>OGYX01002643.1_pt1 | contig 11277 bp, 19 predicted proteins | sample 1576601 | NCBI WGS metagenome assembly OGYX01 (sample SAMEA3541561, study PRJEB24748) | human gut metagenome | biome: human gut; feature: human-associated habitat; material: faeces | place: China | collected 2012 | reverse complement strand
ATGACTGCCGAAAACTTCGATAAAAATGATTATGAAGACAAATTAATAACACATTGATATGACGGGAATACTGATTGGCGCAGATTATGACATACAGATAGCTCCTCAGCGCGACACATCCGGAAAAATTATCAGCGGCCTGGTACTGGGCAACGCATTGTATCAGAATCAGGCTCTTATTATCGGGTGTTACAAGGGTGAAGTGAAGGAAGCTCCTTATGTGGGTGTAGGAATTGGAGATATGCTGCTCGACCATGATCCTCTGGCATGGCGCACGGAAATACGTGAACAGCTCGAAATAGACGGTCAGACAGTAGACAGTGTATCTGTCAGCAATACCGGGATCAATGTAGAAGCACATTATTAACAACAGGATAATGAAAGGTAATGATAGTATGGAAATAGTAACAGGACTGAAAAATCTTCTTGTGACGCTGTTCAGCGTGACTTTTGCCTACTTCGCTCCGGTAAAGGATATGGTGTTTGTGATATTCTTCATCTTTGTCATTAACTGCGTGGCGGGTATGGTGGCCGGCATTGTGGCCAAACACGAACGCTTCAGCAACAGGAAGTTTTTTCACTGCCTGCTGGAGACGATGGTATTCTATGTAATTGTACTCAGTGTATTTGTGGTAGGTGAAAAGATGAAGAGCCTGGACGGGGCTATGCAGTGTATTACAGGCATTGTATATGCGATATGCTACTTCTACGGAGTGAATACTTTGCGGAATCTGCGCAAGCTGTTCCCCCAGTCGCGTCCGCTGAACTTCATCTATTACGTATTAAGTTTTGAAATTGTAAGGAAGATACCTTACCTGCAACAGTTTATTGACAACGAAAAAGAACAGGAGGAAAAGAAATGACGAATGTACCAAGAGGGATTCGCAACTGCAATCCCGGAAATATCAGAATAACGACAGACAAATGGCAGGGACTGAGAGAAAATCAGACTGACCCGGCTTTTTTTCAATTTATTGCCCCGATGTGGGGATACAGAGCACTGATCCGAACTTTGCAGAATTATCGTAAACGGCACAACTGCCAGACGATAGCAGACTTTATCAGACGATGGGCTCCCGAAGTGGAGAACAATACATCGGGGTATATTTCCCGTGTATGCCAGGAACTGCAGGTGCCGTCGAGCTATGTGCCCGATGTGGACGACAAAGATACGATGTGCGCTTTTGCAGCTGCCATTTCACTGGTAGAAAACGGTATTCCTGCTGTAATGTCGGACATTGAAGACGGATGGAAGGCATTGTAAACTTAAAAACTAACAAACTAAAAAACTTAAAGATATGGCAACAATATTAGGATTTTTATCGGCATTGGTATTGGTGATTTACACCATTGTAATGATTAAGAAAACGGGAAGTATTCCACATTCAATCTCGGAAACTTACTACCGGCTGGAGCATAGAGAATGGTTCGGCTTTTGCATGATTCTTACGGCTGCTCTTTTTATGGCAGCAGCACTGGAACAAGCTTCCGGAATGGGGCGCATCTTTGTTCTTGTGGCTTCGGTAGGTATGATAGTAATAGGAATTTCCCCAAATTTTAAAGAAAAGACAGATCTCGTATTTCATATTATCGGTTCGGCAGCAGTTCTTGTAGGTACACAATTATGGGCGGCTTCTTTGATACCCTGGCTTATTTTACTTTGGCTTCTTCCGTGGAGTTATATTGCATGGTATACGAAAAAGTATGGTACGGGCAATATTATCAGCGATGTAAGTAAAGCCAAACCGATATTCTGGTTTGAAGCGACAGTATTCGTAATCACATACATAACTCTGATTGTAGCATGATGGATCGTTTGTTGAATACAGTATACAGATGGATGCAGGGGTTTATCCCCTGCCTTCTTATCGTGGTGATGGCAGGATGCAGGGCGCAGGCTCCTGTAGTGATAACCGAAGATACCGACAGTACCGGCACCAGCATACGTGAAACTGACACACAGAAGGAAGTGTCGGCAGACTGGCAGGCTAACATGCAGCAGTTCTACCAGAGTTGGCAGGAAAAACTGACTTCCATTACAGGAGAATGGCAGCGTGAAGAATATTCCAAGCCGGACAGTACCGGAACACAATACAAGACAGCAACAGTGTCCGGAAGTTTCGGAGGAACTCAAAAAGAACAGAGCCGCGACAGTATGACGGTGAATATAGATCTTCAGGGAGTACAGACAGAAATAACCAGGGTAAACGAGAGGCTGGATGAAATGGCTCATGTACTTAGTAACCTGAGTGCAGAACGCAAGGCTTCGATAAGCTGGTGGCAGGCAGCTCTTATGTGTCTTGGCGGTCTGCTTGCTGTGGGTGTTCTTATTAAATTGTTTTGGAGGAAGCTGCCATGAAAAGTATTACAGTTCTGGCCAATCAGACATTATCTGATATAGCTATACAGGAATACGGCGACATGGCAGCTCTGTTTCTTCTGGCACAGGAGAATGATATATCTCCTACCGAAAAGATAGCACCGGGAACAGTAATTCGTCTGCCTGATGTGGTGGTAAACAGGGAAATGCAGGAATATTGCAAAAACAATCATGTGTCACCTGCCACTGCGGAAACGCCCGGAAGCGAAATAAGACTGAGAATTTTTACAGAACAGTTTACACAGCAATTTATGTAATTATGGCAAGAACAATATCACAGATCAAAAAAAGTATGACCGATAAATTTATGGCGGATGAAACGCTTAGAACGGCATACGGTATCACGGGAGAAGATGCTACATGGGAAAATACATTCAGCTCTGTCAGCATCGAGAACATTCTTCTGTATATCGTGGCCGTTTGTGCTTATTCGCTGGAGGTGATGTATGACCAGTTTCGGGTAGATGTCGACGCAAAGATAGCGTCGGCTATTGTGGCATCGGTAGCATGGTATCACCGTATCTGCCTTGCTTTCCAGTATGGAGACAATCTGACCTATCTTCCTGATACAGCAACATTCGGATATACTACAGTAGACGAAAGCAAACAGATTGTGAAGTATGCGGCAGTGAGAGACCTTGGAGGCAGCGTGCAGATCCTTGTATCAAAAGATTCAGGAGGAAAGCCGGAACCATTATCAGAAACAGAACTGGCAGCCTTTGAGTCTTATATCGAAAAGATGAAGATTGCCGGTATTACATTGAGTGTACGTTCTCTTCCGGCCGATAAGATTATAATTAACATGACAGTTCAGATAGATCCTTTGCTGCTCGACACGCAGGGAAGACGTCTGACAGACGGTACAATGGTAGTGACAGAAGCTATAGATGAGTATCTGGCAGGCATTGTGTATGGCGGTACTTTCAACAAGACCAAACTGGTAGACGCGGTGCAGGCAGTAGAAGGTGTGGTTGATGTGACATTGGGAACGGTCAAGGCAAAGGCTTCTGAAGCTGTAGAATATACAGATGTGGTAAGTAATAATTATACTTCGGTAGGCGGTGCGTTTATCTCCGAAGGTCTTAGCAGTAGTATTACGTATGTGGTATAATTTGGACTTTGTAAAATTTGCGCAGCATCTTCTTCCTCCACCACTGCGCAAGAAGAGGCTGTTTGCCCTGATTAGGGTTATGGTATTGCCGTTTTCGGTGATACATGACCGCTTCCTGGCGTACCGTAAACAGAATCTGAACCGTCTGGAAATAACAGGACAGGTCATTGCACTGGAGAAGGGACTGAATGATATGTTCTTCCTGACAGGTAATGAGATATACATTACTGATATCCCTGCAGAAGACTTCTATATGTATAACGATGATGAAGCTTTTCCGGGACTTGTGATGTATAACGACGGCGAAGAGTCTCCTCGTCAGGTGTACTGGAGAAACGATGGTGAAGGAAGGTATGACGGTGACTTCATTGTGAATGTACCTTCTTTTCTGGAGAAATATGAAAATGAAATAAGAATCTTCCTCGACACGTATAAAGTGGTGGGGAAAAATTATAAGATTAATATCTATCAATATGAATAAGCTATTGAATCCGGATGGCGGTGTTCCGCTGAAACTGACCGACCTTGTATATATGCAGTCGGCTACTTTTGACGCTTTTAAAAGTCTTTTAAACGCCTTTTCAAAAGGCACAGGAAATATACGCCTTGCAGGGTGTGTGGTAAGTAAGCAGTCGCAGACTGTTAGTTGGACAGCCGGCTTTATCGGTATTAACGGCGAAGTGTATCCGGTAACAGAAGGAAGCATAGAAACGGCAGAAACACTCTACTGGAAAATTACACGTATCCAGGAAGCTCAGGTAACGCTGGAAAACGGGCAGCAGGCAGCAAGAAGAGAACGCAGCTACGCTTCGCTTGTTCCTGAATCGCAAAAGGATGATAATTCGGTAAAAGATAATGATCTGAAAGATTTGAACTATTACATACAAGAACTTGCAAAACCTAAAATTACAATTAATTCGGCAAAAAGCTATACTGCCAATGTTGTTGGAGCTATTGCTACACAATATAATTACAATTACGGATTGATTGTCTATCAGGCTGCTGCTGTTGTTACAAGTGAAACGACTCTTCCTGATGGCGTTTTGTGTGAATTTGAATCAATGCAATACGGATTTCTTTCTGGTGTAATATATGCAGACGGGAAACCGTTAAAGGCATGTATTATTGGTCTGATTGATAATAAAATGAAATTGTATGATGTAACTGGAAGTCCAATTACTTCACTTTCGGCATGTTCAATAACAACAGCATAGAATTATGGCTACAGATATTTATGAAATTCAGCGCAGGTCAGCAGAACTTGCAGCTAAAACGAAAATAGAGAGTGTCTCTCCTGAGGAAGTTGGTACTTTGGTCGGAGACCTTGCCGCTTATACGAACGAAGCTAATCTGAACGGAAGCAGTTTGGGTATCAGAAAAACATACGCATCTGTGTCTGCGATGGAAAGCGACAGCGAACCTGTAGGAGACGACGGGCAGCCGCTTAAAAAGGGTATGCTGGTTAATATATACAATCAGGATGATCCTCAGAACGCGGACAACGGAAAAGTATTCAGCTGGCAGAATCCAGGTTGGATGCTTCGGGGTAAGATAGATGCCGGATATGTTGCATGGGACGGAATTATGGAAGATTTAGGTGAAACTACAGATTTATAGCTATGGTAAGTATCAGAAAAGAAAAGGATATACGTTGCCGGTGGGCAGTAACTGTCAATGGTGGAGAACAGCCGTTGGAAGATATGGAGCTTCGACTGGTGCTGCATGATCCGTTGGGGAACCATACAGATTTGCCTCACACATTAGAAGGTAATAAGGTAGTATTTTCCATTACTCCGGAACTTCAGAAGTCTACTGGCAGATATTCTGCTACTCTGTACGCAACTGTTGAAGACCGGCAAACAGCCTTAGATGCCTGCGATTTCCTGCGTATAGTTTCTACTACGTGTGGAGAATCTTCCGGATCATCTTCCGATATTGAGACAGAAACTGTACATCTTTCCGGAGATATGCAACTCGGTGTACAAGGTGACTCGGCTTATGAAGTATGGCTGAAAGCCGGCAACGAGGGTACAGTAGAAGATTTTCTGAACTGGCTTCGCACTCCGATATCGGAGGCAGTCCCGGTAATAGAGGACCTGGGTGAAACAAACGATTTATAATAATTTTAAATGTTAATATTATGGCAAGAAAAATTCAACTTAAAAATAAGAATGGCGAAAAAGCTTATCCTGTCACCAGCTCGGAGATGGTGAAAATGTCTTCAGGTGGCGGTACTTTGGATGAGAAACTTACCGAGTTAGATATAAAAACTAATTCTGTTTTTAATTCAACAAAAGAATCTGGAACTACAACTCCTCAATTTTCAGTCACAGGAGCAGGCTATACAGCAGCAGGTAGTACGGCAGGAAACGATTGGAAAAAAACAGATTTTATACCTGTTAATTATGGAGATAGAATAGAATATAATCTTGATGGATGGCAAAATTATTGCATCATAGCGTTATTTGACGCAGGCAAACAAAGAATAGTTGAAGGACAGATTGTTGGAAAAACAGGAATATATAGTGGTTCTAACAATTTTGTTGAAGGTGTTTTTGTAAATACAAATAACGATGTTAAGTTTTTCGTTGCTCAAACAAGACCCGAAACAATAGATTCTGCATCAGTTAAGGTTACTAATTATATTGATAAATTTATTAATAAGAATGAGTTTGAAGAATACAAAATAGGAAATGAAGGGGCGCATAATGTTCTAACAGAAGACATTACAAAAATAAATGGAACATTATATTCTAATGTAGAAGAACCTGTTAGCATTAGCAGTATATCTGGGAATGGAATTACGTATTCAAGTGGAGGAAATGCAGGCAGCGGACATTATATATCTAATAAAATATCAGTAAATGAAGGCGATGTTATTAAATATACATTATCCGAGGCAGGCAATTATTGCATGGTTGCGGCTTGGAAAAACGGGGTTTACTCTCAACAAAATTCTGTAGCAGGTATTGGACCAGTAAATACTGGAGATGAATACTTTGTAACAAATGAATATGTTGTGCCAACTGGAGTTACTGAATTGCAATTTTGCACTAACGTAATTAATGGTTCTTCAGTTCAATTGATTAAAAAAGAAATTTCATTTATTGATAAAGAAGAGTTCGATAAAATAAAAACTATAAAACCATTTAACGCAGAAATAGATGAACATTTAATTGCTGATATATGCGGAAAGTTTTATGGAGAAAGGTCATTAATCCATAGTAAGTATTTGACTTCTGAAAGTAAAACTGTGTATGTAGATACGGCTGGTGGAAGTGACAGCAATGATGGATTATCACAAGATAGTCCAATTCAAAGTTTGACAAAAGCTAATGAAATTCTTTCTGACGGAGATACTCTTTTGATAAAGAGAGGCAGTGTTTTTGTATCAGAACAAAATGTAGAAAAAAACGGCATTATTATTGATTGTTATGGAGACCCCACAAAAGAAAAACCTACGTCTTATAACTTAATTGATATAACAAACTCTTCTGACATAGAAAAGGTTGTAGGATATGACAATATTTATAGAGTAGCATGGGGAAATAATGGAGCACTCGGAAGTGACAGAGCTGCAATACAAGTATTTGTAGATGGGAAAGCCTGTGGGGACTGGACGATATATACAAGATATGCTCCAAGTGACTATGACGTAATAACCCAAGAAGGAGCAATGAAGTATCTTGATGCAAATGTAGATAACGCTGCGTGGTGCGATGCTTACTTAAACAATGGGTTCAGTAATGGATGGGAACCTGGAACAAATTATATATACTTTGCAGTATCATTTGACGCAACAGACCAGGCAACGCTAAATAATCACAAGATTCAAATCACAAGAAGTGTAGGGCAGTTGGTTAAGTTTACAGGAAAAGATACCGACTTGCGAAACTTTATATGGCAAACAATATGCTTTAATGTTGTTGACCCGTGTAAATTTAACGAAAATGTAGAATTATACAATTTTGTAAGACATGGATTTCATTATGAATGTTCATGGTTTATGAACTGCAAAACAGACGTTTTGGAGGGTATTGGTAAACATTATCATTATCAGCCTAAGAACGACCAAACGTATTATGAGGAAATTATAATTTTTGGATGTAAGGCTATAAGTCGAAGACAAGACAGACAAGGCGAGTTGTTTGATGGGCATGGAACTAATACGTCTACTCCCGTTGTAACATATAATAGAGCATACGTTATTAATTGTTATGCAGAAAACTTATTATATGCGTCAGATTCTCCAAATGTCGCTAATACCTATATTAAAAATCTTGTACTAAAAAATTGTGCATCTATATCAGTTTATAGAAACAATACTATAATAGACGGTGTGTTTGGAATATTGAATCCTATATCTAATACTCCAATAATAACACCTCCGTCTAAGGGTGGAAATGGATTTTTGAAGAATGTGCACTTAAATGTAGATTCTGAAAATGGCGGAACATATTTAATGTATGATACTGGATATAACAAAGAATACGGTAATATGCTATTTGATGATGTTTGTCTGTTGGTGTGTAAAAAAGCTGAAAATGCAGGAACTTATGAATTGGCAACAACATTTGCATTTTGGAATGGCAATTCAAATTTCAAATTTAAAGGATGCACATTTGCATGCAAGCACGACAGTAGTGTTAAAGAAAATTTCGCAAGAGACACGGATGATACGACAGATTTTTCATTAATGCAATTTGAAGATTGCATAATTGCAGGTATTGTTAATAATAAAAATTTATCTAATGATGGCATAACTTGGATTGATAACACAGATGATTTGTTCTCGTCAGAGTATCTGCCAAGGCTTATGTACGTTAATGGAGGATTAAGAATTTTAAAGAACTTGTAGAGTAACTCGGTAAGTTTAAAATAATTTAAGTTTAACATGAAGGTGAGGGAACTCACCTTCATAAAACAATTAATATTATGTGCAAAACACAACTTTTCAACACGGTATTACAACTTGTATCAGAAGAAACAGAAATTCCAGAATGTTTAATATTATCACGTTCTCGCAGTTCAGCTGTAGTAGATGCAAGAAGTATACTTGTCAATATATTAACAGAACGTGGTATATATCCTGTACAGATTGCAGAATACATACACCAGACTCCATCGAGTGTACGTAATATGATTACTCGATATGACATTCGTAAAAACAATAATCATTTAATCGCAATCATGTCGCAAAAAGTTCGCAACTTGCTCGAAAGTAAATCTTAGTAGATTACAGTAGTACCCTATATCTTTGCTACGTGTTTTTCAAATAGTATTAATTTAAAATTAAACATTATGGGAATGGAATTACAAGACGCTGCTGCATTGCAGGAACTTTCTCATCGTAACGGAGAAAGATGGGGTACTAACACAGCATTGTGGGTTATTGCCGCCGTAGTTGTAATCGCTTTTGTTGCAAACATCTGGTCGCGTAACTGTTCTGAAAAAGTTGCATTTGCTACTGGCCTTGCAAACTTGGACGGACGTATCAACTGTATTGCTCCACAAGTTCAGACTCTTAACAGTCAGATGTACGGAGCTGCTCAGACTTTTGCAGGTCTGGTAGTTGGAGTAAACGAAATGAAAGAAAGCAATCAGGCTCAGTTTGCTCAGTTGAACAATACAGTGTTCTACAATCCGATCAACTCTGGTTACGGAAGCTGTGGTAACTTCAGATCGGGCGGATGCTGCGGAAGTCCGAGTCGTGTGTTTGCTCAAAGCACTCAGTACGCGCAGACTGGTACTCCACAGGTTACTGTGACAGAAACTTGCGCTAACGACCGCTGCTAATGCTTTCATAAGCTTTTTTTTGAGGGGTAGATTATTCTACCCCTTCTTACTTAAAAAACGAATATGGGACTATTTCAGAAAAAGAAACAACCGGAAATGAACTTCAAGACAAGATCTGAAGCATTTAATACAATGCTGGCATATCTGATTGAAGACAAGTGCCTGGAACCAATGGAAGCAGCCAGACAGGCGGATGAATTTGCAAACATATTTGCTAAAAATATGGGAATACCCACTGTTGTAGAACCCGAAAAGACAGGTGTAGACAAGTATATCTCTATTGCTGAAAAAATTGGCAACTATGCAGAATCACATCCAAAAGCTGTAGAAATAGTTCTTGGTCTTGGAACATTCCTGGCTGGCGTATTTACCGGTAAAAAAGTAGAAGAACACACTCAGGAATCTGCACCGCAGGAACATAAAGAACCAATAGATTTTGATAACATACAGTAGAATTATGGCATACGGAAAAGTTTTTATAGTGCTCGATTTTGACTCTGAAGAGCAGAAAGCACAAGTTCAGGAAATTCTGAAAGAAATATCAAATGAAAGAATCCTTACGGGCAGACAGATTGTTTCGGTGGCTCCTCTTGTCCGGAAAAATAAGAGTGAAATAGCCCAACTTTTTGGCATGATCAAAGAAGGAGGAATTAAATCTCTTATGTCAGTAAAAGGTGGAATGTTAATCAGTAAGATTTCGAAAAAATGATCCAGAAAGTAAATGAAGCGTGTCCGGGAGATTGTGCAAGTTGTGAGATTGCGCAAAGCCTTCCTAATTTTGACTACACTTTTTGTATGACTTATCAGATGTTTCGAAAAGTTCAGTCAATGGGTCAAGAGTTAGAGAGTATTAAAAGTGTTTTATCATGTGGGAAAAATCAGTTTGCTGTATCAGCTGAAGATTCCGCATTAACAACAGGAGAAACAGATAATGAAAGAGTATAATTATGACATGATGCTTGCAGAAGCTAAAGCTGCAGGCGTTGTAAATGAGCAGAAGATGTGGAAGTCTGCTTGTATGGCTGCAAAGTATATGGATATGGCGCAGCGCGGAGAATTGACACAAGAAGGATACTGGAGATTCATGCGAGAACAGCATGAACTTTTCTATGGTCCGCATTATAACGAAGATTTTGCAAAGTATGACGTGGCTAATATTCGTTATACAGGAAAGTCCAATGATCGTCGTACTGGAGAATATTGGACTAAATCTCAGATAGAAGAAGCAACAAAAGGAATGAGTTTCCCGTCTGGAACAACTGTTTGGGATAAGTATGTAGCATTTAATTCTTTCTACGCTGATATGTGTCAAGTATTGGACGATGAAATGATTTTGAAGGCTGCACACAAATATTTCTTCCAGGATGAAGATGCGCCAGAAGGAAAGATCTGGAAGTACATGCAAGCTTTGAAAAAGTAATTTAAAGTGCTTTTATAGTATTTTTAAAAGTGGTTTACAACGATTGTAAGCCACTTTTTTGTGTATATGTATTTTATTTGCCTTAAAACCTATCAGATTTTGCTTGTAATGCCTTTTTGTTGCTTTTATGTACATTGCTTTGCTTTTATTTAAAAATGCCTTAAAATGGCCTTAAATTCACATTTTGTTTTTTCTGAAAATCTGTGAAAATTCACATTTTGTTTTGCGATTTTGCTCAAAGTGTTTTTCCGATTGTAACAGGAAAGAAACTGGGTACACACAAAGGATTTTGGTTTCATACCATCGGACAAAGAAAAGGGCTGGGATTGAGTGGAGGGCCTTATTTTGTAGTCGACAAAGACACCACCCAAAACATACTCTATGTATCGAAAGGATACGATACAGAAAAACAATACGGCCATCACTTCAAACTCCAGGACTTCCATTTTATTACCTGCAACCCGTTTACCCCTGACAAAGAAGAAAGAATCTGCTTCAAAATCCGGCACACAGGTACATTCCACACCGGTGTCCTACGACTTTGACTATTATATATGACAAAAAATAACC
>OGYX01002626.1_pt1 | contig 11343 bp, 14 predicted proteins | sample 1576601 | NCBI WGS metagenome assembly OGYX01 (sample SAMEA3541561, study PRJEB24748) | human gut metagenome | biome: human gut; feature: human-associated habitat; material: faeces | place: China | collected 2012 | reverse complement strand
TCTGTGCCTTCTGTCATTATTCTATTCCCACTTTTTTAAAATTATTCATTTTTTGATATTAGTTTTTAATTTTCTAGACATTTCCCACACTTTTTCAATGGAAAAAGTGGAATTTTTCTCTATTACCATTATTATGCAATTTTATTCTAATACTTTAATCAAATTTGTCTGTCAAGTCTACAGTTCTTTCAGAACCTCTCCGATATCTTCATTCATGCAAACAGACTTGTTACAACATCCCTTAATGTCTCAATAAAGTCTTCAATTCTGTTTTTTTATTCTTATAAAATGTTTCATTTTCTCAAAAAGAAATAAACTCAATCTATTTACCAGTAAATGCACTAGAAAATAGATTGAGTTTTTCATCATTATTTTAACGCCGAATCATTCGACTTACTTCTTCTTTTTTCGGAATAGCTGGTATACCACCTCGTTTCTGCACACAAAGTGCCGCCGTAGCATTTCCGTATTCCGCACAATATTTTATTTCTTTCCAAGATAGTTCCTCAACAGGTTTTCTAAATTCCAAGTAAGCACTCAAGAAACCACCCCAAAAAGAATCTCCCGCACCTGTGGTATCTACTGGCTTCACTTGAAATCCTGCAATACGTTCTTTTCGTTCTCCAAATGCTATTAAAACGCCTTCGCTACCAAGCGTAACAGCAACTAACTTCGGTCCCATCTGTAAGAGTTGATCTGCTGCAGCTTCATAAGTTTTTTCTCCAGTCAGAAGCAAACTTTCTTCATCGGATATCTTCATCACATCTGCATAACAAATCATCGATTTCATTGTTTCTATGGCAACATCTTCGCGGCTCCAAAGAGAAGCTCGATAATTCGGATCATAAGAAATCAATGCCCCTTCTGCTTTAGCATGTGAGACTGCTGTTACTGTTGCCTCATGTGCAGGCTGTGCTGTCAAAGATAAGGAACCAAAGTGAAAAATTTTACAGTTCTGTAATAACTCCAAATTCAATTCATCCGCCTGTAATTTGGTATCTGCACCTGGTTTTCTTGCAAAAGAAAACTCTCGCTCACCATTTTCATCAATTGCAACAAATGCTAACGTGGTAAAATAGTGCTCGTCCTCAATCAAGTTTAAAACGCCTATCTTTTCTTTCTCCAAAGTTTTTTTCAGAAAAGCTCCATGCATATCTTTTCCAACTTTGCCTATAAATTCTGTTCGATATCCCATATGACTAGCCACAGTCAGTAGATTTGCCGGTGCCCCTCCTGGATTCTGTTCAAATAATTTCATTCCATCAGCACCGACTCCTGCTTCTGTAAAGTCAATCAATAATTCACCCAAAGCTACGATATCAATCATTTGCTTCATAGTTAATAATCCTCCATGATTTCTTTATATCTTTTATTTTTTCAAATTCTGAAAACTGCTTATTGCATTACATTTTCTAAATCCCACTTCTCTAACATATCAATTTCTGCGACGCCGCCTTCAGCTACTATATAATTTTTCTGGCCTTCTTCTACGTTATAAATATTACATGAAAAATTATTTTGATATTCGTTGCTAAAGAACTGTATAATTATCTTCACCTTTAAAATTGGTTACATTATTTACTTCCGGACAGTTTGTCTGCAAATCCGGCCCCCATCCTTTACAAGGATTTTCTCTTCTCCAACTTGCATGAAAATAAGCTGTATCTTCATCTAATGCTTCTTTATACATTTCATAATCAATATTAAAATAAAGATAAATGGAAGTTCATTTTCGTTTACTATTTCAATTTTTGCCTTTTTGTTAAATGGCATAGGAAAATAGCATGATACCGAACATGGTGCTCCATTCCTTGACTTCATATTCCATGCATTTTTCCGGAGACATATCTTCTGTAATTCCAAACAGTTCATTTGTGATTTCATCCGTATACAGTTTTGTCTTTTTTCCTTCTTCAAACTCTACTTTCCAAAATCCGGAATTCCCCGCCTGAAAATATGCCTGTATGTCCTCTTCGTTCAACTTTTTCATAAACCAGTCCCTCTTCATATGTTTTACTGATATCAGAATTTTACTATCAGACAACACTCTAAACACTCATACTTATCTCGAAATATATTGTATGGATCCATATTGTTTTTTCTCTTTCATTTTAATGTCAAATAAAGGAGATTGCAATATCGAATGTAATGCCTCGTTCTCGATATCGTCCATATTCTGTTAGAAAAATATATTTTTCCAGTAATCACACGTGGAAAAACAGAGAATGTCAGATAATCTTAAAAAAAATGCAAAAAAACACCAACCGTTAAAATGAGGTGACCTCCAAAAGTTAGTGTTTCTAATATAGTTGTACTACTTGAAAATGAATTATTATGCAATTATCTCATCACACCCTTTATCACAAGTCTACAGTTCTTTCAGGACCTCTCCGATATCTTCATTCATGCAAATAGATTTTCTCGTTATTTCTGCAGGTGCATATGCTTCACCCTGGTTCAGGCACACATAAAATGCATGTTGAAATGTGTTTGTCATCTGCCAAAACGGATATTTTATAATACCGGGAGTATTATATCCTACACCAAGTTCAAGGAAGACTATTTTCTGCTTTTTATGATTCTGTATAAATTTCTCGTACCGTTCTGCTGCCTGATGCCATCCTTCATCTTCAACAAATGTCTGATCTGATCTGAGATTCATACTCATCGGCTTACCGCAGTGCGGGCAATATGGAATCAGACTTGTCGGAACCGTAAGCTTTATTTCTCCGTCTTCCGGTTTTTGCAGTTCTCCATATTTTATCTGAAATCCCTGACTCAGCACCATTTTTTTAATCGCATCTTCATTGTCATAGGTTGCCTTATGGCAAGGCTCACTACATTGAAACAGACCATAATCTCCCTGTGTATAAAAGATTCTGTTTTTAGCAAATCCTGCCTTCTGAAAACAGTGATCTACATTTGTCGTCAGTACAAAATAATCTTTTCCTTTTACCAGTTCATACAAGTTCTGATATACCGGTTTTGGCGCATCCATATATCGATGTCACTTTAATATCAATTCCTCTGCCTTTTGTAGCCTTAAATTCAAGATATAATTTGAAACTGTAATTCCTTCACGCCGTGAAAATGCTGTACTCAGATAAGAGGCATTTAATGCCATATATTCAGACATTGACGACAGTGAAAGTTTCGGATTTCTGTAATTTTCTAAAATATATTTTTTAATCTTTTGAATATTATTCTCCACCGGGTTTAGAGTCTCTGTTCTTCTGTAAACACAAATATCATCAACATATTTTTTGCCTTTTGAAACATTTCTTCTATCGAAAGCTCTATAAAATCTTCCTTCAAATGTAAATTACACTTCTCACCTTCTTTAGAATTTAATGCATTCTCTTGTTTGTGATATATAAAAATAAATGCTCAAGATAACCCCTTACCTCAGCCCCTTCAATCCTTCGTTGAAGGACGATTTCCTTTTGTCTGTCCAAAATCTGATTTACCTCATCCTGTTTTCTTGAAATCAAATTTTCTGTAAATTTTTTATTACTATTGGCGAGTAACCTTTCCCACAAATATGTGGGATACTTTTTCCAGACAGTACAGGCCATCTTAGGTGGGCAGTTCTCATACTCTAAAAACTGCCACCAGATAAATCTGACGGCAGTTTTTCATTTTTTAATATCTATTTGTCGGATAGACTTTTTCCAGTTATCCCTCTTTATATAAAAGTAACCGACACATAAAAATTTTACTTACTTCCTACAGCAATCTTCAGACCTTCCATGCTCATGTTTTTCTTAAATGCATCATCTATTTTTTCTAATGGATACCAGTCAGTTACCATTTCTGAAATAGGGATTCCTATTTCAAGCGCTCTGCGAATCATCTCAATTGTACGCGGATAATTCTGTGGTGCATATGCATAAGAACCAACCATGGTAATTTCTTTGAAACAGATGTCTTTATGCGGATCAATTGAAACTTCTCCTAACTCTACAAAGAATCCTACCTCGCATAATCCACCTCCACGTTTTGTAAATTTCATTGCATTCTGGAATCCTTTTGCATTACCTGTTGTCTGGAATACAAATCCTGCTCCAACACCACCAGTAAGTTCTTTAATCTTTTCAACCAAAGCATCCCCTGATGGGTAATCCATAAAGTTCAAAGTTGCTGTAGCACCAATTTTCTTTCCAAGATTTAAACGTTTTTCGTTTCCATCTACAAGAATCACATTTGTAATTCCCATCGTTTTTAAAACTGTAAGTACGGCAATACCGATCGGACCTGCGCCATTAACAACACAAGTAGTATTAAAAGAGATAAGGCCTGTGCTCTTTGCTCTTTCCACAGCCTGAACACCAACCGAAAGTGGTTCAATCATGACACGTGTATTGACATCAAACTCATTCACCTTAAAGAAAGTGGAACCTTCACGAAGCAGAAGATAATCTGCAAACCATCCATTTAAATGCTTCTCATCATCTGCCATAAGTCCGTAACACCCAATATTATCGCAGAGTCCGGCTCGATCCGGCATAGTCTTGCATGATTCGCATTCCCCACATGGAATTACACTTGTCACAATCTTATCGCCTACCTTTACAGGTTTCCCTGTAAAATCGACAGTAACATTCTTGCCCATTTTTACAATTTCACCTGTACCTTCATGCCCCAATACTATCGGAAGACAGTTCATCGGATCTGACTTGTACTCGTGCACATCTGTGCCACATACACCACATCCTTCTACACGGATCAACATCTCGTTGTCGCCTACTTCAGGAACATCGTACTCCTGAATCTCGAATTTCTGTACCTCTGTCATCATAGCCACTCTTGATTTTTTGATTTCCATAATAGTATCTCCTTCTTACATTATTTTTAATATCTTTAAAATATTATTTGTTTGATTTTTGATAATCAGCATCTGAACTGATTATCTTTATTTTTTATTGTCAGAGCATTTTTCCAATATTTTCACTATAAACGCTGTAATGACTCCCGTATTTAATCCAAAGCATTTTCGAAGACCGCGGATTACATTATATTCCCCACCGCCTTCTCATACCTGGAAATTTCTTGCCGTACGGATTCTTCCTTCGCCCGGATCCAGGCGGAGCATGACTTCGCCCAACGAAACTGCATCATACTTGCACTCTGCTTTACTTTTCAGCTTCAGATCCATAGTTCCTCCATTATGCACGTATCTCTTTCACGAGAGAAACTGCTTCTTTTGTCATTTCCTTAATTTTTTCAAATTCGCCGGCTTTGATCAAATCAGATTTCACCATCCAGCTTCCGCCACATGCAGCAATTGCATTACATCCAAGATATTCTCCCAGATTTTTGGCGTTTACCCCGCCCGTTGGCATAAATTTCAGCCCAACATAAGGAGATGCAAGCGCTTTAATAGTGGAAATTCCGCCGAACTGAGCCGCCGGGAAAAACTTCACGACTTTCAGCCCTCTCTTTACTGCCTGCGCAACCTCAGACGGAGTGATACACCCCGGAAATACAGGTATCTCTTTTTTGAGACAGTAATCTACTATCTCTGGATCAAATCCCGGACTTACGATAAATTTTGCTCCTGCCGCCGCTTTGTCTACCTGAGCGGTCGTCAGTACCGTACCCGCGCCAACAAGCATCTCCGGATATGCTTCTGTTATCTTTTTGATGCTTTCTTCCGCCGCTGCTGTGCGGAATGTTACCTCGGCGCAGGGAAGTCCTCCCTCGCAAAGAGCCTTTGCCAATGGTTCTGCATCTTTAACGTTCTCGATAACAACGAGGGAACGACGCCTGTTTTTTCAATTTCTACCATTATGTTTTTCATAAAATCAACCTCTCGCTTATTCCATCTTTATTTATAATTCATGTATACTGTCTTTTTCTGAAGATATCCTTCCAGGCCGTACTTTCCGTCTTCTCCGCCTGTTCCGCTTAATTTGAAACCGTTATGGAATGCGTTGATTAACTCACCATTTTCTCGATTCGTATATACTTCTCCGAATTCCAGTTCATTCACGGCCCGCATGATATGTTTTGCATTATTCGTGAATAAATATGCTGACAGACCATATTCACAGTCATTGGAAAATTCAAGCGCCTGATCAAAATTCTTCACCTTCATAACAGGCAGAACCGGACCAAATATCTCGTTCTGAATCAGTTCATTTTTGTTGTCTGTCACCTCGACAATGCACGGATACAGCCAGTTGCCATTTTCTGTAGGCTTTTTCTCCGGCGTCATATCAAGCAGAACCTTACCGCCTTGCTGCTTGGAAAGATCGACCATCTGGGATATTTTCTGTACTTCCGCCTTGTTAACTTTCGGTCCCATAAATGTATTTTCATTCATCGGATCACCAACTGTAATCTTCTTCGTCTCGGCGATCAGTTTTTTTACAAACTCATCATAGACAGCTTCGTGAATATACATTCTCTCATTGCAGGTACATATCTGTCCGCAATTAGAAAAACGGGAAATAACCGCAGCCTTGACAGCTTTGTCAATGTCTGCATCGTCCATAACAATAAACGGCGCTTTTCCGCCCAGTTCCAGACGAACCTCCACGCAATGATCTGCCGCGGCGCGGAAAACTTCCAGTCCGGCATATGTACTTCCGGTCAGTGTAACGAGCCGTGTCGTATCATTTTTCACCAATGCCTCTCCGGCGACGCGTCCCGATCCAGTAATAAAATTCAAAACCCCTGCCGGCAGACTGCTTTCTTTGGAAATGATCTCTGCCAGGCGCATCACTGTAAGAGGCGTCTCTGATGGCGGTTTCACAATCATCGAATTTCCGCAGACGAGCGCGTTTCCAAATTTTCTGGCTGTTAACGCCAATGGGAAGTTCCATGCTACAATTCCAACGGTCACTCCGTATGGGACTCTTTGAATCCATGTCTGTTCGCATTCCAATTCAGATGTAAGAATTTCACCCTCGATTCTTCTGGCAGATTCTGCCGCATAACGAAGAAATCCGCTTGTCCCCTCCACTTCGCCTCTTGCCTGAACAATCGTTTTGCCATGTTCACTCGTAAGGAGTACTGCCAATTCTTCTTTATGTTTGTCGATCAGTCCGGCAATTTCCAAAAGATATTCTCCTCTTTTTTGAGCCGGTATTTTTGCCCATTCTTTTTGTGCTTTCTTTGAAGAACGTAGTGCATCGTCTACATCTTTTTTTGTGCTTTTCGGAACCGTTCCTACGACTTCCTGATTAAATGGATTAAAAACTTCAATTTTCTCGCCTGACTCTGATGGAACCAATTTCCCATTAATCATATTATTCAGTTGCAACATAATTAATTTCCTCCTACAATTCGTTTAATTTACTTTATATGGATTTAACTTTGTCAAGTCAAAAACCACTCCTGTTCCCGCTTCTTTACACGTTTGCAGGTATCCGTCTTTCACGACAAGCGGATCGACTGTATATTTATATATGGGGAAGCTGTGAAACTCTACCATTCCTCTGTTTTCAACTGCCCCGAGCACATTAGCATGAAGCTCCTGCATCCCGTGCGAGTGAACTTCTACGCAATATTTGTCTGCAAGATCCGCCACTTTTAAAAAGCCTGTAATACCACACACATTAGAGCAGTCGCCTATTGGACGTTTTATCCGTGCAAGTTTCATTGCCAGCTGATGTTCATATATCGTGTGCAGATTTTCCCCCATCGCAATGGGAATAGAAGTTGCCTGTCCGATTCTGGCATACGCTTCATAGTCGTCCGGGTTTGTAGGTTCTTCAAGCCATCCGATATGATATTCTTCCATTCTCTGTGCCATACGGACAGCCTGCTCTTCCGTCCAGACCATATTGGCATCGACCATAAAAAGAGCATCCTCGCCAATTAGTTTTCTGACAGCCTTGATTCTCTGAATATCTTCATCTTCATTTTCTCTGCCAAGTTTGATTTTTACTGCTGTATGTCCGGACTCCATCTGTTTTTCTATATTTTCCAGCAGTTCTTTCTCACTGTACATAAGATCGATTCCGCCATAATAGGTTCTGACCTTATCCACGCCTTTGCCGCGCAGATCTTTCAGTGCGATACCGCGTGTTTTCAATTCTATATCCCAAAATGCGATGTCTAAAGCAGAGATTGCAAATGAGGCGATTCCGCCCCGCGCGACATAATGAATGTGCTGATTCATATAATCGTTCATTTCTTCAGGGGAACTTATTGGCACGCTGATCAACTGCGGAACAAGGTCTTGTTCCAACATTTTGGCAATCGCAACGCCACCAAACCCGCCTGTGTACGTGTAACCGACCCCGGACTGTCCGCTTTCCAGAGTTACAGTCGCCGTAATCAGTTCAAAGTTGTCGTGCTTACCGTGAAGCGCATCTACCAAATTCCCTTCCAGCGGCACTTTGTAATAATCAATACCGATTTTTTTAATTTTATTGTCCGTCATAATAACCGCTCCTTTTTCTTCGTACACATTACGTGCACACTCCTGATTATTCAAACACAATGAGCGTCTTTACAACATCCTGCCCGTTTGCGATTGTCTCCTCAAAAGCCTGTTGAATATTGTCGATAGAATATTTTCTGGAAATCATCTTTTCAGCGTCTATTTTCCCTTCTTGCAGCCACTTCATAACTTTCGGGAATTGAAAGCAGTTCATCCGGGAGCCCACGATGCTTAACTCCTTTTTCGTGATTAATACCGGAGGAATCTCGGCCGGGTTTCCGTCAAAACCGATGCAGGCAATTCTTCCCCTAGGAGCGGCATATTCTATGGACTGTTGAAAGAGAGGAGTTACGCCTACCGCGTCTATTACGACGTCCAGTCCGCCCGGTGCAAATTCTTCGATCATATCCTTAACCGACTCCTTCTTGCTGTTGACAACCTTATCAGCTCCAAGAGCCAACGCCTTTTCAAGCTTTGAATCGACAACATCCGCTACGATAATACGACAGCCAAGCCCTTTTGCAGCCTGAACAATTGACAAACCTATCGTTCCGGCTCCGATTACAATAACATTATCACTCTTCGACGCTGCAGTCCGCTCCAAAATGTTTGCGGCAATTGAAAACGGTTCTGCAAGCGCGGCATGTTCAAAACTGATGGATGCGTCAAAAGGATACAAATGTTTCTCATGCACAACGATATAATCCTGATATCCTCCGTCCATTTGCACGCCATAGCATTTTACATTTTCGCATACATTCGGATATCCTTTCTCACAAGTCGGACACTCTCCACATGCAAATACCGGATCCAATGTCACTCTGTCCCCGACTTTTACGCTCTGTACTTTTTCTCCGACGGCCGTTACCTCGCCGGATAATTCATGCCCCATCACTCTGGGCAGGGTAACGTCTGCACGGCCTTCGTTAAAAATATGAAGATCCGTTCCGCAGATACCGACTGCTTTCACCTGAACCTGAACGTCATATTCATTTTTAATCTCCGGTTTTGCCCCTTCTGTAACTTCAATTTTCTTTACCTCGGTTAATTTTGCAATTCTCATATTTTTCACTCTTTCTCCTTGCTTTAATCATTAAAGGTTCGCTTTTTTATCTCACCATTTCAAAATCTTTTCCTTTTTGTTCGTGCGAATCTATAACAGCCTTGACTTCGCTGTATAAAGACGCCTGCATATCCCCTGGAATTGTGCTTTTGATTGCTCCCGTTGCATTGCCAAATTGCAATGCCTTCAGACAACTTCCATCCGCACTCAAAACTCTGTACAACACGCCGGAAATATATGCATCTCCACTTCCGATCCGGTCTACTACTTCTATATTTTCATAGGGGGATTCTTCATAAAAGGTATTGCTCTTTTTTTCATATATGACAGATCCAAAGGTATGTATTTTCGGTGAATGAACAATACGCTGAGTGGAGGCAACTACACCGATATCATACTCCTCGGCAAACTCTTTCATCGTTTTTTTTACGTCCCCGCTCTTTTTAAAAGTAAGCCTGGCTGTGTCCTCCGAGCAAAAAAAGATGTCGACAAAGGGAAGTATCTCCTCAATCGATTTCCTCGCTTCTTCTCCTGTCCAGAGATTGCTCCGAAAATTACATCAAATGATATCAGCGCGCCGTTCTCTTTAAATCTTTTTATCATCTCGAACGCTGTGGCTTTTATCGAATTGCTCAGCGCCAATGTAATGCCTGTGGTGTGAAAACATCTTGTCAGCGAATACATAGATGCCGGAAATTCATCCGCGGAGAGCCTGCTCATAGAAGTATGCGCTCTGTCATATACAATTCTTGGCTTTCTTGGATATGCTCCATTTTCATAGTAATAGATTCCGACTCTTCCATCTTTTTCATCGTCATTCATAAGATAGTCATCACTACCCCCCCCCTACAAATCTGACTCTATTTCTTGCAAATTCACCAATATCATTATGAGCAAGTTTCGATATAATGCCAGCTCTAAGTCCAAGCAGCGCAGCGCAGCTTAAAACATTCAGTTCCGCCCCTCCGACCTGTTTTTCAAACGTCTCTCCTCTTACGAGTTTCTCATTCATTGGCGGAGATAATCTCAACAAGATCTCTCCAAGCGCTAAAACATCAAACATCTTTTCCTCCTGTTTGATCAAAAAATATATATGTATGGAGAATGTGCAAACATTCCCCATACATTACGGCAACAGTAATCATTATTTCTGCTTTCACTTACTCTTACGGCTGTTTTCCAATGTATGCCAAAATACCGCCGTCCACATATAAAACATGTCCGTTCACAAAATTAGACGCATCTGATGCAAGGAACACAGCGGGACCGGCAAGATCTTCCGGGTCTCCCCAACGTGCCGCAGGCGTTTTTGCAAGGATAAACTGATCAAATGGATGTCTGCTTCCGTCCGGCTGTTTCTCTCGAAGCGGAGCCGTCTGAGGCGTTGCAATATATCCTGGTCCAATACCGTTACACTGAATGTTATATTCGCCATATTCTGAGCAGATATTTCTTGTCAGCATTTTCAGTCCGCCTTTGGCTGCCGCATATGCAGACACCGTTTCACGACCAAGCTCACTCATCATGGAGCAGATGTTAATGATCTTTCCATGTCCCTTTTTAATCATGGAAGGAATGACAGCCTTTGATACGATAAACGGTGCGTTCAAATCTACATCCACAACCTGTCTGAACTCGTCCGCCGTCATATCACACATTGGAATTCTCTTGATTATGCCTGCATTATTTACAAGAATATCGATAATTCCAACTTCTTTTTCTATTTTTTTAACAGTATCACTTACTTGCGCTTCATTTGTTACATCGCATACATAACCGTGAGCTTCGATACCGTATTCTTTATATGCGGCCAGTCCCTTCTCGACCAACTCTTCCTTAATATCGTTGAAGACAATCGTTGCGCCCGCCTCGGCAAATCCTTTTGCAA
>OGYX01002625.1_pt1 | contig 11355 bp, 8 predicted proteins | sample 1576601 | NCBI WGS metagenome assembly OGYX01 (sample SAMEA3541561, study PRJEB24748) | human gut metagenome | biome: human gut; feature: human-associated habitat; material: faeces | place: China | collected 2012 | reverse complement strand
CAGAACTGCCTGATACATCTCATCGACTGCTTTTTCTGCCTCTGCTGCCAGTTCTTCATGACCTGTACGTCTGCAGAGCTCTTCAAACTCTTTTCCATATTTTACAAACATACCTGCAATAAATACAGATTCCGCTACCGATCCCTCAGACGGTCCGGTCGTCTGGAAAGATTCTCCCGGTTCACTGGAAAAACAGTTCAGATTCAGGCAATCATTCCAGTCTGCCCTTCCGATCAGAGGAAGTTTATGCGGTCCAAGATGTGTTACTGTATAATGGAAAGATTTGTCCAGATGTTCAAACAGCGGAACCTCTGAACCTTTCTTACAATCAAACGGTACCTGTTCTTCAAGAATTCCATAATCTCCGGTTTCTTTGATATATGCAGCCACTGCTGCGATCAACCATAATGGATCATCATTAAATCCGCTTCCAACATCCAGATTTCCCTGTTTCGTCAATGGCTGATACTGATGATAGGCACTTCCATCCGGGAACTGTGTGGACGCGATATCAATAATCCTCTCTCTTGCACGCTCAGGAATCAGATGTACAAATCCCAGAAGATCCTGACAGGAATCACGGAATCCCATACCACGGCCTGTTCCAGACTCATAATAGGATGCAGATCTGGACATATTGAACGTAACCATACACTGGTACTGATTCCAGATATTTGCCATACGGTCGATGTGTTCATTTTCACTGGATACTGCAAAACGTGCCAGCAGATTCTCCCAGTAATCATTCAGTTTTGCAAAAGCCGCCATAGCCTTATCCATTGTATTAAAGCGTTCGATCAGGGCTTTTGCCGGTGTCTTATTGATGATTCCCGGTGCTTCCCATTTATCATCTACCGGGTTCTCACAATATCCCAGCACAAATACAAATTCTTTTTCTTCACCTGGTACCAGTTTGATATCGATCTGATGTGCTGCGATCGGATACCATCCACTTGCTATGGAATTGCTGCATTTTTTCTTACGTACAGCTTCCGGAAAAGCATTTCCATTACCAGCGCCGAGAAAAGCATCTCTGCTTGTATCAAAATTGTGAACCGGAGTATTAACAGTAAAGAAGCTGTAATGTCTTCTTCTTTCTCTGTATTCTGTTTTATGATAAATTGTGCTTCCCTGCACTTCCACTTCGCCGATACTTAAGTTTCTCTGGAAGTTGGATCCGTCATCAACTGCATTCCACAAACAGAATTCCACATACGAAAACAGAGAGATATTTTTTTCGGAATCAGAATTATTCTTCAGCTTCAGGCAGTTAATCTCACAGGCTGCATCCGATGGTACAAATGCCAGAAGATCTGCTTCCAGTTTATTCTTAGAAGAATGGAAACGACTGTAGCCCAATCCATGGCGACATTCATATGTATCTGTCTCTGTCATGGATGGCATGGTTCCCGGGTTCCAGATCACACCATCATCATTAATGTAATAGTACTTTCCGTTAGAATCTACCGGAATATTATTGTAACGGTATCTCGTGATTCGCATCAGTTTCGCATCTTTATAGAAACTGTATCCACCACAGGTATTGGAGATCAGTGAGAAAAAGTCATTACTTCCCAGATAATTGATCCACGGCAATGGTGTATGTGGTGTAGTGATTACATATTCTTTGGCTTTGTCGTCAAAATATCCATATTTCATTGAAGGACCTCCTTGAAAGAGAAAACAATTAAATTACTAAATATATATAAATACGGGTAAGCGATCACGAATTAAAGACTGAAAACAGATTTGCGAAAACGAATAAGTTTAGAATTTTTATAGCTATAATATAGATTAGATTGGATTGACCTCAGTATAATTCAGTTTATCCAAAAAATCAACTATATTTTTACACGTTAAAATATCTCACAATTACAATTCCTGTTTTCGCGAAACCTTAGCGAAAATTTTCGTTAAAACATAATGCATTTTTTGTGAAATTGATAAATTATTATAAATTCTTTTTTGTGCAACAGGGATAAATTATGCGAATATTACAAAAATGTCTTGAAAATTGTCCGAAAACAATGTACGATGAACTTGCGAAAACGATTTAGGAATAAAAAACAGAAAAGGCTGGACATGTATATGGTATCCATGAAAGACATTGCAAAACAGTGCAACGTATCAGTTGCAAGTGTCAGCAAAGCTCTGAATGGTTATCCGGATATCAGCGAAGAAACCCGGCAGCTTATTTTAAAAACTGCATCAGAAATGGGATATCTTCCAAATTCTTCAGCAAGAGCATTAAAAACCAAACGAAGTTACAATCTTGGCGTACTCTTTGTAGACGAAGCCATGAGTGGTCTCACACATGATTACTTCAATCATGTACTCGAAAGTTTTAAGCGAACTGCTGAATCCAAAGGATACGATATCACTTTCACCAGTGGTAATCTCTCCGGACAGCGTCTCAATTATTATGAACACTGTCGTTACAGAGGAGTCGATGGAGTTGTGATCGCCTGTATCAACTTTTTTACCGAAGAAGTTCAACGGCTGGTACAATCCGAGATTCCAGTGGTCACGATTGATCATGTATTTGATGGAAGAATTGCTGTTGTTTCCAACAACATTCAGGGAATGGAAGATCTCGTCTCCTATATTCTGAAACGGGGGCACAGAAAGATCGCCTATATTCACGGAGAAGATTCCTCCGTTACGCGAAGCCGACTCGGAAGTTTTTACAGAACTCTCCAGAAAAAACGGATTGATGTACCTGATGAATATATGCCGGTCATCCCCTATCGCGATGCGGAAGCGGCAGCGATGGCAACTTCAGAACTTCTTGATCTGAAAGATCCACCCACCTGCATTCTATATCCGGATGATTTTTCTGCTCTGGGCGGTATCAACGAGATCCATGAACGTGGGCTCCGGATACCGGACGATATCTCCATTGCAGGATATGACGGACTCACTTTTGCACGCATCCTGGAGCCCCGGCTGACAACTCTGTGTCAGGACACAGAAACGATCGGACGGCTTGCCGCACAGAAACTGATTGATCTGATTGAGAATCCAAAAGCTACGATCATCGATAAGTTCACCGTAGATGGAACACTCTTCCCAGGAGCATCAGTCAGAAATCTGGCAAAATAGAAAATTAAATATGGAAAAAATATAAAACAAAAACTATTTATCACAGGGAGGTAACAACATGAAGAGAAAGATTATGGCAGTCACATTAACAGCAGCTATGCTTGCAGGTCTGGCAGCAGTTCCGGTATGGGCTGATGACGCAGGTTCCGATGAAGGTAAAGTTTTAAACATTTACTGCTGGAATGAAGAATTCAAATCCCGTCTGACCGATCATTACCCGGGATACGAAGAAGTAGATGGAACCCATGGCAAGATCGGTGATGTAGATGTTGTATGGAACATCACTCCATCTGATGACAATGCATATCAGAATAACCTGGACGAAACACTTCTGAAACAGGCTGATGCATCAGCAGATGACAAGATTGACCTCTTCCTGGTAGAAGCTGACTACGCACTGAAATATGTAAATACCGATTACACAATGCCGGTAGCAGATCTCGGAATCACAGAAGACGAAGTTGCTGATCAGTACCAGTATACAAAAGATGTTATGACAGATGCTGATGGAAATCTGAAAGGTCTTTCCTGGCAGGGCTGCCCTGGAACCATGATCTACAGAAGAGATATCGCCAAAGAAGTATTCGGAACAGATGATCCGGCAGAAGTTCAGAAGAAAGTTGCTGACTGGGATACCTTCAAAGCAACAGCTGAAGAACTGAAAGAAAAAGGTTATCAGATGACCTCTACTGTAAACGACAGTTACCGTGTATTCTCCAACAACGTATCTACTCCGTGGGTAGTTGATGGAAAGATCACAGTTGATGATAACATCAAGAACTGGGTTGATATGTCCAAGGAAATGGTTGACGCAGGTGAAACTGCTACATACGAACTTTGGAGTGATGACTGGAGCAAAGGCTTCTTCAAAGACAGTAACGTATTTGCATACTTCGGACCAGCATGGTTCATCGACTTCTCTATGAGTGCTGATCAGGATGGTTCTGTTGGTAAAGACGGCGGATGGGCTGCAACAGAAGGACCACAGGGCTTCTACTGGGGCGGAACATGGATCACAGCAGCTACAGGAACAGATAACCCGACACTGGTTGCTGATATCATGAGAACTATGACAACTAACGTTGACGTTATGAAAGAAATCGTTACAGCTGATAATGACTTCGTAAACAACAAACCGGCTATGGAAGAAATGGCAGCAGACGAAAGCTACGGCGATGCTGTTCTTGGCGGACAGAACCCACTGGCAATGTTCTGTGCCGGTGCAGACAAGATCGACCTCAGCAATATGAGCATCTACGATCAGGGCTGCAACGAAGAATTCCAGAACGCTATGAAGAACTACTTCGAAGGCAACGCAACATATGATGAAGCTCTCGACCTGTTCTACAAAGCAGTTGTAGAAAAATATCCAGAACTTTCTTACTAATCAAAGCAGACAGATTCTGTTGAATAATTATTGAGTAAAAAGATGTGCCTGCCTGACCATCAGGCAGGCACACTTTCGATTATGGAGGAAGATAATGGCAAAGAATAATAACCATAAAGCGGTCAGCTATAACAAATGGGGATATATCTTCCTGATACCGTTTGTAGTAGTATATCTCATATTCCAGCTCATTCCGCTTATTAGTACAGTTTATAACAGCTTCTTTGAAAACTACAGATCTGGATTGACGCAGATTGGACCGAACTTTGTAGGCTTTGCCAATTATGTCAAACTCTTCGAGGGTGGAGAGATCTGGATCTATTTTAAAAACACTATGATCATGTGGGTTATGGGATTTGTTCCTCAGATCCTGGTCTCTCTGCTCCTTGCAGCATGGTTCTCCAATCCGAGTCTTCGACTTAAAGGTCAGAGATTTTTTAAGACCGTAATTTACCTTCCAAACCTGATCATGGCATCTGCTTTTGCAATGTTGTTCTTTACATTATTTGCAGACGGCGGCCCGATCAATGCAATGCTGATACAGGCAGGAATACTGAAACAGGCTTACTCCTTCTTTAGTCATGCCTGGAGTGCCAGAACGCTTGTTGCAGTCCTGAACTTCCTTATGTGGTTTGGTAATACGACAATCCTTCTTATGGCCGGCATGATGGGTATTGATCCATCACTTTATGAGGCAGCCGAAGTAGATGGAGCCACTGCTTCGCAGATTTTCAGAAAGATCACTCTTCCGCTTCTTCGTCCGATTCTGATCTATGTTATGATCACATCTCTGATCGGTGGTATGCAGATGTTCGATGTACCTCAGATCCTGACAAACGGAACCGGTGATCCAATGCGTTCCACTATGACACTAATCATGTATCTGAACAAGCATCTGTTCAGCAAGAACTATGGAATGGGCGGTGCATTATCCGTATTCCTGTTCATCATTACTGGCGTGCTCAGTCTGATTGTATTCCGCTTTAACAAGACGAATGACGGGAGGTGAGAAGGATGAATGAAAAAGACCAAAAAACCCAAAAAGGAATGAGCATGAAAGGTCAGCGTACTCTTGCTTATATAGTACTGATCATTATCTCCTTCTTCTGCCTGTTCTGGTTTTATGTACTGTTTATCAATGCGACCAGATCAAACGGTGCACTGAAAAAAGGTTTCACAGCGATCCCTGGTGGATTTCTTATCAAAAACTGGAAGAGCCTGCTTGCCGGAACACTTCCAGTATGGAATGGTATGTTCAACAGTATTTTCATTGCTACCTGTTCTGCTGTTTTATGTACCTATTTCTCCACCATGACTGCATATGCCATCCACGCATATGATTTTAAAGGCAAAAAATTTATGTTCACTTTTATCCTTGCAGTCATGATGATTCCTACGCAGGTAACTGCACTCGGTTTCCTGCAGCTGCTTGGTAAGATGCATCTGGACGATTCCTTTATTCCACTGATCGTTCCGAGTATCGCAGCTCCGGTTACTTTCTTCTATATGAAACAGTATATGGAAAGCAACCTTCCTCTGGAACTTGTAGAAGCGGCTCGTATTGACGGTTCCGGTGAATTCAAAACCTTTAATCGAATCGTGTTCCCGCTTATGAAACCGGCCATCGCAGTTCAGGCCATCTTCACATTCGTACAGAGCTGGAATAACTATTTTATCCCTGCACTGGTACTTCATTCGGACAAGAAGAAAACACTTCCGGTACTGATTGCACAGCTTCGTAGCGCAGACTTCCTGAAGTTCGATATGGGACAGGTTTATGTAATGATTGCATTCTCCATTTTCCCGGTTATCATCGTTTACATCCTTCTTTCCAAATTTATCGTAGAAGGCGTTTCTGCAGGTGCTGTCAAAGGTTAAACACCTATTGCTGACATGTTTTTGGACACGTTAACTATAGTGTCTATTGCACACAAAAATACTTTGTGTTTAAATGAGAAGTAGATAAAATACAGACGGTCAATGTATTTTTTCCGTCTGTATTTTTTTGTATATTCTTATATATTGAAGGGATGACAAATGACAGCAAAAACTTCTCGTATTATTATAAAAACATTCGTTAGAACTGCCTTAAAAGATGCTGATGAATCACCAGAACGTTGTACCAGAAATCTTGTGGATATGGCTCTTCATTTTTCCAAGGGGCGTTTTCAGCAGGAGTTTTTTGAAATGGCAAGAGCTATGCTGAATAACGACAACAGTCCCTACTATCCACTTATAGAAGATACTCTCCGACATATGGACAAGGAAAAACTGATCGAATTTGGCATGAATCTTGGATATAACGGCTGCACACAGGGGGCACATATCGTCCGTAAGATCAAGCGAACCGAAAATATCAATGTCCCGTGGCTTTTTTTCTTAAATATTGATTCTTCCTACGCAGATCTGCACTCCCGTTATCAGGCCATCTTTGACCAGGGTAAAGAACTTGGAATCTATGTTTATTGTCTTTACACTGATGGAGATCCGGAAAAACTTCTTCCTCTTATAGAGCATAATCCGGACTGCGCTATGATTCTGTTATGTAATTCTGCCGCTGTAACAGAAGACTTTGCAAAAGCTGCAGAATCTCTGAATAATATGCTGATCGGAGTTGCATATGATGACAATACAGATACTGCCTGCCTTGTACTACGAGATCACCGTCTTCTGTATTCCATCTATCGGATGTATACAGATACTGAAAGCGATGAGATCCTGTCCGGTTCCTATGCCCGCTTCGCTGAAGAAATGCATTGCCCGTTTGTCGCAGTCCTTGCCGATCCCGGTTGCAGCGCATCCGTCAGAGAAAATGTCTACAAGGCAGTGGTTGGTGCCCGTGTTGCCCAGAAATACCGTACCATTCCTATTGATCTGTTTTATGATATCGAACGAATCGGAAATATTATTTCACCACCTTCAAGCATAATTGGTTTTAAACCAGATGGAAGCATCTACAATATTGGCAGCGATGGAAATCCTCTGGAGCACAATATTTTTAATGAATCTCTCAGAGATATCCTGAAGGAATCATTCTCGATGGATCAGGAATCATAAGAAAAAAGCAGTCTCACAAAAGATTACCATGACATTTTCTGGTAAATCCTGTGAAACTGCTTTTTATTATTCGTTCTCCATTCTTTCCTGCGTTATTGCAACAACCTTGATGCAGGATTTCATCATATTCACAAATTCTTTTGGCGGCAGCGGTTCTTTCTGCGAGATCCATCGGCCAAATGCACAGATTACTGCATCACAGAAAAAATTCACATAAAATTTCGCATCTGTTTTTTCTCCAAGAATTTCACGGATATCTTCTTCCATAAGTGGACTCACAATATCCCTGAAATGATTAATAAAAGAATTCTGATCTTCTACTTTCATTACCTTCCTGTAAAAATCTTTATTTTCATAAAAATAATCACAAAGATGAAGTACACTGTCCCATCCGATCAGATTTTCTCCAATCTGCACATGACTCAAATATTCCACATCATAAATCCAGTTCACCAGATCAAATTTGTCTTTGAAATGATAATAGAAACTTTTTCGGTTCATATTACATTTTGCACAGATATCTGAAACAGTAATCTTTGCAAAAGGTGTCGTTTCCATCAGTTCCTTCAGTGCTGATGCAAGTGCACTTTTTGTAATATTGGAATCAGCCAACTTCCTTTCCTCCCCTTTTATCTATCCACTATCAATTAAGTCAGGTTACATATCTGCTGCAAACAATGCCGCTCCCAGTGCACCGCAAAGCTGAGATTTTGGACTGATCACCAGACTGGTGCCAAGTCTTTCTTCAAGAGTCTTTACAAGACCTTTGTTCTGCGCTACACCACCAGTCATCATATATGCTTCCTCTCCACCCACACGTTTAACCAGAGATGCAGTTTTGGCCGCAACTGCTTTATTCAATCCATGTACGATATCATCTGTATGTTTATTCTGAGCAATCAGCGAAACCACCTCTGATTCTGCAAAAACCGTACACATACTGGAAATTGTAATGTCTTCCTGATAGGAAAGTCCCACCTGGCTCAGTTCATCCAAGCTCATTTCCATTGTCTTCGCCATCATCTCCAGGAATCTTCCTGTACCTGCCGCACATTTATCATTCATAACAAAATTCTTCACAGATCCATCTTCGTTCAGTCGAATCACTTTGCTGTCCTGACCTCCGATGTCCACAACTGTACGTACACGCGGATCCAGAAAATGAGCACCCCTTGCATGACACGTAATCTCTGTGATACTCTTATCTCCATCAGAGATTGCAGTTCTTCCATAACCGGTAGTTACCACTGCATCCAGATCCTCTCGATTTAACTTTGCCTGTTTCAGTGCTTCCTCAAGCGCTCGCTCCGCACCATTGGCTGCCCCTGCCCCTGTTGGCATGATCACGCTGGAAATGATTTCTCTGTTTTTATCCAGGATCACCACATCTGTACTTGTTGATCCACTATCGAGCCCGGCATAGTATCCTTTTCCCATGACTTTCTCCTTTTTTGTCTCATCCTGAATCCCAAGGCTTTCTGCAAATGCCTCCAGCCTGGTACTCAACTGTCCACTGCTCTGCAGTGTAAAATCCGACTCAATCTTGAGCAATGGAACATCTGTATGTCCCTTAATATCTGCATATTCAAAACTGTAAAAATCACAGAATTTAACCGTATGATAAATGATTCCTTTCAGGCTTGGATCCTGATACAATACTTTACGACCTGCATGATCCATCATTCGCATACACGGTATCTGGTGAAGCAGTTCTCCTGCATACCATTCCATCAGTGTGTCAAAATCCATTTCCTCTGTCGGTAAATTTTCACCAACAGAACGATTATATACACAGGTCTCATTCACAACAGGAAAAGGCATGGCAGCCTCTGTCATTTGAAATAATTCCTGTCCCATACGTGCGCCCAAAACAGCAAGATGAGGCTTTTGTATTCTCTCTTTCGGCTGAAATGCTTCAAGAAAAACCTTCTTATCAAAAGATTTTTCTTTATATGCCCCATAAGTCTCTGCAAGTTCCTTTAACTGGGCTGCAGTACGCTCCCGACTGCATTCTATATCACAGTGAAGCATATCGATCATATACAGAAAATCCATCTGTCCGCTATCTTTTAGTATATCATAAACACTACGAATTGTATCGCAGCAATTTACAAGTACCAGTTCTTTAATATTTCCCGCCAGTACTTCTTCCAGAACCGATTTGCCAAATCCACAGATATTAGGATGTGCCACCTGCTCTGCCCTGTCAAAACCTTCCGGCATTTCATTCAATATTTCACAGTCTCCACCTAGCGCCCTCAGAAGTTCTACTGGTGTATACTTACATACATAATATGTCTTACTCATGATCAAAATCCCCCAGCATTTCCAGGAAGGCTCCCAATCTGGTCGATGTCTGGCCTTCTCCTCCATGACTACGGTCACAACCATCCCCATCCAGGATCAGCATAGGTATACCAGCTTCCTCAAATCGCTTTTTGGCAATTCTTGAACCGCCAAGGGTATGTTTGCAACCCCAGTGATTAAACCAGACTGCACCATCTGCGCCTGCCTGTTTCGCATGATGGATACCTGCCTCAATTCGACGTGAGATTGGTCCATTAAGCGCATGATATACCAGTCGCATCGCCATTTCTTCGTATGTGTCTTCAGAATGAACGGACAGATCCGCAACCTGAGACAGTTCACACCCTACGATCTGTGCACTGTCATTCAGAAGAAGCGCTTCTTTCACTGCATCAGACCAAAATGGAATGGTATGCATCCAGTAAATGTGTTTTCCTTTTTTAGGCGGTGCATTCTTTATATCTTTAAGTAATTTCTCTGTATATAACTTTTCTTCTTCCGTACCAAGAAGGATGTTATTGGTCATCCCACTATACAGTGGCGATACCAAATCAGAAGGAATAAAACGATCCACCCTTGCACTTTGAAATTTTTCGAATTCTTCCAGTGTCTCCCGACCTCTCGCAACTCTCTCAGCCAGCAGATCTTCATCAATTAATCTACCTGTCGTTTGTTCAAGAAATCTCTTTAAAGCCCTCAGCTGTGCCGCTACATAAGCTACATTTGACGCTGTCTGTCTGGATGGCACATCAATCGAAAAGACCGGCACATGATAAAATTCTGCCAATCTGTGAAAAGTAAGAAGATTTGCATCGCATGCAAGGTTCGTATATACAATGCATTTCGGTTTTGGCAGAAGCCCTTTCTCTGCTGCTCCAATAAACGTTTTGTGATAACTGCAGAGAGTCTCTGAAAGCCCTGAGTCTTCTGCATTCTGAAGAAATGCACGCTCTGCCTGAGATGCAGTCAGATAACAAGAAAAGCTTTCCACATTATATGGATATAATCCTGCCTCCTGTATCAGCTCACATGGAGTGAATACACTTACCAAAACAGAACTTTCCGGATGTTTTAATGGCTGCAGCATGACATTCATCATTAACTTTGCAAGATATTGATCTGATGGATTCATTCGCTTCGATGGTGCCACGGTAAATTTCAGGTTTTCTGCCTCCCAGCCTGTTTTCAGAAGCCAACGTGCTCTTTCCGGGTGTCCCTCACACCATTTTTCCACATAATTTCCAAATGTCTTTATTACGTCCAATTTTGGTCTGACCGCCTTTCGATGTCTTTCATCACAGTATATAGCAAAATATTACGGAATACAAGAAAAAAAGTCTGAAGTTGTTAACAAATTATCATTCTTAAATTCTCACATTTTTCACATTTTTACCAAAACAAAAAGTCCCAAACCCTGCAAAAACAAGAGTTTGAGACTTTCTAATCGTGCCGCAGACCGGAATCGAACCGGTACGGGTATCACTACCCACGGGATTTTAAGT
>OGYX01002610.1_pt1 | contig 11397 bp, 8 predicted proteins | sample 1576601 | NCBI WGS metagenome assembly OGYX01 (sample SAMEA3541561, study PRJEB24748) | human gut metagenome | biome: human gut; feature: human-associated habitat; material: faeces | place: China | collected 2012 | reverse complement strand
TACAGCAACCTCGCCAGCCAGAAACTGGATATCTATGCGTTCGAGCATGAGATCGAGACGACCGGCGATTCGTACACCGTCTATGTCAATCAGGACGACGACAACGGTGTGCTCGACGTCTTTATGGAGACCAAGTGATTATGACGACCATTCAGAACCTTTCCGACCTGCAGGATCGCCGCATCATGATGGAAAAGCGTGTGCCGCCCTTTGGCTACGCGATGATCCTTCTGGTGGCGGGCCTGCTGGTCTTCCTGACCATCTGGAGCACCCAGAACTACCGCACCTACGTCAGCCAGTCGGCCGGCACGGTGCAGGCAAGCAACAAGACCTATATCATGTCCAGCTACTCCGGCTCCATCACCGAGCTCAACATCTCGGAGGGCAGCTATGTCAACGAGGGCGACCTCATCGCCCATGTCAAGAGCACCGACATCGACATGCAGCAGGACAGCTACAAGAGCCAGCTGGAGATCTATCAGAAGCAGAAGGCACAGTATGAAAAGCTGCTGAAGTCCATTCAGGACGACACGAACTATTTCAGCGAGACCGACCTGGACGATCAGCCCTACTATTACCAGTATGAGAGCTACAAGAGCCAGGTGCAGCAGAAGGCCTTTGACGCTTCGCCCTATCAGGCGGCGGGCTACTCCGACGAGCAGATCAAGGCCCTGATGGAGCAGAACCAGAGCGAGATCGAGGCACTGTACTACTCCACGCTGCAGTCCATCACCAGCAACCTGACCAGTGTGCAGACCAACATCGACAACATTCAGGCCCAGCTGGATACGCTGGCAAGCGGCGCGAACGATTACTACATCTATGCGCCCACGTCCGGCGTCATCCACATGGACACCCCTTATAAGGTGGGCATGGTGCTGAGCGCCGGTTCGGCACTGGCCACCGTGGCCAGCGAGAACAGCGATCAGGAGATCGTGGCGGCCCTGACCGTCAGCGACCGGCCGCTCATCAACGTGGGCGACCCCTGCAAGATCGCGATCACCGGCCTGTCGGAGTATTCCTATGGCAACCTGACCGGCACGGTGACTTCCATTGACAGCGATGTGACCTCCACCGAGTCCGGCTCGTACTACAAGATGACCATCAAGCCCAACAGCACCTATGTGGTGAGCAACAGCGGCGACAAGGTCGATCTGGCCAACGGCATGAGCGTGACCGCCCGTGTCGAGTACGACAAGCTGACTTACTTTGAATATGTCATGGAGGCCTTGGGCGTTTTGTTCCGTTAAACAGCGTCCGCAAACTCAACGCCCAAAGAGGTACGATAGAATGAAACTGAACCCGAAACAGCTGGCCGTAAGCGCCGCCCTGCTGGGCCTGCTGGCCGCAGGTGCAGCGCTGCCCGCAGCCGCAGCCAGCCCCATTTCTGCCCCGGCTGCCATCACCTTCCCGTGGAGCCCTGTGGCGGCCGAGAGCGTGGAAACAGGGGACTATGCCCCCAACATGACCGTGGGCACGGCCCAGCAGCTTTCGCCGGTGGTCCAGCCGCAGAAAGCTGCCAGCCGAAACGGCGTGAGCTACGTTTCCGATAACCCGAACATCGTTTCGGTCGGGGAGGACGGCGTGGCGCAGGCGGTGGGCCTGGGCACGGCGAACATCACGGCCACCTGTGGCGATGTCAGCTGCACCTACACCATCACCACCCAGCCCGACAGCTCGATGATCGCGACCGAGATGGACATCACGCTGGCCTCCAGCACCATTGCCGTGGGCGACACCACGTCGCTCTCGCTGGCGGTGCTGCCCACCACGGCGGCAAATTATATCAGCGTTTCGCTGAGCTCCTCCGATCCCGGCGTGGCCACGGTGAACAACTTCGGCAAAGTGACCGGCGTGGCCCCCGGCAAGGCGACCATCACGGCCACCGCTGGGGATGTGACCTGCTCGGCGACCGTGACCGTTGTGGCAGCCTCCTCCAGCTCGGCGTCCACCGGCCCGGTGGAGTCCATCTCCCTGAACACGAACTACATCGTGCTCAAGCCGGGTGCTTCCGGCACCATCACCGGCTCGGTGGCCCCCTCTTCGGCCTCCCAGAAGCTGACCTTTACCAGCAAGGATAAGAAGATCGCCACCGTGAACGGAAGCGGCGTCGTGACCGGTGTTGCCACCGGCGCGACCTCCATCATCGTTTCCAACGGCAAGGTCTCTTCGTCGGTGACGGTCATCGTCAACCGCACGGCGTCCGCGTCCAGCAGCGGCACGGACAGCACCGGGGAGGGGACTGCTCCGGCGGAGACCGACCCTATCGTGGCCTCCATTGAGAATGCGGCCTCCGATACCATCTCCTATCCGCAGAGTCAGGTCCCGGTGCTGACCACCGCGATGCTGAACGCCCTGCGCACCACGGGCCGCACCCTCGTGCTGGAAGCGGAGGACTACACCCTGACCGTGGACGGCTCCACCATCCGCAACACCACCAGCGAGGTGAACACCGCGCTGACCTTTTCGCCCGACGCGTACGGCCTGCGCTTCACCCTGAACGAGGGTGAGGCCATGCCCTGCGGCGTGACCATCACCATGACCGGCGAAAATGCCGGGTACAGCCGCCTGTATCTGCACAACACCGTGAGCGGGAAGTGGCAGTTCCTCAACAGCTACAAGGACGGCGTGGCACATGCCGACGTGGCGGGCGAGTATCTGCTGACCAACCAGAATCTGCGCTTCACCAGCATCAATTGGACCTTCTTCATCGGCGCAGGCATCCTTGTGGTGGCCTGCCTCATCGCATACGTCGCGGTCAAGAAGCGGTACTGGTTCTGGTAATTCCGCAGGGAATCAAAACAGAAAACGCAAAAAGCGATGGCCGATTCGGGCCATCGCTTTTTTGTGTTGGAGCGTTTTGCCTTATAGTTTGAAATACCCCGCCGGTTCATCGTCCTGGCTGCGGTGCTCCATCAAAAAGGTATCGAGCCAGAGGCCATGGCAGTCCCGCGCGATGCGCTCGCGGCGGCCCACCAGGCGGAATCCGCATTTCAGGTGCAGACCTTTGGACGCTGCGTTGTCCTGCAAGACCGTGGATTGCAGCGTCCAGTAACCGGCCGCTTCGGCCTGCTGGCAGAGGGTGGTGAGCAGATGATACCCCAGCCCCCGGCCCCGGAACCGTTCGCCGATGTAGATGCTGACCTCGGCCACGCCCCGGTAGCACCAGCGGGGGTCGACCCGGTGCAGGGCCGTCCAGCCTGCCAGGACGCCATCGTCCTCCACCACAAGGCGGCATTCTTTGATGTGGGAGGCATCCCACGCGGGATAGGGCGGGCAGTCGGTCTGGAAGGTGGCGTGCTCGGTGGCGATGCCTTCCAGATAGATCTTGGATACTGCCGGCCAATCTTCCGGCGTCATGGGCCGGACTGTGATCTCATTCATACGTTCCCCTGAACGGAGCCGCAATGCTCCGCGATTCCTCAAAATTTCTTCCGATTTTTTCAGTATAGCAGACTTTCCGGCAAAGTACAATGTTTTTAGCCGGAAACTGCACGCCTGCCCGGCAGTTGGCCGCCGGGCGCGGTGGCTTTGGGCAGGAGGTGGTTTTTTTATCCGAGATACCTTTTCGAAAACGGCCGGTTGTGCTACAATAGAAGAAAATTCTGGCTGCTTTCGCTCGCGCAGAGCACGATGACAGCCCGGTCGGAGGAGACGTGCGCTCCGGGCCGGGGCAGCGAAAAGGAGGGTGCCGATGAAAAACATCCTGAAACGGCTGGCCGTGCTGGTCTGCCTGATGCTGGCACTGGCCCTGCCCGCCTTTGCCGAAGGGGAAAAGGGCGAAGCCAACATCACCCCGCAGACCACGATGAAGGAACTGCGCGAAAACCCCAGCATCAAGGGTGCGGGCATTTATACCTATGTATATGTCTGGGAGCGGGATTGTGGACTGCTGAAAAGCAGCAAAGACAACGATACGATGCTGGATGTGATCGGAAAAGAATCCATCAACAGCTGTGTGGCTGGGATGAACTTTCTGATCGACACGTATAATACAGGAACACAAATTACGTACAAACTCTATACGCCGGAAGAAATTGCAGAGGACAAGACGCGCGACCATGCGGAACTCTATTATTTCCCGGCAGATAAGCCCAATGCAAAATATGCGGTCGTGCTTTCGGGCAACGCTCTGTTTTACAGCGGCGAGATGCGGGGCGGTGTTTCCACTGCATGGGAACTGCATCAAAAAGGATATGCGGTATTTGCACTTCGGTATCGGATCGGAAGTGAAGCAAAGGACAACGCACCGATTCAGGACCTTGGCCGTGCGATTCAACTGATTACGGCCAACGCAGAAAAATTCGGGGTCCAGACGGAAGATTATGCGCTGCTGGGATATTCTTCCGGTGGTCAGATTGCGGGCGTATTCTGCGGGCAAGAAGTGGGATATCCTCGTTACAATGTGCCTCGGCCCGGCGTACTGCTGTTGGCGTATCCGATCAATAATTTCTATGAAGCAAAACCGATTTACCGTTGGCTGATCGATACGTATTCGGAAGATCTGCGCTACTACGATTATAATATTTCCAGCTGTGTGACACCGGATTTTCCGCCAACATATTTCTGGTATGGGCTGAATGACATTTTGTTGATGGCCTTCAATTATTATGAGCAGGGCCCGGCACTTCAAAAAGCACTGGCGAGAAATGGTGTTCCGTACCACGAAAGTGTGTACAAACGTGCGTTCCACGGTATTGGCATAGCAGAGGGAACGGATGCAGAAGGCTGGCTCAACGATGCCACCGCCTTCTGGGAAGAGCAGACCGCGCAGGCGCAGCAGCCTGCCGCATAAGGAGCAAGAAAGGAAGCGTTGTAGGATGAAGAACTGGAACGAGACGTTCCGCAGCCTGAATGTGGGCCTGCCGGACGATGTGGAGCGGCTGAAAGCCGCCGGGTATTATCAGGAGGCCATCGAGCGGATCGACGCCTATCTGGCCGAGGACTGGACGGTGACACAGAACAGCCCCCGCAGCCAGGGCGCGGAACCGGTGGGAGAGGAGCTACCCCAGAACCCCACGCCCCACGGTGTGGAGGCCCTGCGGGACGCGATGCTGGCCCAGCGGGAGATGATGCGCCGCATCCCGGCAGAATACTGCTACACCGAGGACGAAGCCGTGGCCCGGATGCAGGGGCTGGTGCGGGACTTCACGCGTGAGGAGTTCCGGCTTCTCGTGAAGGAGGGCCGGGTGGACTGGCGGTTCGTGGAAGGGGAGAAGCACTACCTTGACCGCTTTGCCGAAACGCTGCTGGCGACCCATGCTGACCTCGCCGCCCGCCAGATCGACCCGCCTGCCCCCGGCACTTCGGCGCGGGAGTTCCGCAACCGCCAGCATGAACAGATGGAGCGGGACGGCCAGGCAAGCGCCCGCATCACCCTGAAGACCAGCGTTGGCATGTCGGACGAAGCCTTTGCCGCCGCACTGGCCGAGGCGAAGGCGGAGGGGCGGAACAGTGTGCATGTCCGCGCCTGGCTGCCCATCCCGGCTACCTGTCTTTCCCAGAGCGAGATCGAGCTGCTGGACTGCACCGAGCCGCCTGCCCGCATCGCGGACGAGAACGCGCCCCAGCGGACGGTCTTCTGGGAGGCCGACCTCACCGAGAACCGCCGCTTTGGGGTGGAGTACCGCTACCGGACCACGGCTGTCTACACAGACCCGATGGACATCCGGCCGGATGCACAGCAGCCGACCTTTGACACCGGCGAGGAAGCGCCGCACATCGTCTTTACGCCCTATCTGCGGGCGCTGGCCCACCAGCTGACCGACGGCATCACCGACCCGGCGGAAAAGGCAAAACGCATCTACGATTACATCACCCTGAACGTGCGCTACCACTATCAGCCCGCCTACTTCGTGCAGGAGTGCCTGCCCGACCAGTGCGCCCGGAACCGCCGGGGCGACTGCGGCATCATGGCGCTGACCTTCATCACCCTCTGCCGTCTGGTGGGCATCCCGGCCCAGTGGCAGAGCGGCCTGTCCGTCTCGCTCACAGGTGTGGGCTGCCACGACTGGGCGATGTTCTACATCGCGCCCAAGGGCTGGATGTATGCGGACTGCTCATTCGGTGCGTCGATGGCGCGGCAGGGCGATGAAACGATGCGCCGCCACTACTTCGGCAGCCTGGACACCGGGCGGATGGTGGCGAACCGCGCCTTCGAGGCCCCCTTCGACCCGCCCATGACCGGCTTCCGCTCCGACCCCTACGACAACCAGTCCGGCGAATGCGAGGTGGACGGCGTGGGCCTGTACGGCGATGCCCTTGACACCCGCAAGGAACTTGTGAACTACGAATTGCTGTAAAAAAACACCGGGCCCTGCCTTCTGCGGGACCCGGATTTTGATGATAGGAGAAAACCATCCATGGAATATCTGGCAGGACTTTACACCCTTCTGCTGGTCGCCATCTGCCTGGAACTGGCCGTGGTGCTCTGGCGCACCGGCAAAAAGCATGGCAGCGCACCGGATCACAACGAGCTCAAGCGCTGGATGCAGCAGCAGCTGGATGCGCAGGCCAGGGAGTTTGCGGCCAGGCAGTCGGCCCTTGCTGAGCAGAATCACACCGCCCTGCGCAGCGTCAGCGAGACGCTGCAGACTGCGGTGCAGAACATGAGCACGACGCTGGCACAGGGGCAGGACAGCCAGCAGCAGCTTCTGGAACGCCGTCTGCGTTCGCTGGAAGCATCCAATACCCAGAAGCTGGAAGAGCTGCGCCGGAGCATGGCCGAGAGCATGACCGCCCTGCAGGCCGAGAACAACCGCAAACTGGATGAGATCCGCCACACCGTCGATGAACAGTTGCAGGATACCCTGCAAAAGCGGGTGAGCGAGAGCTTCAAGGCCGTCAACGAGCAGCTGGAACAGGTGTATAAAGGGCTGGGCGAGATGCAGAACCTTGCCGCCGACGTCGGCGGGCTGAAGCAGGTGCTCTCCGGCGTCAAGACCCGCGGCATCCTCGGCGAGATCCAGCTGGGGGCCATTCTGGAAGAGATCCTTGCCCCGGAACAGTACGAGACCAACGTGGCCACCATCCCCGGCAGCAGCCAGCGGGTGGAATATGCCGTCAAGATGCCGGGCGTGGACGGCAGCACGGTCTGGCTGCCCATCGACTCGAAATTCCCCGGCGACACCTACGCCCATTTGCAGGATGCACAGGCTTCCGGCGATGCGCAGGCGGTGGAGAATGCACGCCACGCGCTGGAGCTGGTGCTGCGCAGCGAGGCAAAGGACATTCGCGAAAAGTACGTGGAACCGCCCTATACTACGACGTTCGGCATCCTGTTCCTGCCATTCGAGGGCCTGTATGCCGAGGTGGTCAATGCCGGATTGCTGGAAGTGCTGCAGCGGGACTATCAGGTGAATGTGGCCGGTCCCAGCACCATGGCGGCCCTGCTGAACAGCTTGCAGATGGGCTTCAAGACGCTGGCGATCCAGAAGCGGTCGGGTGAGGTCTGGCAGCTGCTCGGTGCCGTGAAGACCGAGTTCGACAAGTTCGGGCAGGGGCTCTCCAAAATGCAGCAGCGCCTCCGCCAGACCGACGAAGAGCTTGACAACCTCATCGGGGTGCGCAGCCGCGCCATCAGCCGGAAACTGCGCAGCGTCCAGAGCCTCGACGAGGCCGCAGCGGCCACCCTGCTGGAGCTGGACGCCCCGCTCCGTCCGCTTTCCGGCGGGCAGCTCCCCCAGAGCGGGAGCCAGTGGCAGGACGGCGAACTCTGAGCTGGGCGAAAAAGCAGAAGGTGACGGAGAGAGATAAGCGGCTTGCAAAATGAGAACCCTTGTGCTACAATAGGAAAGGTTCCTAGTAGATATTTCCGGTTCGCCGGAACAGCGATACAACAGAAAAGAGGATGTCTGTTATGAGCGTGAAAAAGATCAGCGAGGCCATTCTGGGCGTAGGTGTGGATGATACCACCATCGACCTGTTCGAGAGCCAGTACCCGGTGCCCACCGGTGTGAGCTACAATTCCTACGTCATCCGGGACGAGAAGACCGCCGTTCTGGATACGGTAGACGCCCGCGCCACCGACCCGTGGCTGGAAAATCTGGCCGAGGCCCTGAACGGCACCCAGCCCGACTACCTCATCGTCTCCCACATGGAGCCGGACCACGGTGCCAACATCGCAAAGCTGGCCGCACGTTACCCGGCCATGCAGGTGGTGGGCAACGCCAAGACCTTCCAGTATATGGAGCAGTTCTTCGGCGCGGACGCCGTCGCAAAGGAACGCCGCGTGGTGGTCAAGGATGGCGAGAGCCTGAGCTTGGGCAGCCACACGCTGACCTTCGTTTTTGCGCCCATGGTGCACTGGCCGGAAGTCATGGTCAGCTATGAGTCCACCGAGAAGGTGCTCTTCTCCGCCGATGGCTTTGGCCGTTTTGGCGCAGTGGCAAAGTTTGACGAACATGCCGATTGGGCCAGCGAAGCCCGCCGCTACTTCCTGAACATCGTGGGCAAGTATGGCCCGCAGGTGCAGGCTCTGCTGAAGAAGGCGGCTGCGCTGGACATCCAGACCATCTGCCCGCTGCACGGCCCCGTGCTGACCGGCGACCTGAGCAAGTACCTGGCCTACTATGACACCTGGTCCAGCTACAAGCCCGAAGAGCCGGAAAAGATCCTGGTCGCCAGTGCGTCCATCCACGGCCACACCCGCGCAGCAGCGCACCAGATGGCTGAAAAGCTCCGCGCCAGAGGAGCCAAAGTCGTGGAGATGGACCTGACCCGCACCGATGTCTCCTACGCCGTGACCGAAGCCTTCCGCTGCGGAAAGATCGTGCTGGCCTGCGCCACTTACGACGGCTTCCTCTTCCCGCCGATGGAAAACCTGCTGGCCCATCTGAAGACCAAGAACTTCCAGAGCCGCACCATCGGCCTGATGGAGAACGGCACCTGGGCCCCCATGGCCGCCAAGCTCATGCGCACCGAACTGGAGGGCATGAAGAACATCACCGTCTGTGAGAACGTCGTCACCATCCGTTCGGCAGTCAGTGCCGCATCGGAGGCACAGATGGAGCAGCTGGCGGAAGAGCTGATCGCAAAATAAGAACTACACAGCAAAAACAAGGGCCCGGCACCGGAAGTGTCGGGTCCTTGTTCTTTCTCTCATTCTCTTATCGCTTCTTCTGCCCCAGAAGCACCAGTCCGCTCACGGCGACAAGGCCGCCGAGAAGGGCGAGACCGGAACCCGCCTGACCGAAGGCGTCGCCGACCGCACCGACGAGGGGGCTGGCAGGGATCATGAGCAGGCTGTAGGCCATGCTGTCCACGCTGATGAGGGTGGCGCGCTGGTCGCTGGGGATGGCGTCGTTGAGCTGCTGGCTTTCATGCAGGAGGTAGATCTCCAAAACGCCTTGCACCAGCATCATGCCGAAGATGCCGCCCCAGGCTGGCGCGGTGCCCACCAGAAGGGTGCCCGCACCGCAGAGCAGGGCACAGACGGCGTAGAACCGCCGCATGGAGCGGAACCGGACCCGGCGGCCAGCCTCGGTGCCGAGGACGCAGGCGATGCCGCCCAGCAGCAGGGGAAGGAACAGCGCTTCGGTGGGCCAGCCCAGCTCAATGAGACGCTGCTGCAAAAACATCTTGGTCAGGTAGCAGGGCACCGAGATGATCGCACTGGATACGATGAGCTTTGCGGCCAGCGGGCAGGTGCGCAGAACATGCAGACTGTCCTGCACGAGCTGGGTGAACTGACCGGGCAGGTCGTGCAGGGACTGCCGGGCCCGGTTGGCCTGCGCTGCCGTGACGATGGGTTCGTTCATCCATCGGCAGGCGAGGGTGGAGACGCCCTCGAACAGGGCGCTGAGCAGATAAAAACCTGCAAAGCCGAGGAACCGCTGGACCGTGCTGGCCAGCGAACCCAGCGCACTGGCCAGCATGGAGATCTGGGAACTGTTGGCGGAGATCTGAAGGTATTCGTCCTCGCGGTCTTCCATCTTGAGGCTGTCGTAGACAAGGGCCGTGAAGGTGCCGGAGAACAGGGCATTGTACAGTGCCTTCAGCGCCATTGCGAAGCAGATGGCAAACAGGTTCGGTGCAAACGCCATCAGCAGGTTGGAGGTGACGGCCATCACACCGCCGGACACAAGGGCTTTTTTGCGGCCCAGAAGATCTGCCGCCATGCCGCTGGGTACTTCGCACAGCAGGCTGACGATATGGAAAACACTTTCGGCCAGGCCGATCTCCCACAGGGAGAACCCCCGTGCGGCCAGCAGCGCGACCCACACGGCGTCGGTGATTCGCAGGCCGGAGAAGAAGTCGGCCGTATACACACAGCCAAGCTGCCGCTTGATGTTGAGCGTTGATCTTTTGTTTGATTTCATGGAAAGCACCTTTCTATTGATACAGTCGATTTCGGAATAGAAAGTGCGCACATTCACCCTCTCAGTCACCTTCGGTGACAGCCGGTCCCCTTCTGGCGCTATCGCGCCACCTCCCCCGGCCGGGGGAGTCTTTCCCAAAGTGGGAGCCACTGGCGGGCCGGAAAACTCAAATCGGACTGAAAAAGTTTCTCAGGCCAGAAACAGGAGGGCTCCGCGGTCACGGCAGACAAAAAAGAAAGCCGCATAGCAAAGCTACGCGGCGTAAAAACAAATCCGCGCTTTGCTGGAAGAAGCATCTGCCAATGAGAGCAGGGCCCGCGCATTTACGCAAGATAAGACCTATGCGTTCCGCAGGGCCTGCCCGACATGCCAAGGGCTCCCCCTTCGGGGGAGCTGGCTGCGCAGCAGACGGAGAGGGTCATGCCTAAAAATGGGCGCACTTCGAGCCGGAAATGCTTAAGGGTTTCCTTTTTTGAAGAAAACGCAGCCGTTCCAACCCATGTGGGTGCACCCTCCTTCCAGTAAAACGTTGTGTTCAGTATACCATATCCCGGCGGAAAACACAAGCGAAAACGGAAAATTGCCACAAAATCCGCTTCTGCGCTTGCAAACCGCGCCGAAATGTGGTAAGATGACTTATGGTTATAAAAACCTGATATGCAAAAACGCAGCGACGGAGAAAGTACGTGCAGTGTGTCCGGCAAAGAGAGAAGCTTCACCGGCTGAAAGGGCTTCCGAGAGAGACGTGCACCGAAGTTCGCTCCTGAGCGGCCCGCGTGAACGGCTGAAGACAGCCTGCTAGTGCGGGACGGTGCGCCCCGTTACGGCGTTTGAGCGCCGCTCCTTATAAAAAAGAGCGGAAACCGGGTGGTATCGCGGAGTAAAGTTTACAGCTTCGTCCCCTTTGCCGAAAGGCAGAGCGGGGCGGAGCTTTTTTGTTACCCGCTGAACAAGAAGAAAACCGAGAAGGAGAGAATTTCCATGCAAGCAATGATCGACGAGCTGGCCAAACTGGCTGAAGAAAGCCTCGGTCAGGTCTCTTCCAAGGAGACGCTGGCCACGTTCTGGCAGGAATATC
>OGYX01002609.1_pt1 | contig 11399 bp, 7 predicted proteins | sample 1576601 | NCBI WGS metagenome assembly OGYX01 (sample SAMEA3541561, study PRJEB24748) | human gut metagenome | biome: human gut; feature: human-associated habitat; material: faeces | place: China | collected 2012 | reverse complement strand
TGCTTTTCTGACTTTCGTCCGGGATGACGGCAGAATGATGTGTCAGCATGGACGTGTATTACTTGTGAGCCAGCTGTACTTTGGGATGTCTGTACTTAACTACGGAGATAACATATCCCAGGATGGTGCAGAGCACTCCGTAACTGATAATGGTCCAACCGCATCCGTAAATGGCATAGAGGGAATAGATAGTTCCTGCAAAAGCGGCAATGTACGCGGTCTGGGCCCGGTTTCCGGTAATGCCTTCTTCACGGAGGAGGGAACGGATACTGGTCATGGACAGTACATAGGGAACCAGATTGATGACCACGGCCAGGTTAATCAGTACATTGAACTGTTTGAGAAGGGTAGGGCTCATGGTGGAAAGGGCCAGAGCGGACTGGATCAGAAGAAGCAGCAGGATGGCCACATAAGGTGCACGGAAACGGTTTACCTTTTTCAGGAACGAAGGAAAATGACCGATAACGGCGGAGGAACGGACTACTTCTGAAATGGTAAACTGCCATGCGGTGAGAGATACGTAGCAGGAACAAACCAGAAGGAGGGAGACCACTGTGCCGGCTACAGGTCCAAACATCTTGCTGTAGGCGATTCCAAAAGGTGCATGGCTTACCATGAGTTCCTGATAGGGAACCAGTCCGCCGATGATTGCAGTGGAGATTGCGTAGGTGGTTCCCGCCAGAAGAGTACCACCTAGAACGGCGATCGGAACATTCTTTTCTGGGGTCTCTACGGCGCTGGAATTAGCACAGGCGGTTTCCAGCCCGAGGAATGCCCAGAGAATGACAGCGATAGAGTCCCGGAGCGCCGTGGTAAACGGCAGATGGGATGGATTCCATGCAGCCATATAGATGGATGGGCTGAAGAAATACCATCCAAACAGGATTAGTCCACCGATGGAGGTGAGTATGCAGCTGATTCCCAGGGTGGAAAACTTGCCTGCTGCCTTAGGTCCGAAGAAGCTGATGGAGGCAGAGGACATAAGCACAAGGAGGGTGACCAGGCAGGTATCTGCAGGAGACAGTGTCCAGTTGAAGATGTAGGTCATGTAACTTACTACACCGGTGGCGATGGCAATGTTGGCAATAACCAGTGAAATGGCATAGGTAAAATTAGCTACGAAATTCCCACGGATACCGAAGCGATATTCCGCATATCCGCCCATGCCGCCGCCCTTGCGGCTGAACATGCCGCAGATGGAAAAGGCATAGGCCAGAAGCGTGGCCCCCAGAGCGGCCAGTATCCATCCGAAAATGGAAATGGTTCCAATGGAAGCCAGATTGGCCGGAAGAAGAATGATACCGGAACCCATCATGTTGATGGCGGTCAGTGTGGTGAGCTGAATAACTCCCATCTTTTTACTTTTCTGCATAACAGATCCCTTCTTTCTATGGAAAGCAGGTGCGGTTAAAGGCTGGACTGGATTCAGCCATACCTGCCGGCGATACCGTCGGAAAACATACCGCACAGAGAGGGCCATATCCTGTGTGAACAGACACACAGAGAAAAAGAAAATAGATAAGGCCTGTGAATCTGTAAGGATTTGCTCTTAAAAACGTACACAATATAACATAATGAAAAGGCAAGTACAAGACCTTAAGCCAATGAATTTTAAAGCATTTTCAAGGCAAAAAATGAAAAACGGAGAAATCGAAAGATAACTGCATGTTTTTAATGAATTGCCATACTTTACTTCGATAAAACATTATAAAATGTGATGTTTTTATAATGTTAATTAATGAGAGCAACCGATGATAAATGCCGGAAAACAGGGAGTTTTTTCATGGGAAGGCCGGGTGGCAGAGGACAAGGGAGAGAAAAATGGAGAATTAAAAGAAATAGTAAAAATCTTCGTATCAATCCTGAAGCCCCAAACAGACAGATTTTGGGGAAATATGGTTTAATTTGCGAAAATTTAAGAGAAATGTTTATTTCCTTTGACCATTGTATAATTCATGCATCCGCAGACCGTGGCGGACCAGGCTGGTGGATAAGCGATAAAGCGGATATATTCGCATTATGGAGTGCATACGGCACAGTTGTGGGATGCATAATCCGTATCCGCAAAATCGGGAATAAATGCAAAATATATATATAATACTGATAAGAAATAATTATTAAGAAAAAAGATACTAAAAAAGTAATAATTTAATTAGAAAATTTCGTTTGACATATTTTATGAATACGATTATACTAAGGTCACGAACTATTTCAAAAGACAACTTTAAAATAGTATCTTATGAGGAAAGGAGCAGACATATGGCAGAACCACAGCGCACGTACGTCACTCAGGAATTCCTTGAGAAGATGAAGGAAGAGCTTACACAGCTGAAGACCAGGAAGCGTGCTGAAGTTGCACAGCGTCTGAAGGAAGCAATTGCCATGGGCGATCTTTCGGAAAACTCCGAATATGATGATGCTAAGAATGAGCAGTCCTTCGTTGAAGGCAGAATCCTCGAGCTGGAAGCGCAGATTCGTACTGCGGTAGTCATTCAGACTACAAAGAGTAATCATGTAGCTATGGCTTCCACCGTTCGCATTCGCGATGAGAAGACGAATGAAGAAGAAACTGTAACTATCGTGGGCAGCACGGAAGCTGATCCTTTCGAAGGAAAGATTTCTAATGATTCCCCGGTTGGCAGAGCATTGCTCGGAACCAAGGCTGGCGATGAAGTAGAAGTGGATACCCCTGCTGGCGTAATCAAGTACAAGGTGCTTGAAATCAGCGGCAGTACAAATAAATGAGCCCCCACAGGCTCATACTAAAGTAATACCTCGGCAATATAATAAGAAATAATCCTGATTTATTTTGTTGGAAAATTTTACTTCCTGTGGGAAGCGTATTTATTACTTTTATACACTTTTATTAATCGAAAGCGAGATAACTATTATGACAGAACAGACCAGACAGCACACTAACGAACAGAGAGAAATCAGAATTGGCAAGCTTGATCAGATTCGTGCACTCGGATATGAACCATTTGGCCAGGCATTTAATTGGGATCACTCCAGCACTCAGGTTATTGAAAATGCGGATGCACTGGAACAGTCCGGTGAACACGTAAGAATTGCTGGCCGTCTGATGATCATCCGTGATCATGGTAAGACCGCATTTGCAACTCTTCGTGATGCAAGAGGCGACATTCAGCTTTACTTCCGTCAGGATACCCTGACAGACAGAGAATGGCAGCTGTTCCACCTTCTGGACAGAGGCGATATCATTGGTGCTGACGGCATTGTATTCCGCACCCACACCGGCGAAATCACCGTTCGCGTAGAAAGCTACACCATTCTGACCAAGGCACTGCGCCCACTCCCGGATAAGTGGCATGGCCTTACTGATAAGGAACAGCGTTATCGTATGAGATACGTTGACCTGATCATGAATCCGGAAGTAAGAAGAACATTTGAAACCCGTACAAGAATGCTCGCAGCTATCAGAAAGTATTACACTGAACGTGGATTCCTCGAAGTAGAAACCCCGGTTCTTCAGTCACTGTATGGCGGCGCAAATGCCCGTCCATTCATTTCTCATCTGAACGCTCTGGACATGACTATGTACCTGCGTATCGCTCCGGAACTGTATCTGAAGAGACTGCTGGTTGGCGGCATTGATCGTAACTTCGAAATTACCCGTAACTTCAGAAATGAAGGTATGGATACCAAGCATAATCCGGAATTTACCGCAATCGAAACTTACCAGGCTTATGGCGATATTGATGATGCCATCAGACAGACGGAAGAAGTTGTTGCACTGTGCGCTCAGGCAGCATATGGCAATACCCGTTTCGTATATGAAGGCGTTGAACTCGATGTTACCCCGCCGTGGCCGCGTATGACTATGGCTGAAGCAGTAAAGAAGTTCACCGGTGAAGACTTCGGTGATCTTTCCGACCTGGAACATGCACGTGCTATTGCGGACAAGCTCAACGTAGAATACGGCGAATTCGATGGTGCAGGCAAGATTCTTGCTAACGTATTTGATGACTATGTTGAAGATAAGCTTGTTCAGCCATGCCACATTACCATGCATCCAATCGAAGTATCCCCGCTGTCCAAGCTTAACGCAGAAAATCCACGTCTCACGGACCGTTTCGAATCTTACATCTTCACACGCGAACTGGCTAACGGGTACTCCGAATTGAACGACCCGCTGGATCAGCGCAAGAGATTTGAACTTCAGCAGGAAGAAAGAGATCATGGTGATGATGAAGCTCATCCAGTAGATGAAGACTTCATGAAGGCTCTGGAATACGGCATGCCGCCAACAGCAGGTCTGGGCATCGGTCTTGACCGTCTGTTCATGCTCATGACCGGTTCCCGCTCCATCCGTGATGTAATTCTCTTCCCGATGATGAGGCCGGCTCCGGAAGGCGAAGATGACTAATTCTGGTTTAGTCTGAAAGTCATATAAAGTCATATAAAAAAGAGGTGAATTAATTTCACCTCTTTTTGTTCTGCAATTTGGGTTATAGGACAATTTGGGGTTATAGGACATTTTGTGTGTTTTTTAATGCCAATGGAGCTAGTGTTTATCGAGCTTCATTGGCGCGACAACAAGGGATTGTTGTCGCGGGGTGCAAATCTTCCAGTTTAGAAATTCGAAGAATTTCCTTATTAAAGGCAACCAGGTCTGCTTTAAAGATTGAGATGATTTTTGGGGAGGGATGACGAGAAGGGATTCTCGTCATTCTGTGTGCAACATCTATCACACAAAACACCCATTAGAAGTTTTTGCTGTCCCGCCTTTTGATGCTGAGGTGCCCTCTCGAATCCCGTAGGGATTTGCTGTCTCGAGTCGATGGCTTGAGAACTTTGATTGAAGATTAGTATTGAATTATGGAATAACACTTTTTGGGCCTGTATCCCTGCAATCCTCTTCTTACTGGAAGGGGACATAAAAACACAGCAGGTTGAACATTCACCCTGCTGTGTTTTGTAATTTCATATTCCATCATTCTTCAGACTTCATCGGATTCATCATCGAGGAAGTGCGGGTTTTCATTTAGTTTTTTGCATGCTTCACTTAAGCACATAAGCCCTGCTACCAGCTGGCGGTGGTCACAGGCATAACTGATACGGAAACTGTTTGGGACACTGAAAACATCGCCTGGAGTAATCAATGTACCGGTGGTATCAAACAGATAGTTGCAGAATTTAATAGAAGATACATTCTTCTGATGATAAAATACCAGGACCGTGGAACCAGCTTTAGGATATACATAGGACAGATGCTTTTTGTTCTGGCGAAGCCACCCATCCAGCGTAATCAGGTTTACACGGAGCAGACTCATGTTTCTGTCGATGAGAGCCTTCTGGTGTTTCAGTGCAGATATGGCGATGTACTCTTTAAGACCACCCACGCTGCTCATGTTATAGGCGGAATGCTGTTTGAAGATTTGCATAGCGTCCTTATCCCGGGTGGCAATCCAGCCAAGGCGGAGCCCGGCCATGGAACAGGTTTTTGAAAGGGAACCAACAGAGATGCCTTTTTCATAGAGATCCGCTATGGATGGGCAGACCTGGTCATCCTGCAGAATATGGCTGTATACTTCATCACAGATAATATAAGCATTATATTTCCTGGCAATGGAAATGAGTTCGTTTAATTCATCCATAGACAGGAGTGCACCGGTTGGATTATTGGGGTTGGAAAGGGTGATAAGTCTGGTGTTTTCATCGCAGATTCTGTCAAGTTCGTCCTTATGGATAGCATATCCATCTTCAGGGGAGCGATGAAGCATTCGAACCTCTGCCCCAAAAGACTTTGGCAGGGATATAAACTGCTGGTAATCCGGATAGATAGCGACAATATTATCGTCAGGTTTTACCAGAGACCATACCAGATGGGTATTGGCAAAGGTTGCACCGTGAACAGCCAGAATGTCTTCAGGTTTTACATTCTTATACTGTTCGGCTATAGCACTTTTCAGCTCCGGTGTGCCTCCGTCTATATTGCCATAATTCATCTTGATACTGCAGAAATCGTTAAGGAATGATTTCTTATCTATACGGGCAATGTGGAAAAAGTCATCAAGAGTAACTGCATAAACACAGTTTTCAGCCAGGTTAAAACGGGTTTTATTTTCTCTTTTTTTCAGCCATTCTTCCAGTTTAAAAGTTTCAATATCCATAATTGTACCTCATACCGCTTAACTGATATATTCCGGGGTATATAAAGACAGCCATGTTGACAATAAACAGAAAAGATCAGGCTATCAAATAAAAAATAAAAAGCATATTAAAGAGTATATATAATATATTATATAGCACTATGAAAAAAAACGAAATGAAAATATCAAAAAAATATATCTTTATACTGCTGGAAAGACAGATAAACAATCAGGAAAACATATACGGGCAAAGGCTGCCATTCATAAATAAATAAATATATCAGGAGAAAAGTAGGTGGCCTGACTGTAGTAAAAGTTGTTTCTTTGAATGGCTTTCCAGTGAAAAGGCATTCACAAAGGGAAAAATACTGGATAATTAGAATAATTAATAATTATAATAAAAGTGTGATATTCTTTCAAAAGGCTATTGATAATACAAAAGGTATATAAAATACAAAGAAAACAAAAAATACAATCATTTTGGTTATATTAGCTAAAGGATAATCATTTTATAATTATTTATCATATAAATTGTTTACAAAAATTTATTTTTACGTTATAAAGTATTGGTGTATGATAGAACTTCATGCTAAACTGTTTATAGTGAAGCCTAAGATAAGGGTTTCCAAAGTGCGCACGTGATATATACTACTATTCATTTACTGTTTGTTTTAAGGGGGTTATTCTTTTGAAACATCTTAAGTATGCATATTCTCCAAAAGCAATGGAACTGTTCGGTGTAGTGGCTGACCGTGATCAGGTTTGCATTTGCGACACTGATTTTACCGACGTATCTGCAGTAATCATTACTGATCTGGACGAAGACGTTCAGGCGCTGGCTAAGGCTGAAGCTGTTGAAGCATTCGGCATTCCGGTATTTGCAGTTCTCACCAAAGGCGCTATGATTCCGGACGCTCTGGAAGGCAAAGTAAGAGGCGCTCTGAGCCTTGATGCCGTAAAGCATGATGCTTATGAATTCCAGATTAAGAAAGCTGCTAATGAATATGAAGACAAGCTGCTTCCGCCATTCTTCAAGGCTCTGGAAGGCTATGCAGACAGCTGCCGTAACTCCTGGACAACTCCAGGCCACCACATTGGTGAATCCTATCAGCAGCATCCAGCTGGACGCGTATTCTATGATTTCTTCGGACCAAATGTATTCCGTGCTGACTGCTCCTGCTCTGATGCAGCAATGGGCGATCTCCTGCTCCATGACGGCGCTCCGGGCGAAGCAGAAGCTCATGCAGCAAGAGTATTCAATTGCGATAGAGCATACTTCGTACTGAATGGTACTTCCACATCCAACAAGATCGTTCTGAACGCAGTTCTCGCACCAGGCGATATCGTTCTTTATGACCGCAACAACCACAAGTCCATTTCTCAGGGCGCTCTGGTTCAGGCTGGCGCTATTCCGGTATATCTGGAAGATGCTCGTAACGCATTCGGTTCCATCGGCGGCATTAAGGATCACTGCTTCAATGAAGAATACATCCGTAAGCTGATTGCTGAACGTGACCCGGTTAAGGCTAAGGCTAAGAGACCGGTTCGTCTGGCAGTTATTCAGCTCGGCACCTATGATGGCTGCATTTACAATGCACGTGAAGTAATCAGAAAGATTGGCCATCTGTGCGACTACATCCTGTTCGACTCTGCATGGGTTGGTTATGAACAGTTCATTCCGATGATGAGAGACTGTAGCCCGCTGCTTATCGATAACCTCGGACCGGAAGACCCGGGCATTTTCGTAACTCACTCTGTGCATAAGCTCCAGGCTGGTTTCTCTCAGGCATCCCAGGTTCTCAAGAAGGATAGCCACATTGCAGACCAGGAACGCTATGTAAACCATGAAAGACTGAACAACGCATTCATGCTTCACGAATCTACTTCCCCACTGTATCAGATTTTTGCTTCCCTCGACATTAACGCTCGTATGCTGGAAGGCAAAGCTGGTAAGTACATGTGGAGAAAAGTAATGCGTACAGGCATTGAACTGCGTAAAGCAATTCTCCGTAACTGCCACTACTTCCATCCAATGGTTCCAGAAACCGTTCATGGCAAACCGTGGATTGAAGGGGACACTGAAAAGATGATTGACGATACCGCATACTGGACCATGACTCCAGGTGCTAAGTGGCACGGATTTGAAGGCTATGGCGAAAACCAGTTCCTGATGGACCCGGTTCACCTCCAGCTGATGACCCCAGGTATCGATATGAAGACCGGTGAATACACCAAGTTCGGTATTCATGGCTCCATCATTTCCAAGTTCCTCCAGAGAAACAATCTGGTTCCGGAAAAGAACGACCTGAACGCTATTCTGTTCCTGCTCACCCCAGGCACCGACATGGCTAAGGCATCTGACTTGGTAGCTAAGCTCGTTGAATTTGAAAGACTCGTTGACGAAGACGCTCTTATGGCTGACGTTCTGCCGGAAATTTACCAGGCAAATGAAGATACCTACAAGGGCATGACTCTGAAACAGCTGTGCCAGAAGATGCAGGACTTCTATTCTTCCCACAAGGTTAATGTATATCAGCAGCGTCTGTTCCTCCGTGAATACCTGCCAGAATATTTCATGACCCCACAGGAAGCTAACTTCGAGCTCGTTCGTGGTCGTTGCGAACTGGTAAGACTGTCCGAAGCTGAAGGCCGTGTAGCACTGGAAGGTGCTCTTCCATACCCGCCAGGAATTCTGACCATGCAGCCAGGTGAACGTTGGAGCGAAAGTAACATTAAGTACTTCAGCGCACTGGAAGAAGGTATCAACGTACTGCCAGGATTTGCACCGGAAATTCAGGGTGTATACTTCAACAAGGTTGAAGATGGCTCCGTTCGTGCATTCGCATACTGCCTGACCAAGGAAGCTGAAGAAAACTACAAGAAGACAGCTGCTGAACGTAAAGCACTGCTTGAAAAGGATGCAAGATAATCAGTAATTGCTGATTATCATTAAATAAAAAAGTGTTGTGAGAATTTTCTCACAACACTTTTTTGTGCGTTAAGCATTGGCTGCGCTGGGGCGTATAGATTATTTGGGGGATAGGACAATTTGTGTGTTTTTTGATGCCAATGAAACTAGTATTTGTCGAGCTTCATTGGCGCGACAACAAGGGATTGTTGTTGCGGGTTGCAAATCTTTTATTTCAGAAATTTGAAGAATTTCCTTATTAAAGGCAACCAGGTCTGCTTTAAAGATTGAGATAATTTTTGAGAGTGCAATGATGAAAAGACATTCTCATCATTACCCACAATTCTGAAAACCCGTAAATTCATCAGAATTTTCAATAAGTGATGGGTCGGCCTGCTCTAAAGCTGGAGATAGCGTTTTGTATGAACAAAGCTTATTAGCAGGCTTTCCTCCCCTGATTTTACAACCAGGAATCAACTATCCACCAACGTACAATGCAGACTGGGCTGACAATTTTATGGAAATCAATAATTTCATAATGCTATAGATTTACAGCCGATGACGATAAGCTATTATTCTCATTCCCTTTTTTTCTCCCGAAAGGCGCAGTTTGATGAGCTTACCTGAATCTGCTTATAAGTTTGCTAATGCACTGCAAGGTGGATTACAAGACGATGTTCCTGTTTCCGCATCGTACAGTAAGCGGGGGAATTTTATATAAGAAAGAATACTATATGAAACTCCTTTCTGGAGAGAAAGGGGGGCCCATCCGTTCAGCGGATGGGAGATAGTTGATTGCTATATATTAGAGCATAGGAAAGCGTGCTATTGTACGTTTGATTTGTATACAGTTTTATCGAAGATGCTTTCAGGTTCGCTAAGATTAGTATCAAACGGTTATTACTTTGTCCGGCTTTAAAGCAGACCAGGCTGTCTCTTTTATGAAAATCAAAGATTTCTGCCCCCTATGGAGCTACAGCAAATGACGACAAGCTGCTGTTGTGACTCCGGTCTGCTTTTTGTAGAAAATTCTTACGAATTTCCAATATAAAGGAAAAGCGAGATGACGATAATTCCTTGTTGTCATTCCACTTTTTTAACGCATCCTCTGTAGGATTTGGGCTTTCCCTTCTCTCCTGGACGCTTGCCCATAAGGTTTGCCATACGCATCAGATGATATATCTGTTCATGATTCCCCTTATATCCCAGATGAATGAGTTCATGATACACTCTTCGTACCCCGTATTGTCCCTTACTCTGATTAAAGAGAGATACGATCGCCTTTAACAGGCCATCATTTTGGAGTGCAATAAGATTTTATCCTGTTTCAAAATAATACGTGGAACGGGACAGTTCCGTGGTTTTAAGGAGATATGTCAGTCGATGTCCTCCGAATCTGAGTTCCTGGACAATTGATGCTTTTTCGCGTTGAGACGCACAGCTTCCTTTTCTTCTCTCAGGCTATTTCTTTTTTGCCGCATTCTCTGCTTTGAATAATTTATTCTCCGTTCTCAGACGGATAAGTGCCTCATGCTCTGAGTCCTTGTGCTTTCCTGGCTGACTATGCTTGTGTTTCTTTATATGGGACTCCTTTTGCTTTCACTTTTTCCTGCAATCTATAAGGCCAATATATCCCATTTCTTTGTATTTGTGAACCCAGGTACATAATCTTCCAGGGGGTATTCCTGCGGAAGTGGCGACAGAGGTAAAGGATTCCCTGGATAAAACGAGGTTATTCAATGCGAACCGTTCTTCCGCAGTCCAGACTCTGTTCCGTTTCTTATGCTTCAGCACTTTCAAACCATGTATTTCCACACTTCTGTACCATCTGCGGACCATCGTGCAGAATTCTCTTTTGCCAGTTGGCCGGTAAGGGGGATATCAAAGGGGGGGGAAGAATATGGTATGGGTACCTGCAGTGTGCCGATGTCTGCGATATAGCAAGAGCAGGTGCTGGGGAGAAGAAAGGGGCACCAGATGTGATAGACAGAATAGCCCATTGAATTGCATGTTAATAGAGAATTATAACGGAAAATTGAGTAAAATGAATTAAATTAAAGGAAATGAGTGAGCGGACGTGACAATCAATGAATTAGAATAAATAATTAGTTTACAATCAAATAAAATTGGATAAATTTCGCTTCAGTTATGCATAAATAATGCATAACTGATTTAAGGCAGACTAAAGGAAATAGCAGGAGGGACAAGAAGAATTTACGATAAATATGAATATATATAGATAAACTAATGTTAGGCTAATAAATGAAATTGTTATAAAAACGTGTTAAATCAGAAGATGATGGGTAGAAAAAGTTACATTCAAAACCTGTGAACTGAGCAACCATGGGCTTTAATGTGATAAATAACTAGTTATATTG
>OGYX01002607.1_pt1 | contig 11408 bp, 9 predicted proteins | sample 1576601 | NCBI WGS metagenome assembly OGYX01 (sample SAMEA3541561, study PRJEB24748) | human gut metagenome | biome: human gut; feature: human-associated habitat; material: faeces | place: China | collected 2012 | reverse complement strand
CCATCCCACAGCGAGGCGACTTTTTTCAGGTATTCAGCTGCGGAAACCTGTGCTGGAACCGGGTATTGGAAGGCCATGTTGAAGTCTTCCTTCCATCCGACCAGCGAATCATCAGTACCCCGAAACGCCACAACCAGCGTTCCCGACGGCAGCCGGAAAGTCACTGCCGCGAACTGCGTTTGCGCACCACCATCGAACTGCTCGCAATACGCGCTCATCTCAACGTCGGAAAACCGCGGATTCGCCGCCACAGCATGGTAGAAGTCGTGCGTCACCTGCGGATCGACCAATCCCACGTTCTCCACATCATGGTCGGCCACGGGCTTGTCGTGGTTCAGCTCGTCATCGGCACGCGCAATCGTCACGCCGCCAAACGGGGGCTTGCGCAGCATACGCAACGATGCGATCGGACGCCGAATATCGAATTGCTTCGCACGCGCCTGCAACGTACCGTATTTCGCTACCAAATCGTCCAATCGCAGCACGCATTCCGGTACTTCGTCGTACGAAAGCTGCGCCAACACCAATGCGTCGGCCTCGCGGAACGGCAATGCCTCGAAACTGCGCGTTTCCGTGCGCGCATAGTCAATAATATTGCCCATCACGCATCCCCCTCCTTGTCGTTGCGCAGTTCCCCGACAGCGACTTTCGCCGCACTGGCTGGAATCGCCTTGAACACGTCTTTGATGAGTTCGCGCGTTTGCACGTCGGTACCTCTGGCGGCTGCCACGATTTTCGGCAGCGAATCCGTCCAATTCGCCACCAAATCAGCGATATTACCGTACCCTGCTGCTGCGAAGATGTCGTATATCTGGTTGATGGCCCGTTCGCGTTGTTCCTGGCTTACGCGGTCGAACCATCCGTCAATGGTTTTGCCGATGAGTTGCGCACCGCCTGTCAGCTCGCTTGCCTGCTCGAATTCGCCGGATTGCGTCACTTGCCAGCTTGATCCCATATGCTGCAGAATGCTTATGGCGTCGGCTTTGACGAAGGTTGGTTTGATTTGCGATTGCAACAGCATGCCGATAATGGAGGATTCCGGCACGGTTTTGTCGATTCGTGCCGCGATTGCCTGATATGCGCGGCTATGCACCATGACTTGAGACATTCCAGGACCGTCATGCGAGAAGATGTGGGAGATTCTGCAGTTGCGTCCCGGCACGCTTCCTCCGAGCGCCGGCAGCAGTCCGAGCCGTTGCGCACGCGCGTTGGTCGCTTCAATATCGCTTTGCGTGATCTGCATGGCCGCATATACCGCCATATTGCCGCCTTTGGAATGCCCGCCGATCATAATGTCGGGTGATTTTTTCGCCGAGAGGAAACGTTCCGTCCTGTCCAGAATCGAGTCCGCATATCGATATGCCGATTCTTGCGACGGCACTGGGCAGCGCACCGCCATATTAAAATCCTCTTTCCAACCGACGAGCGTGCCGTCAGTGCCACGGAACGCAACATATAAGCCGAAATCAGCACCCAAATCGAAAGTCATCGCAGCGAATTGCTGCTGCTCGCCCTCATCCAAACGTTCGGCATACTCCCCCACCCGCAACCCGCGGAATCGCGGCGATTCGCAAACCGCGCGCAGCAACGAAAGCCGATAATCATTCATTTCAGAGGAATTCGAAACAAACATCTCATCGTAGCTTTCGGCGCGCAGCAAGTCACGGATCGGCACGGTCGCCACCGACTTGGCCTCGCCGAATGCTGGAACCAAGCCCGGCAATCGCATGTAGGAAAGCTCGGAAAGCACCAAGGAATCGACATTGCTGAACGCCAATTCGCCAAACCCGCGGAACTCGCGGCGCACATAATCCACAACATTGCCCATGCCTCAACTTTAGTCCGTTCACGGCTCCGGACACATGTCACCACGCGCATTCCCACATGTTCTCGCGCACGCCCCCGCACACCTACGCTCAAACCGACTCAGCCACGCACTGTAGGATATGTGCGAACACGCATCGCAGACGCAGCGAACGCAAGTCGCGCGCACCAGTAATGCATGCGAATCAAACTTATGAAGGGACGCTTCAGAACACTATGGAACCGATTGGAATCGTTGTGGATTGGCTGAAAACCAATTCCGGAAAAATCATTCTGCTCATTGTCGTTGCACTGCTTGCGGCCGTTATCGACAAGGCGCTTACCCGAATCGTGAGCAAAGTGCTGGACCGTTCGCAAGTGCCGAACGCTTCGATTTTCATCAATATTCTGCGCGCGGTGGTGTGGACGTTGGCTGTGGGCACTGTGCTGCAGCCGGTGTTCGGCATTAATCCGACCACGATTTTCACCGCGCTCGGCATTGGTGGTCTTGCGGTGTCGCTCGGTATGAAAGATACGATCGCGAACATCATCGGCGGTTTCGGTCTGATGCTTGGCCGTGTAATCCAGCCGGGCGATCTGGTGAATGTGGCGGGCACCGATGGCGTGGTCGAAGACATCAACTGGCGTCAGACCGTGGTGCGCGAGCGCAATGGCAACGTCAAGATCATTCCGAATTCGATTCTGAACACCGCGTCACTGGAAAAACTCAATCCGTCCAATGAGATGCTGGTTCGTGTGCCGTTTACCGCCAAGGCCGGTACCGACATCGACGAGATGACCCGTCAGGTGGTTCAGGCCGTGCAGCGCGATACCGCCGATTTGGCCGATCCGCGCTTCCCTCCGAAAGTAAGACTGACCGGCTACTCCCCTTACGGCATCAATGTCGAAGTGTGCGCGTACGCCAAGCCGGAATCGTTGCTTCCCGACATGATCAACGCCGTGGCACGTTCCATCGCCAATGCTGATTTTCTTGAGAATCGCGCCATTAACAAGGAATCGTAATATCCTCGCGAACATAAGAAATCGCGGTTGACCCATATATATAAAGTGCCGCATGCAGTAGTCCACATGCGGCACTTTTTTATACTGAAATTATTACATCATTAGATTGATTGACGTAATAATAACCGTCACTACAATGTAAGTAACTACACCGACGTTCAGTATTGCCGTGCTCGTGCGCATGCCGCGAGGCAGTTCTTCCGGTGCGGTATAGAATTCAAAGTTCTTGCGATTGCGGATAAGCAACACTATGCCCGCGATGATCAGACCGTAATATAGCAGCATATAGATGCCGAATATCATCATTCCCGTCGCATTCTGGCCCATCCACTGCATCATGGCCGTTCCGTCGCCGTTTTCCGCACTGTTCAGCACGTTCATCAGACTGTCGATGTCAATGTTCGTCACCACCCACGGCGCAACCACGCCACCCATGAAGTTGACGATCATGTGCATGGCCACCGAATAACGCAGTTTGCTGGTGCGCACGTACACGTAGCCGAACATAAGACCCAATGCGAATGCGTAGAAGAACTGGAACAGGTTCATGTGCACCAGAGCAAAGAACAGCGCGGAGAACACGATCGCGGTTTTTTCGCCGTATTTGCGCGTGCGGCTGATGAGTTCCTTGCGGAAGATCCATTCTTCGAACAACGGTCCGAGAATCACGAGGAACACCACGTTCCACACGTCGAATTGCATGGCCAGATCGCTCACCGAATTGCTGGCTTTGCCTCCGGACAGCAGAGCCGCCAGCATATTGCCGATGAGACTGCCCACATACATGAGCGGGAAGCACATGACCAGCAGTTTGAAGAATTGGCCCGGCTTCATGTCGAACTTGCGTGTTTCAATGACCGACGATTTGCCCATGATCAGTACTGCGAGCGGCATGGCCACGAGATACAAAGGGGTATCCGATGCCACATACACCGCCCAATTCGGCAGATTCGTGGTGTGCAGTACCTGATAGAGCATGCCGGAAAGCACCGTTGCAAGCGCATACCAGATCACCACCATCAGGCACATGCCTGCGCCGATGCGGGAGAACACGCTTTTCACGCGCCTGAGCCACAGTTCGTAGGGATTGGCTTGTGGCTGCGGATACTGCGGTTGTTGCTGATATTGGGATGGCTGTTGTGGATTCTGCTGCGGATGCGGTTGTTGCGGCCGCTGCGGATATTGGGGGTACTGCGGAAACGTCATATTTGCCTTTGCGACGACGTGCACGGGGTGCATATACGAAAATGCTGATATTCAGCACCTTAGTACAGGAATGCTGAATATCAGCTTACAATCTCATGACCGTCGTCATGGGCGTCCGCAACGAAACAGCTCATACGGCGAGCGCGGCGATCGGACGCGGAGCCACCACCACTTCGGATCCAACCGTCAGGCCGGCAGGAAGCTCATTGGCCGGCAGCTGCACGGTGACGGGCAGGTGGCCCACACCTGCGGCAACCGTCAAGTCAACGCGGGCGAGCGCACCGAGGAAGTGCACCATGTCGACGCGACCATGCTCGCCTACCATGTTGCCATCGTTTGCGGCTAGAGTGATCACAAGGTTTTCCGGTCGCACGAGCACGGTGGAGGCGTCGCGCTTGGAGGCTTCGAGCAACGGCACGCGCTGGCCAAACACCACGGCTTCCTCACCATTCGTGATGCCTGGGAGTCGGTTGGTCAGGCCAATGAAGGTGGCCACGTATTCGCTGCCCGGACGGCGGTACAGTGTCTGCGGGTCGGCGATCTGTTCGATACATCCGTGGTTCATCACGCCGATGCGGTCGGCAACGGTGAGCGCTTCTTCCTGATCGTGGGTCACGAACACGGTGGTGGTGCCGGCTTCGAGCTGGATGCGGCGGATTTCGTCGCGCAGCTGCACACGAACTTTGGCGTCAAGTGCGGAAAGCGGCTCGTCGAGCAGGAGCACTCGGGGGTTCACGGCCAGTGCGCGGGCGAGCGCCACACGCTGCTGCTGACCGCCAGACATCTGCTGCGTGTATTTGCCAGCCTGATCGGCAAGACCTACGAGTTCCAGCTTCTCCATGGCCTGCTTACGGCGTTCCGTCTTGCCTATGCCGCGGATTTCCAACCCGAATTCCACGTTCTGCAGAGCGGTCATGTGTGGGAACAGCGAGTACGCCTGGAACACCATGGCCATGTTTCGCTTGTTGACGGGCACGCCAGTCACATCTTGGCCGCCGACGAGAATACGGCCGGCCTGGATGTCTTCCAAGCCTGCGAGGGAACGCAGCGCGGTGGATTTGCCGCAGCCGGAGCCGCCGAGCAGCACGACCATTTCACCAGGATTGATTTCTAAGTTGAAGTTGTCGAGCGCCTTGTTGGTGGCTCCTGGGTAGATTTTGTCTACATTAAGCATTTGCACGCCGCCGCCGCGTTCCGCAGAGTCGTTGAGGACTTCGCGTGCGGCTCGGGTTACGGTTTCGGCGCTCGGATTGGCGTTTACGAACGCTTCCGAAGTGCGTGCGATGGTTGCTTTCTGATCAGCGAGAGTCATGATTCGTTGCTTTCTTTGGATTTACGCAGTGCGTCGGAAATAAGATCGAGGGCTACCAGCAGGATCACGCCGAACAGTAGTGCCAGCAGCGACATGGCGGTGGAGATTTGGGAGTTGGATTGGCCAAGCTGGTAGAGCGCCACCTGCAGGTTCATGCGTCCAAGCAGCGATGCGACGGTGTATTCGCCCAGCACCACGGCGATGGAGATGAACGATGCAGAGAGGATCGACTGCCACAGGTTGGGGATGAGCACACGGAAGAACACTCGCGGCCAGGAGGCTCCGAGCGAGCGGGATGCTTCGCACAGCGTTTTCACGTCAATGGAGTTGAGGCCCACAGCGAGCGCGCGGAATGCAAATGGCATCACCAGAATAACGTACGCGAAGCACAGCCAGATCGGGTTGGTGCTGAGCACATCGGCGCTGAGCCAACGGTAAATCGGCCCCAGGCCGACTACGAGCACGATGGCGGGGATGGTCAGCGGCAGGGTGGCCACCCATTCGATGGCGCGTTCCAGCTGCTTGGAGCGAATGTGCACGATCACCATGGTGGGTACCATGAGCAGCAGCATGATGACCACAGTCACCACACACAATCCCATGGACGATCCAAGACCGCTCCACAATGTGGACAAGTCAGCACCAAGCGCGCTGCCATCGCCGGTGAAAATCGCAATCCACGGATCCAAACTCCACTTGCCGGAAAGCGGGTGTCGAATGGTGAACACAAACATAGACACCAGTGGCACGAACAGGAACAGCAGCGTGAACGTGAGAATAATCGCCTTGATCACGCGCTGCTTGCGCACGCGGGCGGCACGCAGCTGCGGGGGCATTGCTTCAGTATGATTCACTGCCATTGTCCGGCCTTCTTTTCCACAGCGTGGCTCAGCATCATCACCAGAGCAACCACGATGATCATCGCGAAGGCGAGCACTTGCGCGAATCCCTGCTGATTCGGATCCATTTCGTTGCGCATGGCGCCCTGAATCATAAGCGGCACCAGAATCGAACGCTGTGAGAACAATGCGGCGGCCGTCGCATATGCGGAGAACGCGCTGGCGAACAGCAACAGCAATGCGGAAATGAAACGCGGAACCAGTATCGGCCCCGCAACGCGCGTCCAATACTGGAATGTGTTACCGCCGAGCGATTCGCAAGCCTCACGCCACTGCGGACGAATCGAATCGACCGCAGGCAGGAAGATGATAATCATCAACGGAATCTGGAAGTAGCAGTAGACCGTGATTAGGCCAGGCAGGGAGCTCAACCAGTTCGGATTGACGGTCAGTCCGGTCAGCTGACGGATCAGCATGGTGCCGACGCCGTTGATACCGATGGTGGCGATGAAGGCGAAAGCGAGCATCACGCCGCCGAACTGTGCGAGCACCGACGAAATGGCACTGACCATGCGGCGCAGCAGTCCGTTCGGTTTGCTGCCAATCACCAGCGCATACGAGGCAACCGCACCCACGACCGCGCCAATGAGTGCGGAGATCACGGAAACGAGAATGGAGGTGGCGAACGCGGCGATGGTGTTCGCTTCGAAGAGTTTGCTGAAGTTGTTGAGGGTTAATCCGCCGTCGACGTTCTGGAATGCGCCGACAATCACGATAACGGTAGGCGCAAGCAGGAAGCAGGCGGTGTAGGCGAAGAACGGGATGGTCACGACGAATGTACCGATTTCGCGGCGATGCGTGGCGAAATCGGAGGTTGCGGAGGGGCCGTTTCCTCGCGTTCCGCGGGCTTCGCGTGCGTTACGCCCGCCGATGACTCCCGCTTTGGGGGTGATTGCTGCAGTCATGGTTGCATGCGTGCTTTCATACGATTGATATGCGGTGAGATTGCATAGGATTGTGGGATTCCGCTATTGCGCTGGAGACATGCTTCAAGGCCGGTTGTTGCGGCAGAAGACGTCGGGGAACTTGCTTCAGCCCGTCGTGTCCGCCGGTCTACCGGCCTTAGATTGCATTATTTTCGATTGCGATCCAGCTCGTTTGCGTTGCTTGCGAGCGGTTGCCAATCAGTTGCCGATGGTCTTGTCCCAGTTGTTCTGGAGCCATTCGGTGATGCGAGTGGAATCATCGTTTGTATAGGTCACCGGATCGCCCTCGATGGTGATGGCGGTCTTCAGGGTGTCCTGGTCAACCGTGCCGTCTTCCTTCATGGAGTCGAGGAGCACCGGATTGGCGCCGCCCTTGAACCATTCGTTCTGAGCATCGGCGGTGTACAGGTATTCCTCCCACAGGCGTGCTGCGGCCGGGTGCGGAGCGTCCACGTTGATGGCCTGGTTGTAGTAGCTGACCACCTGGGCGTTCTTGAAGGTCTTGAACTTCCAGTTCACGCCCTTCTCCTTGAGGCTCTTCTGATAGGAGGCCTGGTTGTAGCTCCAGTCCATCACCACGCCGGTCTGGCCGGAATCGATGGTTCCGTCGGTCACGTCAACGGTGGTGAGGTTGCCAGCATCCTTGAGCTTCTTGAAGTAGTCGAGGCCCGGCTGCAAGTCGTTGATGTCACCACCTGCGAGCTGGTTGATCATGAGGTAACCGTTGAATGCGGCGCCGGCTTCGGCAGGCTTGCCGTTCAGCGCCACGGTGCCGGCGAACTTCGGATCCATCAGATCGTCAAGGCTGTTGATGTCGCCGTACTTGTCGGCGTTCCAACCGATCGACATGATGCCGGTGTAGTCGGCGTAATACTTGCCGTCAGCATTCTTCACGGAATCCGGAATCTTATCCCAGGCCTGCACCTTGTAGGAGGCGAAGTTGTCGGTGCTGGTGGAAGCCACGGCCAAGCCGAGGTCGAACACGTCGGGGGCAGCGTCGGTGCCCTTGTTAGTCTTGGCTGCGTCCACTTCTTCCTTGGAGGAGGCGTTCGGGTTCAGCTCGTTGATCTTAATGTTCGGATACTTCTTCTTGAAGCCGTTGATGACCTCACCATAGTTGGACCAGTTGTGAGGAAGTGCGATGACGTTAAGCTGGCCTTCCTTTTCGGCGGCGGCAACCAAATCGTCCATCGTACCGAAATCAGCCAAGGAAGTGGCCTTTGCGGACTTTTCATCAACCTTCACAGCCTTGCCGGAAGTGGAATCAGCGGAGGAATCCGTGCTGCCCGATCCGCAGGCGGCCATGGAGAAAGCCAGAACGGCAGCAAGAGAGCCGGCAGCCAGTTTGCGCAGAGAAATCATGGAAATCAATATCTTTCTTATGCCTTGTTCATAACAACAAGAAAGAAGATAAGCCCTCAAATCAACGCGATACTGACCTTACAGTAAATATGCAGTTTATTTTGAATCGAAAAAACTAAATTTTCCCAAACTGCAGGTAAATTGGCGGAATATGTCAACTGGCACCAACGCAGTGTCAGCATTGATGCCAGTCTCATGCAAATCGAATCAGACTAAAGCGAGCCACCACCCAATCGAAATCAGCGCAGCACGCCCTCGATCAGCATGGTGATCAGGTTGGTGTAGCTCACGCCGGTTGCCTCCCATGCCTTGGGATACATGGAAATCGGGGTGAAGCCCGGCATGGTGTTGATTTCGTTGACCATCACTTCGCCGTCGGCCGTCACGAAGGTGTCGACACGACTCAGGCCGGCGCCGTCGACTGCGATGAACGCTTTTTTGGCGGTTTCGCGCACGCGGTTCAGAGTTTCTTCCGGCAGGCTTGCGGGCACTTCCACATGGCTTGCGTCGGAGTTCATGTATTTGCTGTCGAAATCATAGAACTGGTCGTCGCCCTCGGCACGCTTGTCAAGCACGATTTCGCCCGGCCAGCTGGCCTGCGGAGCCTCGCCGGCCTTCGGGCAGAGCACGGCGCATTCGATTTCGCGCGCGTCGATGCCCTGTTCCACGAGCACACGCCAATCATGGTGGGACGCTTCGAACACTGCGGCGGCAAGCTCGGCCGCATCGCCCTCATGTTCGACCTTGGTCACGCCGAAGCTGGAACCGGCGCGGGACGGCTTCACGAACAGCGGGTACTGCAATCCGGCCTGCTGCACCGCGGCAAGCATTTCGTCCGCCTCGGCGGCAAATTCGGAAGCGGCATCATAATCGCGCACATCCAACGTGATGCCGGGAGCCACGGGAATACCGGCCGCAGCCAGCAATACCTTCGTATAATGCTTGTCCATGCAAGCGGCGGAAGCGAGCACACCGCAGCCAACGTACGGCACGTTCATCATTTCGAACAGGCCCTGAATCGTGCCATCCTCACCGTACGGACCATGCAATACCGGAAGCACGGCGTCCACGTGGCCAAGCGAAGTCAGCGTGCCGTCATCTTCACGAGCGAAGAAACCATCCTGGCCGAGTGCCACATCCAGCACCACATCTTTGGAGGAATCCGTCTTCTCCACCATCGGCAGGCCTTCGCTCATGTTCCACTTGCGTGGATCCTCGCCGCCTACGATCCACTCGCCGTTCTTGGTGATTCCCACCTCAATGGCTTCGAACTTGTCAGTATCCAACGCGCGCAACACGCCCGCCGCAGAGATGCAGGAAATCGAATGCTCGTCGGCTTTGCCGCCATACATCACCACAATGCGCTGTTTTGCCATCTTTGTCTTATGCTCCATCAGTTGGTCCGTTGAACGCACGCGCGCCCAATACCGTCTGCCAATACTGTCTGTACTGTCTGTCTTCGCAATATCGCGCCGGTTCGCACTTCTGTTCGCCCGCGATACCACGCATTCGCAATATCGCAGTTCAGTATACAAACCGCACCCCACAGCCCACACACGACGAACCATAATTGCACACGCCCGTCACTCATGTCCTATTTTCATGAATCATAGAATACGGAATCAAACGTTGGAATGATGCGATTGCAACCTGAAAAACCGAGCTTAATCGCTTTGTCTAATCACGATTAGACTAATCACGATTAGACTATTTTTATACAGATTTACTATTATTGCCGAAATATATGGCGATTGACGATTGACACATTCCGATTAACGTTTTACGCAATCGCATGCCTCGAAAAATAAAAAGACCGCACCTGAAAGTGCGGTCTTATCTGCAATCGCGATGTTGCGGAAAGCTTATTCTTCGCTGATGCCTTCGCCGAAAAGTTCGGACAGCATCTGCGCGCAGGAGATGCCATCGGAAAGCACGTGGCTCATGGCCGTGGCGAGCGGTGTAGGCACGCCGTACTGCTTGCCGAGCGCCACCACCGCATCGGTGGTCGGCACGCCTTCGGCCACGCCGTTGCTCACCTTGGTGGCTTCCTCAACGCTCAATCCCTTGCCCAAGTTGGATCCGAACGTGTAGTTGCGGCTCAACGGGGATCCGCAGGTGGCGATCAGGTCGCCCACGCCAGCCAAACCGGCGAACGTCTTCGAATCGGCGCCTGCCGCCTCGCCCAGGGCGGTCAGTTCGGCCAGGCCACGGGTTTCGATCATGGCGGCAGTATTTTCGCCGTAGCCGGCGCCGCGGGCCATGCCCACGGCCAGCGCGACCACATTCTTCAGCGATCCACACATTTCCAAGCCGATCACGTCGCGGGTTACGAACGCACGGAAATAGTCGGTGGTGCAAGCGGCTGCGATCTTGCGCGCATTGTCGAGATTTTCGCAGGCGACCACGGTTGCGGCCGGCTCGCGGTCGGCGATCTGCTTGCTCAGGTTCGGTCCGGAAATCGCGGCGAAGCGGTCAGCCGGCAGGTCGAGCGTTTCCATAACGACTTCATCCATGCGCTTGCCGGTGGCGCGTTCGATGCCTTTCATCAGCGAGGCGACGAGTGCGGTTTCGGGAATCAGGTCCTTGAATTCGACGAGCGCGACGCGGGCGAACTGTGCGGCGATGGCCACGATCACAATGTCGGCGTTGGCTACGGCTTCGGCACGGTCGCCGGTGGCGGTCATGTTGCTTGGCAGCACTTTCACGCTGGGCAGGCGAACACCGTTGTGATGGTGGTCGCGAATGCCTTCCACAATCTCCGGTTCGATGGCCCACATAGTCACATTGTTGCCTGCATCGGCAAGCACCTGACCGAAAGCGGTTCCCCAAGCTCCTGCGCCCAGTACCGTCACGTTCGTCATATTTGCTCCTTGCATT
>OGYX01002605.1_pt1 | contig 11412 bp, 8 predicted proteins | sample 1576601 | NCBI WGS metagenome assembly OGYX01 (sample SAMEA3541561, study PRJEB24748) | human gut metagenome | biome: human gut; feature: human-associated habitat; material: faeces | place: China | collected 2012 | reverse complement strand
GCCCACGCCCCACCAGGGGCCCAGCAGCACGGCGCAGAGCACATTGACCATGTGCTGCACGGGGGCGCACTTGCTGCCGAACATCGGGAAGCTGAACACACTGCCCACCACGCACAGGGCGCAGAACATTCCAGCGAGAGCCAGCTTTTTCACAGAGAATTTTTTCATTGGTAACTCCTCTTTCTCAAAAAGCGGTCGAGGCTTGCTGGCCTCCTCTCACGCCGGAACACGGCTTCCCATCGCAGTTATTTCAAGGCTCAGGGCGCTCCCCCTCAGCCCGGAGCCGCCCGTTGCGGCGGCTTGCGGCAACAAAAAACAGGAGACACCACAGCGGTGCCTCCTGCAAAAAATCATTTTCCTATGACTTCCTACGGCGGCATTATCCGCATCAGGTCAAGGGTCGAAGTTTGGTTACTTCCTCTCAGCCCGCCTTACGAGCTCCCCTGTGTTTTGTTTTTCGTAGGGTATTGTACACCCGCCGGGGCAAAAAAGCAAGAATAAGTTTTTCTTTCGCCTTTTTGCCGCCTTTTTGCCAAATCGCTTTTACAATTTCCCGGATTATGTTATACTTGTACCAAATTTCGCAGCGCCCGGGGGAGCCATTTCCCGCTTTGGGGCACTGCCCGGCACAAAAGGAGATTGAAGTTATGGGTCTCATCAAAGCAGCTCTGGGCGCGGCATCCGGCGTGATGGGCGACCAGTGGAAGGAATATTTTTATTGTGACGCTCTGCCTGCGGAGGTGCTGGCTGTCAAGGGCCAGAAGCGGACCAATGGCCGCTCTGCCAACCGGCACGGCAGCGAAAACGTCATCTCGGATGGCTCTGTGATCGCCGTGGCCGACGGCCAGTGCGTGCTGATCGTGGAGCAGGGCAAGGTAGTGGACCTCTGTGCCGAACCCGGCGAGTACACCTACAGCACCGGCACCCAGCCCTCCCTGCTCAGCGGCGGGCTGAAGGACATCGACGGCGTCTTTGCCGAGATGGGCAAGCGGTTCGGCTTTGGCGGGCAGGCCGCCGCCGACCAGCGCATCTACTACATCAACACCAAGGAGCTGGTGGGCAACAAGTACGGCACCCCCAACCCGGTGCCCTTCCGGGTGGTGGACCAGCGCGCCGGCATCGACATTGACATCGGCATCCGGTGCTTCGGCGAGTACAGCTACCGGGTGGTCAACCCCATCCTGTTTTACACCAATGTCTGCGGCAATGTGGAAAACGCCTACACCCGCGACGCGCTGGACGGCCAGCTCAAGACCGAGCTGATGACCGCCCTGCAGCCCGCCTTTGCCCGGATCAGCGAGCAGGGCATCCGCTACTCCGCCCTGCCCGGCCACACCGCCGAGCTGGCCGAGGCCCTGAATCAGGAGCTGAGCGCCAAGTGGAGCAGGCTGCGCGGCATCGAGATCGTCTCTCTGGGCGTTTCCGGTGTCAAGGCCAGCGAAGAGGACGAGCAGATGATCAAGGAGCTGCAGCGCAGTGCGGCCTTTATGGACCCCACCCGCGCCGCCGCGCATCTGGTGGGCGCACAGGCCTCCGCCATGCAGGCTGCCGCCTCCAACACCGCCGCCGGTCCCGCCATGGCCTTTATGGGGATGAACCAGGCCGCTGCAGCGGGCGGTGTCAACGCCCGGGATCTCTACCAGATGGGCGGCCAGCAGACCGCCGCGCAGCCTCAGGCCGCACCGGCCGCTGGCTGGACCTGCAGCTGCGGTCACACCGGCAACACGGGCAAGTTCTGTGCCGAATGCGGCAAGCCCCGGCCCGAAGCCCCGGCTGTCTGGGTGTGCAGCTGCGGTGCAAAGAACAGCGGCAAATTCTGCTCGGAGTGCGGCAGACCCCGGCCCGCCGCCAAGTGCGCCAACTGCGGCTTTGTGCCTGCCGACCCGGCCAACCCGCCCAAGTTCTGCCCCGAGTGCGGCAAGCCCTTTGGGGCCTGAGAGGGGTCTGACGCATGGCTGAAAAGACAACAAATTATCAGTGCCCGGCCTGTACCGGCCCCCTGCACTACGATGGTGCCAGCGGCAAGCTGGTCTGCGATTACTGCGGCTCGGCCTACGATGTAAAGGACATCGAGGCCCGCTACGCAAAAAAGCAGGCCGCTGCCGATACTGCCGCCGAGGGCGATGCCAAAAAAGCTGCCCGCCTGCCCCGGCAGGACAGCCCGGTGTGGAGCGAGGCCGAGGCGGAGGGCCTGAACAGCTACTCCTGCCCCACCTGCGGGGCCGAGCTGGTCTGTGACGAGACCACCGCCGCCACCACCTGCCCCTACTGCGGCAACCCCACAGTGCTGGGCGGCAAGCTCTCCGGCAAGCTGAAGCCGGAATACATCCTGCCCTTCAAGCTGGACAAAAAGACCGCCATTGCCCAGCTGACCAGATATTACAAGGGCAAGGCCTTCCTGCCCAAGGCGTTCAAGAGCCAGAACCACATCGCAGAGATCCAGGGCGTATATGTCCCCTTCTGGCTCTACGATGCCAAGGCCGACGCGCGCGGCCGGTACGAGGGCCAGAACTCCGAGAGCCACCGCGAGGGCGATTACATGGTGACCACCACCCAGCACTACGATGTGCGCCGCGAGGGCTCGGCCGACTTTACCAAGGTGCCGGTGGATGGCTCCAGCAAGATGCCCAACACCCACATGGATGCCATTGAGCCCTTTGATTACGGTGACCTGAAGCCCTTCTCCACGGCCTACCTGCCCGGCTATCTGGCCGATCGGTATGACGAGGATGCCGATGCCTGCGCCGAGCGCGCCTACCGCCGGATGTACAACTCCACGGCCGATGCGCTCCACGCCACCACCGGCGGCTACAGCGAGATCCACCCCATTTCCGAGAACATCAACGTGGATATGACCCACGCCCACTACGCCCTGCTGCCGGTCTGGATGCTCCACACCCGGTGGAAGGACAAGGACTTCCTGTTCGCCATGAACGGGCAGACCGGGCGGCTCATCGGTGACCTGCCGGTGGACAAGAGCCGGGTGGCCGCGTGGTTTGCGGGCATCAGCCTGCCCCTGATGGCAGTGCTGGCGTTCCTGCTGTTGTTATAAGGGGGTGGCAGAATGAAACACACTGCAAAACGCTTTGCCGCCCTGCTGGCCGCTCTGGTGCTGGCGCTCTGCCTGAGCATCCCCGCCTTTGCCGCCGCACCGCTGGTGCGGGACGAGATGGGCCTGTTCGATGCGGATACTTACAGCCAGCTGGAAGCTTCTGCCGAAGCGGCCAGCGACGGCCACAACTGCGACGTATATTTTCTGGTGGTGGACAGCATTGGCGATGCCGACCAGCGCCAGTACGCCAAAGATTACTACCTTGCCAACGGTCTGGGCAGCGGCCCTGAACAGAGCGGCATCCTCTTCCTGCTGGCAGTCGGCTCCCGCAAGTATGTCACCATCACCTACGGCGGCGGCGTGACAGCCTTTACCGATTACCGCATCGAGCAGATCGAAGATACCGTTGTCCCCTATCTCTCGGACGACGACTGGACCGAGGCCGCCTCCGAGTACCTCTCCATGTGCGCCGACACGCTGGATTTCTACGCCGAGCACGGCGAACCGCTGGATGTTGACAACGATACCAGCGGCTGGCCCATCCTGCTCCTCATCGTCATCGGCGTGCCCATGATCATTGCCGGTATCGTCTGCGGCGTGCTGTACAGCCAGATGAAAACAGCCCGGCTCAAGACCGAGGCCAACGATTACATCGGCACAGGCTTAAAGCTGCGGGTGCAGGTGGACAACTACACCCACACCGACCGCGTGCAGGTCTACGACCCGCCCCACGAGGAGAGCAGCAGCTCCGGCGGCTCCTCCGTGGACAGCGACGGCTTTGGCGGCTCCTCCGGCGGCTCGTTCTGAGCGCCCTTTTCTCCAGCAATAAACCACCGGTTCTGCCGGTGGTTTTCGCTTGTTTTTATTTCCGCGTAACATGCAAAAGAAAGGAAACCCAACGAATGTCAAAGAAGATCACCGCCCTGATTCCCGGAGCCGCGCTGGCACTGGGCATCGCCTGCATCGCCAAGTGGCTGGAAACGCTGGAAAGCAGCGCCGGGCTCCACCTCATTGGCGCATCGGTCATCGCCCTGTTTATCGGCATGGCCATCAATGCGTTTTTCCAGCCCAACAAAACAACCGCGCCCGGCATCAAATTCACCTCTAAGAAGGTCCTGAAATTCGCCATCGTCCTTCTGGGTGCCAGCCTGAACATCCGCACCGTGCTGACCGTGGGCCGTTTTTCGCTGACGGTCATGCTCTTCACCCTGGCCACCTGCTTTGGACTGGGCGCGCTGATTGGCAGAGCGCTCGGGCTCAACTGGAAAACCAGCAGCCTGATCAACGCCGGGACCGGCATCTGCGGCGGCTCTGCCATTGCCGCCATTGCGCCGGTGATCGAGGCCGATGACATGGATATCGCCTACGGTATGTCCGCCACTTTCCTGTTCGATACGGTGATGATCGTTGTGTTCCCGCTCCTTGGCCGGTGGCTTGGGCTTTCCGATGCCGCATTCGGTCTCTGGGCCGGTACGGCGGTCAATGATACCTCCAGCGTTGTAGCCACCGGTTACGCTTTCAGTGAAGCAGCCGGCGACTTTGCAACGATGGTCAAGCTGACCCGCACGCTGGCGATCATTCCGGCGGTTCTGGTCTTTGCCGCCATCAACCTGCACCTGAAAAAGAAAGAGAGTGCTCAGGCCAACGGTGTCAAGGTGCGCATCCGTTCCATTTTCCCCTGGTTCATCCTTGCGTTCCTTGCCATGTCCCTGCTGACCAGTCTGGGCCTTCTGCCCGCCGGGCTGGTTTCCGGCCTGAAGACCATCAGCAAGTTTCTGATGGTCGCGGCTCTGGCGGCCATCGGTCTGAACACGAACTTTAAATCACTCTGCCGTTCCGGCGCAAAGCCCATGCTGCACGGCTTCATCATCTCCACATTGGTCGTTCTGGTCGCCATTGGTGTTGAGTACATGATCGGCATTGCACCCTACGGCACACTGTAACGCTCCTGCCAGCTGAATTTTCCCACAAAGAAAGAGCAGTGCTCTCCAATGGGTCCACCCACCGGAAACACTGCTCTTTTATTGTTCCGCTTTGCTCCACAAACGCGAAGTTATCTGGTTGATGCCATTTTATCAGTCGGCCATGATCTCCTGAGAGCCCCATAGGAGATTAAGAAGTTCGCAAGCCAACCAGCTGGTACAGCAAGCCAGACAAAGGCAATGCCGAAACGCGGTGCACAGATCAGGGCAACAGACAGACGAATCGCAAGGTTCACCATGTTTGCAACGAGGAACGGACGCATAATTCCGAGACCGCGAAGGACTCCATCGGTTGCCATCTTGATACCCATGAAGATAAAAAAGTAACCAAGCCATCTCATATAATCACCAGACACCTGATAGGCCAACGCCGTTCCGTCTTTTCCCAAGAACAGCGAGGAAATCTGCGTGTGTAGCGCTTCAATGACCACAAACGCAATGGCTGCAAAGCACAGATCCAGCACCAGTGCAGCGTGGTACCCTTTTTTGATGCGTCGGGGCTTGCCTGCGCCAAGGTTTTGGGAAACAAACGGCGAAACCGCATTGCCGATGGAGACAAAAATCAAAGAGAACACATTCTCTACTCGCATCGTCGCCGAATAGCCTGCCAGCGCCTGTGTGCCGAATGGATTTACCACTGCCTGCACAATCAGCATACCGATGGACACCGTAGACTGCTGAAGAATCGACGGCACGGCAATTTGCAGCATGGATTGCAGCCCCTGCCAGTCAAATCGTTGAAATGGGCTCTCGTATCGCCGCATCCGATGAAGAAAAATCAGAAAGGAAAATATGGCGGAAATGCCTTGGGCAATCAAGGTTGCAAGAGCGGCACCGAACACGCCCAAACCAAGCCCAGCAACCATCCAAAGGTCCATAAAAATATTCAGGACAGAAGAAAAAATCAGGAGTGCCAAGGGAATTCTTGATTCACCGATGGAGGTGAACATGTTGGAGAGAATGTTATACATAAACAAGAACGGAAAGCCCGCAAAATAGACCCGCAGATACAGCACCGCCTCGTCCAGAATGTCGGGAGGAGTTTGCAAGCCCCGCATCATCGGGAGGGAAAAGCATAAGCCAAAAACGCCAAGGACAATGCTCAGAATCAAAAAGCTGAGCAAGGACGTTGACACAATGGTTTTCATTTTGCCATATTCTTTGGCACCGAAATAGCGGCTCACAAGCACACCGGCACCTACGCCGGCTCCCAGTGCCACACAAATGAACACATTGGTCAATGCTGCACAGGCACCGACAGCTGCAAGTGCAGAAGAACCAACAAACTGGCCGACAATAATGGAGTCGGCCATATTGTATATTTGCTGAAAAAAGCTTCCAAGAATCATCGGCATTGCAAAAACCGTCAACGCTTTGAGGGGCGCATCGGTTATCAAATACTCATCTTTCGACATTCTCATATTCCTCCTTGGTACTTGTATCGTGGTACCCCATTCACTTACCTTCTCAAATTCGCGTTTGTGGAGCGAAGCAGAACAATGAAAGCCCCAGTGGGGCTTTTAAGCGACAGAACGGTCTTGCGTAGCAAGATGGAGGGGCTTTGCCCCGACAAGTTCCGATTTATTGAACCAAGCCGAGTATACCACACTCTTCCCACAAATACTACCACACAAAAAACTCCCATGCTCACATCGGAAGATGCTGTGCACGGGAGTTTTTGCTGCGCCTGTTACGGCGTATTGTTACTTATTGAAGGTCTCCTCGTTCAGCAGGCCCTCGCTCTTGGCAACGCAGATGCTGGCAACTGCATCACCCACCACGTTCAGGGAGGTGACCAGCATCTCGATGGGGCGGTTGATGGCCAGGATCAGGGAGTAGGCCAGCAGAGCGCCGTCGTTGACGAAGCCCATGCCGGACAGGATAGTGAACAGGATGACAGCCCCAGCGCCGGGAGCGGCGGGGGTGCCCACAGATGCCAGCAGGGCCAGCAGGGCGACCACGACCAGCTGGCCGGGAGTGACGGTGTAACCGGCACAGCCTGCAATGAACACGGTGGCAATGACCTGCATGATGGCGGTGCCGTCCATGTTGATGGTCATGCCCAGCGGCAGGACGAAGGAAGCGATGCTCTCATCCACGCCGAACTCTTCCTCGCACACCTTGATGTTCAGGGGCAGGGTGGCGGCGCTGGAGGAGGTGGAGAAGCCGAACACTGCCACGTTGGCGATCTTGCGGATGAAGGTAAAAGGGTCCAGCTTGGCACCCAGTGCAATGACCAGCGGGTAGGCAATGATCAGAAAGGCCAGCAGCAGGACCACCGTGACCACCACATAGACCAGCGCAGGCTTGAGGTAATCGATGCCGTAGATGGCGAAGGTACGAGTCAGCAGCACAAAGACTGCAAAGGGGGCAAAGTTGCTGACGATGAAGTTCAGGAACACGACCACCACATCGTTGACCTCGCCCAGCAGGCGGCGCAGGGTCGCGGTGCGGCTCTCGCCCAGGGTGTTCATGCTCAGGCCGATGGCCACTGCCAGGAACACGCTGGAAAGCACAGCGCCATTGCTGCCAAAGGCAGTGATGATGTTGGAGGGGATGATGTTCAGCACCACGTTCAGGGGGTTGGAACCGGTGGAACCGCTGGCCTCTGCCAGACCCTCGATGCGGGTGTTGAACAGGCCCATGGAGTAGGTGCCGTAGCCCACACAGCCTGCCAGCAGCAGCGCCAGGAAGGAGCACAGCAGGAACCAGAACAGGGTCTTTGCGGAAATGCGGCCCATGGTGCGGGTGTCTGCAATGCTGCCGATGGCCAGCGAAATGGAGGTAAAGACCATGGGGATGATCACCAGCTGCAGCGCCTTGATGAAGAGCTGGCCGATGATGTAGAAGATGCCAAAGGAACGCTCAGCGCCCTCGGCGGTGATATCCTGGAACAGCAGGTTGTTGATGGTGGTCCAGGTCTGTGCCTGACCGCTGGCGTTCAGATGCTCCCGCAGGAACATAAAGGCCAGACCAGCCACCAGGCCGCAGACCAGAGAGATCGCCATGCGTTTTGCAAGGGATAATTCGTGCTTCTTTTTTGTTTCCATATACTTTTCCTCTCACAGTACCGGTTTTTGGCTCACACTTTGCCTACTCTAGCACAACTCCCCCTGCAATGCAAGAGAAAATCGCGCAAAATACAGCTTTTTTGCAAATAAGTACGACTTTTCTCCGCAAAAATCCCCCGAAAGCACTCTGCCTCCGGGGGATCTGCTCACTTATTTCTTGAACTTGAACACCGGCGTGCCAGCGGCAGCATCGCCGTTTGCAACAACACTGATCTCCGGCAAGTCATCACTGTTGGTCACGATGAGGGCCGTTGCAGTGGGGTGTCCTGCGGCGCGGATGGCTTCCAGATCCACCTTCAGCAGCGGGGTGCCGGCCTTGACCTTGGCCCCTTCTTTGGTCAGGGAGGTAAAGCCCTGTCCCTTCATCTCCACCGTGTCCATGCCGACATGGATCAGCAGCTCAATGCCGTCATCGCTCATCATACCAACGGCGTGCAGGCTTTCGGGCACCTGCGTAACGGTGCCGTCAAAGGGAGCATAAACGGTGTCGCCGGTGGGCTCCACGCCGCAGCCGGGGCCCAGGATCGCAGAGGCAAAAGTCTCGTCGGGCAGCTGCTCCAGCGGGATCACCTTACCGTCAATGGGAAGCATGACCGTCATCTTCTGGCCGGAAAATTTCGTCTCGGATGCGGCCTTGCCGCCAAAAAGCTTGTCAAAAAAGCCCATAATACAAACCATCCTTCCACGGTACACAAAGTGCAGTCTTTATCCAGTTAAGAATAGCATATCCGCGCAGGAAATACAATCTGCATCCTGCACAAAGAGATGCACCGCCATTTGGCAGGTGTGCCCTTACATCAGCTCCAGCAGCTGCTCCACCTCTTCCATCCGGGTGGCCCAGCTGGTGGCAATGCGGACAACGGTGTGGGTATCATCGTACTTCTCCCAGAAGCCGAACTTGGCCTTGCCTTCCAGCGCGGCCAGCTGCTCGTTGGACAACACGATGAACACCTGATTCGTGGGCGAATCCATGAAGAACGAATAGCCCTTTTCGGCCAGTCCCTTCTTGAGCACGGCGGCGGTCTCAATGGCATTTTTGCTGATGGTCTGGTACAGGTCATCGGTGAACAGCACATCGAACTGGATGCCCAGCAGACGGCCCTTTGCCAGCAGAGCGCCCTGCTGCTTGACCATGGTCATAAAGTGAGCCGGTGCGCCGTGGGGGAACACAACTGCCTCGCCGCAGAGCGCACCCACCTTGGTGCCGCCGATGTAGAACACATCGGTCAGGCGGGCCACATCGGCCAGCGTCACATCGGTGCCCTCGGCGGCCAGACCATAGCCCAGACGGGCACCGTCCATAAACAGCGGCATGTGGTACTTATGGCAGACAGCGGACAGCGCTTCCATCTCTGCCTTGGTGTACAGGGTGCCGTACTCCGACGGGTGGGAGATGTACGCCATGCCCGGGAACACGAGGTGGTCCACATTGCCATCGGCATAGAAGGTCCTGCACCAGTCCTCAACCGTCCCGGCATCCAGCTTGCCGTTGGTGTGCGGCAGGCCGATGACCTTGTGGCCCGTGAACTCGATGGCACCGGCCTCGTGAGCGGCCACATGGCCGGTGGATGCGGCCAGCACACCCTCCCAGCGGCGCAGCATCGATGCAATGACGATGGCGTTGCTCTGGGTACCGCCCGAAATGAACCAGACATCGGCATCCGGTGCGCCGCACGCCGCGCGGATCTTCTCCCGCGCGCTGGCGCAATAGGGATCGGTGCCGTAGCCGGAGACCTTTTCAAAGTTGGTCTCCACCAGCTTCTGTAAGATCGCCGGATGCGCACCCTCGCAGTAATCGTTTTCAAAATACAGCATATACTTTCCCTCGCTCTGCATTCAAGATAAACCTATTATCTGCTTTTTGCGCAGGGTTGTCAATGTGGAACCCCCGCACAGGCGGGGAAAAGGATTCAGAAGAATCCCGGTGGTGGGCTTTGAAGGGATCACCCCCGCACAGGCGGGGAAAAGGCCAGAGCGACTTCCTTGCCTAGCTGGCCGATGGGATCACCCCCGCGTAGGCGGGGAAAAGGGGTCAACGTCAATTGTTCTGCCGATGACATTGGGATCACCCCCGCATGGGCGGGGAAAAGGCCATGGATGCCATCAGACAGCAGTAGTAGTAGGGATCACCCCCGCATGGGCGGGGAAAAGAAGTCAAGTCGCTGCTGCACTTCAATCGGGTTGGGATCACCCCCGCGTAGGCGGGGAAAAGGGGTAGACCGTAAGATAGCCTTACTGCGGTACGGGATCACCCCCGCGTGGGCAGGGAAAAGACAGGGAATGACAAGCTCAGTCCGCCATCCTTGGGATCACCCCCGCATGGGCGGGGAAAAGACGCATGAGCAGCAGCTGCGTGCTGCGTATGAGGGATCACCCCCGCGTGGGCGGGGAAAAAACGGCGAGTTTGTCCGGCTGGTAGAGCCGCACAGGATCACCCCCGCATAGGCGGGGAAAAGGAGTATTACAACCGGGTATTGCAGCAGCTCAAGGGATCACCCCCGCGTAGGCGGGGAAAAGGGAGAGCAGACCTCCACGCTGGAGGTCAAGTTGGGATCACCCCCGCGTGGGCGGGGAAAAAATCACCGATGAAACCATCGGCACCGTGATTCAAGGATCACCCCCGCGTAGGCGGGGAAAAGATTTCCTTCTTTTTCACCGGCTGTTCGCCCAGAGGATCACCCCCGCGTGGGCGGGGAAAAGTCCACCACATAAACCCAATAACAAAAAATGACGGGATCACCCCCGCGTGGGCGGGGAAAAGCAGAAAGCAAAGTGCCCAGTGTTGCCGCGCTCAGGATCACCCCCGCGTGGGCGGGGAAAAGTTTTTCCACGAGCCCGAAGAGCTGCCGGGCGGGGGATCATCCCCGCGTGGGCGGGGAAAAGTGGTTGTACTTGGACGATTTCTTTTGCTTGGCGGGATCACCCCCGCATAGGCGGGGAAAAGTCGACCTCGATGGCGGCCTGAGTGAAGCTGTTGGGATCACCCCCGCGCAGGCAGGGAAAAGCAAACTGGCACTGTGTACGCCGTCCTGCCCTACGGATCACCCCCGCGCAGGCGGGGAAAAGAACAAGGAGCTGGAGGGCGTATGGCTGCCCATGGAATCACCCCCGCATGGGCGGGGAAAAGTCCATTTCCATCCGGTTCGCCCAGGATGCTGCGGGATCACCCCCGCATGGGCGGGGAAAAGCAAGACGGACATTCGCAGGCTCCATGGAACTGGGGATCACCCCCGCGTGGGCGGGGAAAAGGGCAGTTCTACGACGAGAGCCGGGTCTACCGCAGGATCACCCCCGCGTGTAGGAAAAT
>OGYX01002592.1_pt1 | contig 11451 bp, 12 predicted proteins | sample 1576601 | NCBI WGS metagenome assembly OGYX01 (sample SAMEA3541561, study PRJEB24748) | human gut metagenome | biome: human gut; feature: human-associated habitat; material: faeces | place: China | collected 2012 | reverse complement strand
ACTGGCGGAAAATCGGCCGCAAAGGCAAGTGCATGAAAGACTCCGAGAGTACATCATATAAGACAGGTTGCAGACAGGTTTATTTTTCGGGGGTAACAGTGGATTTCTATATTAATGATGATACAGCCTGGCTGCGAAAAGCTGTAGGCTGGGTAGTGAATATTGTGGTAGCCATCGCCTGCGGCTGGTTTTTAGTTTATGGATTTGGAGAGCAGATCCTTATATCCGGCAATTCCATGCAGCCCCAGTTAAGTGCCCGGGATGTGGTCCTTATGAACCGTATCACCTATGTAACAAGAGATCCGGGACGCTTTGATGTGGTGGTATTTAAGAGGGAAGACGGAAAGAAAAATGTAAAACGTATTATCGGTCTTCCGGGAGAGACGGTGCAGATCAAAGATGGTCTTGTATATATTAACGGGGAAGCTTTAAAAGAAGATAAAATGGGGGAAGTATCCCTGGCAGGAAGAGCGGCAGAACCGGTGCGTTTGGGAGAAAAGGAATATTTTCTTTTAGGAGACAACCGCAGCAGCAGTGAGGACAGCCGTTTTCCAAATATTGGAAATGTAAAAAGAGAACAGATACTGGGCAAAGTGTGGTTTCGCATGCTTCCGCTGCTGAAGCTGGGCTTTGTATCGTAAAGGAGTTAAATAGTATGAATATACAGTGGTATCCAGGTCATATGACCAAGGCAAGAAGGGCAATGCAGGAAGATATCAAGCTCATCGACTTAGTGATCGAGCTGGTGGATGCCAGAGTCCCTTTTTCCAGCCGTAACCCGGATATTGATAAACTTGCAGCAGGAAAGGCAAGAATGGTCCTGTTAAATAAGGCAGATCTGGCAGATGAGGCAGAGACCCGTAAGTGGGCTCAGATGTTTGAAGACATGGGAATCCATGTAGTAAAGATCGATGCCCGTAACAAGGGAACCTTAAAGCAGGTACAGGCTGCCCAGCAGGAAGCATGTAAGGAAAAGATTGAAAGAGACAGACGCAGAGGTATTTTAAACCGCCCGATCCGTACCATGGTAGTAGGTATCCCTAACGTAGGAAAGTCTACTTTTATCAATTCCTTTGCAGGAAAAGCCTGCGCAAAAACAGGAAATAAGCCTGGTGTTACCAAGGGTAACCAGTGGATCCGTTTAAATAAGACTTTGGAGCTGTTAGATACCCCTGGTATCTTATGGCCACGTTTTGAGGACCAGCAGGTAGGTCTGCACCTGGCTCTCATTGGTTCTATTAATGATCAGATCTTAAATAAGGACGAACTGGCTTGTGAACTGATCAGCCTTTTGGAAAAAGATTATCCACAGGTGGTAAAAGACCGCTTTGGCATTGAAAATGTGGAAGAGGACCGTGTGAAAGTATTAGAAGAGATCGCAAGAAGCCGTGCCTGCCTGATGAAAGGCGGGGAATTAGATCTTGCGAGAGCTTCTGCATTGCTTTTAGATGATTTCCGCGCAGGCAAATTAGGCCGTATCAGCCTGGAAAAGGCAGAGGATTACAAAGACAGGATCAAGGTGAAATAAATGGCCAGAGAGTTAAAAGGGGAAAAACTGGAAAAAGAGCTTTTAAGGCTGGAAGAAATGAAAGCCTATGAAAAAGAAAATGCCCAGTATGAGCTGATCTGTGGTATTGACGAAGCCGGAAGAGGACCTTTAGCAGGTCCGGTAGCAGCAGGAGCTGTTATCCTTCCAAAGGACTGTCAGATCTTATATCTGAATGACTCTAAAAAGCTTTCTGAAAAGCGCAGGGAAGAGTTATTCTTGGAGATCAAGGAAAAGGCTCTTGCCTGGAGTGTAGGAATTGCCACACCGCAGCGCATCGATGAAATCAATATCCTGCAGGCTACCTATGAGGCTATGCGTGAGGCAATCAAAGGACTTGGCGTACAGCCGGGACTTTTGTTAAATGACGCTGTGACCATTCCCGGGATTGAAATTCCTCAGATCCCTATTGTAAAAGGCGACGCAAAAAGTGTATCTATTGCAGCAGCCAGCATTTTGGCCAAAGTTACCAGGGACCATATGATGATGGAATATGATGAGATCTATCCAGGCTATGGCTTTGGAAAACACAAAGGATATGGCACAAAAGCACATATCGAGGCATTAAAGACACTTGGCCCATGTCCTATCCACAGAGGAAGCTTTATCGGCCATTTTGTTGAAGTATAGGGGAAAATATAAAAGATTTGATGAATAAAAGAAAAATTGGCAGCCGTTACGAAGAAGCAGCGGCTGCTTTTTTGCAAAAACAGGGATTTCGCATTTTAGGGAAAAACTTCCGCTGCAGACAGGGGGAGATCGATCTGGTGTGCAGGGAAGGAAAAGAACTGGTATTTACAGAGGTAAAATACAGGTCCGATGCATCCTGCGGTTCACCTTTTGAGGCAGTAGATTTTCGCAAGCAGGAGAAAATACGGCGCACAGCCCTGTTTTATCTGTGCCGCTACGGCTATCCGGAAAATACGCCCTGCCGTTTTGATGTGGTGGGAATAACCGGAAGTAATATACAGCTGATACGAAATGCTTTTTAAACAAAGTATCCTTGTAAAGGATCTTTATATTGATTTATATAGAAAAGAGGCAGACAGATGATCCCATGGAACTATAAAAATGAGAAGAATATATTTATACAAAGGGAAGAAAATGGGGTTCCCTATCTTTCTTTTGCTGCCTTGGAAGAGACAGGACTTGTGGTAAATGGATTTTCCACCCGTTTAGGAGGGGCAAGCAAGGGAAAATATGCTACTATGAACTTTGCCTGGAATAAAGGAGATGATCCGGCTGATGTGCTGGAAAACTACACCCGTATGGCAAAGGCATTGGGAGTTGACAGGGACCGTATGGTGGCATCCCAGCAGACCCATACCACCAATGTGCGCCTTGTGACAGAAGAAGACGCTGGAAAAGGTGTAGTGAGAGAACGGGATTACACAGATGTGGACGGACTGATCACCAATGTGCCTGATCTTACACTGGCAACCTTTTATGCAGACTGTGTGCCTTTGTATTTTGTGGATCCGAAACATAAAGCCATCGGCCTTTCCCATTCCGGTTGGCGGGGCACTGTAAACAGAATGGGACAATGTACCATAGATGCCATGAAAAAAGCCTTTGGAACCAGCCCTAAGGATCTGATCACCTGCATCGGGCCAAGCATCTGCCAGGACTGTTTTGAAGTAGGAGGAGAAGTGGCAGAGGCATTTATGGAAAGTTTTAAGCCGGAGTGGCACAATGAGATCATTGCCCCTGGAAAACGTCCGGACAAATACCAATTAGATCTGTGGCGGGCCAATGAGATCATTTTTATGGAAGCCGGGGTAAAGCCGGAAAATATCCACACTACCAATATCTGCACCATGTGCAACCATGAATATCTCTTTTCCCACCGTAAAGTTGGAAATGAAAGAGGCAATATGGGTGCTTTTCTGTGCCTTAGGTGATGTATTTTTTAAGGAAATGTCCTGGAATACTTGACCCTTATCGTGGAAAATGGTATAAAACAATAGGATAAAGGACTATTATTAGGACTATTAGGACCATTATAGGACAAAGGAGTATGCTTTCATGGCTAATAATTTTGTATTCAATGACTCTCTTCCAGTAGCACCTTTAAAGTTAGCTGCACTGGAAAGCTGCAAGGACTTTGCATCTAAGGTAGATTCTCACATCGTTCAGTTCCGCCGCAACGATATGGAGGAATTAAAGCGCCGCAAGGCAGATCTGCATTATCGCGGTTATGATGTGGACTCTTATCTGTTGGATTTTGAGTGCCCGAGATTTGGTACCGGTGAGGCAAAGGCAGTGATCAATGAGTCTGTCAGAGGTACAGACATTTTTGTAATGGCAGATGTAATGAACTACAGCATTCCTTACACTGTTTGCGGCTACACCAATCACATGTCACCAGATGACCATTTCCAGGATATGAAGCGTGTGATCGGTTCCTGCGTGGCAACTGCGCACCGCGTAAATGTAGTTATGCCTTTCTTGTATGAAAGCCGTCAGCATAAGAGAAGCAAACGTGAATCCTTAGACTGTGCTATGGCATTAGAAGAGTTGATCCAGATGGGCGTTGAAAACATTATTACTTTTGATGCTCATGACCCAAGAGTACAGAATGCCATCCCGCTGTACGGATTTGACAACTTCATGCCAACTTATCAGTTTGTAAAGACACTGTTTACTCATGATAAGACCACTCAGATCGACAAAGATCATCTGATGATCATCAGCCCGGATGAAGGCGCTATGAACCGTGCTGTATACCTGGCAAACAACCTGGGAGTTGATATGGGTATGTTCTATAAACGCCGTGACTACTCCAAGGTAGTAAACGGACGTAACCCGATCGTTGCACATGAATTCCTTGGTTCTTCTGTAGAAGGAAAGACCGTTCTTATCATCGACGATATGATCTCCTCCGGTGAGAGCATGTTAGACACCTGTAAGGAATTAAAGGAGAGAAAGGCAGCAAAGGCGATCGTATGCTGCACCTTTGGTCTGTTCACCAATGGTCTTGAGAAGTTTGACGAATATTATGAAAAGGGATATCTGGACTATGTAATTACCACCAACTTAAATTACCGTCCAAAAGAACTTTTCGACCGCAAGTGGTATCTGGAAGCTGATATGAGCAAGTACACTGCAGCAATCATCAACTCCTTAAACCACGACCGTTCCATCAGCGCATCCCTGTCTCCAACAGACAAGATCCAGAAGCTGGTACAGAGACGCCACAATGGGGAGATCTAACGACCCATCTGCGACAGCAGGCAGTGGAGCGCGATAGCGCGGGGGTCGTGAGTGTATATACTAGCAATCATCATGCCGCAAAACAGAGGGTAAATCTGCTTTGCGGCATTTTCGTGCTGTAAATCTGGTTTACAAAACTTTCTAAAATTGTTATGATGTAATGAGCGAAGGGAAAAATAAGCGACGCCGAAAGGTGGCATTTATTTTTCACGAGCCATTAACGAAGGTTCTGCCTGCGACAGCAGGCAGTGGAGCGCGTCAGTGCGTGAACCTAAGTGAACTAACGAAATACACAGAGGTTATATGAATATGAATAAAAAACTGGAAGGACATCCGATCTCAAAAGTAGATCCGGGTTCCATTGGAGAGGAACTGGAGCTGGAGCCGGGAGACAGGGTCCTTACCATCAACGGAAATCCCGTTGAAGACATTTTTGACTACGAATATTATGTAAACAGCCCGTCTATGACTATGGTGGTGCGAAAGGCCAACGGGGAAGAATGGGAACTGGATATAGAAAATGATTATGAAGATCTGGGACTGACTTTTGAAAACGGTCTGATGAGCGATTACCGTTCCTGCAGCAACAAATGTATTTTCTGCTTTATCGACCAGATGCCGCCGGGAATGAGAGAGACCCTTTATTTCAAAGATGATGATACCCGTTTATCGTTCCTTCAGGGAAATTATGTTACACTGACCAACTTAAAAGATAAAGATGTAGAGCGTATCATCCGCTTCAAACTGGCGCCCATCAACATTTCCGTACAGACGACCAATCCGGAACTGCGGTGTATGATGCTGCACAACCGGTTTGCGGGACGGGCCTTAAAGATCATTGACCGCTTATATGAAGCGGAAACTCCTATGAACGGCCAGATCGTTCTCTGCAAGGGAGTAAATGACGGGGCAGAGCTGGAACGTTCCATCAGTGACCTGTCCAAATATGCCCCTGTTATGCAGAGCGTTTCCGTAGTTCCTGTAGGACTTTCCAAATACAGAGACGGCTTATATCCATTAGAGCCTTTTACAAAAGAAGACGCCTGCGCTACTATTGATATGATCGAACGGTGGCAGAAGAAGATCTACGCAGAACACGGGATCCATTTTATCCATGCCAGCGATGAGTTTTATACACTGGCAGAAAGGGAACTGCCGGAGGAAGAACGCTATGACGGCTATATCCAGCTGGAAAATGGCGTGGGAATGCTGCGTCTTATGGCTACAGAGGTAGCAGATGCCTTAGACAAGGTAGAAGGAAATGACGAACCGGGACTGGTATCCCTTGCAACCGGCCGTCTTCCTTATCCTTATATGGAAAAATATGCTGGATGGATCCGGAAAAAATTCCCAAACAGGACCATCAACATTTATCCCATCCGGAATGATTTTTTTGGGGAGCGTATTACGGTTTCAGGTCTGATCACTGCAAAAGACCTGATCGCCCAGCTGAAGGATAAAAATCTGGGAGAATATCTCCTTCTTCCTATTAATATGTTCCGTATCGGTGAAACTGTATTCTTAGATGACTTAACAGCAGAAGATGTAGAAAAGGCTTTACAAGTTAAGATACGTATAGTAAAATCAGACGGGCAAGATTTTGTCCACGCTATCCTTGATCCATCTTCAGAGCCGGAGCCTGAACCAAAGGAAGAAGGGCTTCCTGGAGAAGAATATGGTTATGAAGGCTATGAGTTAGATGAGATATGGGAAGATGAGGACGATGAAACAGAGTAAAAAAGATAAAAAAACCGTTGGCAGCTGTGAATGCTGCGGAAACTATGTATATGATGAAGAAAATGAATACTATGTCTGCGAAGTAGATTTAGATGAGGACGATATGGTGCGCTTCTTAAAAGGAGATGTGAGAGCCTGCCCTTATTACCAGTCAGATGACGAGTATAAGATCGTGCGCAAACAGATATAGTGGTGATAAAGCGCAGGCAAAGCATGGCGCTTGACAAAGTAAGGAGGAAAACAATTGAGTAAACCGGTAGTGGCCATTGTAGGAAGGCCAAACGTTGGAAAATCCACCCTGTTCAATGTAATTGCAGGGGATACTATTTCCATTGTAAAAGATACACCAGGTGTTACCAGAGACAGAATTTATGCAGACTGTACCTGGCTGAACATGAACTTTACACTGATCGATACAGGTGGTATTGAGCCTGACAGCAGCGATATCATTCTTTCACAGATGAGAGAGCAGGCGGAGATCGCGATTGCTACTGCAGACGTGATCGTATTTATCGTAGATGTACGTCAGGGTCTGGTAGACGCTGACTCGAAGGTAGCAGATATGCTGCGCAAGTCCCACAAGCCAGTGATCCTGGCTGTAAACAAGGTAGACAGCCTTGCAAAATTCGGCAATGATGTATATGAATTCTATAATTTAGGTATCGGTGATCCGATCCCCGTATCCGGTGCTTCCCGTTTAGGTATCGGCGATCTGTTAGATGAGGTAGTAAAACATTTCGATGCTTCCCAGATGGAAGAAGAGGAAGATGACCGTCCAAGGATCGCAGTAGTAGGAAAACCAAATGTGGGTAAATCTTCTCTTATCAATAAGCTGTTAGGTGAGAACCGTGTGATCGTTTCCAATATTGCAGGAACCACCAGAGATGCAGTAGATACAGAGATCGTTCACAATGGTGTTCCCTATGTATTTATTGATACAGCAGGACTGCGCCGTAAGAATAAGATCAAAGAAGACCTGGAGCGCTACAGTATCATCCGTACTGTAACAGCAGTAGACCGTGCGGATGTAGTCATTATTGTAATTGATGCAAAAGAGGGCATCACAGAGCAGGATGCAAAGATCGCAGGTATTGCCCATGAACGTGGAAAAGGTATCATTGTTGCTGTAAACAAGTGGGATGCCATTGAAAAGAATGACAAGACCATTTATCAGTATACCAATAAGTTAAAAGAAACTCTCTCTTTTATGCCATATGCAGAGTATATCTTTATCTCAGCAGAAACAGGCCAGAGACTTCCAAAACTGTTTGAACTGATCGATGCAGTGCGCCAGAACCAGAATATGCGTGTAGCTACCGGTGTGTTAAATGAGATCGTATCCGAGGCAGTTGCCATGCAGCAGCCGCCGTCTGACAAGGGTAAGCGCTTAAAGATCTACTATGTGACCCAGGTCGCTGTAAAGCCGCCTACATTTGTAGTCTTTGTAAACGACAAGGAACTGATGCATTTCTCTTATACCAGATATATAGAGAACCAGATCCGCAATGCCTTTGGTTTCAGAGGTACATCTTTAAAATTCATTATCCGCGAGCGGAAAGATAAGGATAAATAGTTAATAAATAGACAATGTAGATCAGCAGGGCCTGCTGCACACAGCTTTTAAAAACAGCTGGCGCAGCAGTCCCTGAATTGCGTTTTGGTTGCAAAAGCAAATGTGCGTATTACACGGACAAATATCTATGCTAAAAAGTGTAAAAACATGTGAAAACGCAAAAAATAAAATGTGATAAAATTACATAAGGGGTATGAAAATGGAACGTCTTGTATGTTTGGCAGTGGGGTATCTGTTTGGTATCTTCCAGACTGGTTATATTTATGGAAGGGTCCACGGGATCGACATCCGCAAATACGGAAGCGGAAATTCCGGCAGTACCAATGCGCTGCGTGTAATGGGAAAGAAAGCAGGCCTTACTGTATTTTTGGGAGATTTCTTAAAAACAGTGATCCCCTGTATGGCAGTGCGCTTTGTTTTTAAAGACCAGCCGGACTATGCATATGTGTATATGCTTTATATTGGTTTAGGAGTTATCTTAGGACATAATTATCCTTTTTATCTGCATTTTAAAGGCGGAAAAGGAATTGCGGCAACAGCCGGTATCATTTTCTCAATTGACTGGAGACTGACTGTTTTATGTCTGGCGGTATTTGTACTGATCGTGGCTGTAACACGTTATGTTTCTTTAGGTTCCCTGGTGGTTTCTGTGATCCTTCTGGCATGGAATATCTACATGGGAAGATGCGGAGCTTACAGTTTAAGCGCTATTTCTTCTATAGAATATAGCGCAGTGACAGCAGTGATCGCTGCTATGGCATTCTGGCGGCACAGGGCAAATATCGTCCGTCTGATCCATGGAAATGAAAATAAGATCGGCGCAAAAAAATCATAAAAAATGGCAAAGGATGGTGGGGTTATGGCATCAGTTGGAGTAATCGGATCAGGAACATGGGGAACATCACTGGCGATCCTTTTAAACGGAAATGGTCATAAAGTGCAGCTCTGGTCAGCAGTTCCCGCAGAAGTGGAAAGTTTATCAGTAAACAGAAAGCATCCCAATTTAGGAGATACGCCAATACCGGAAGCAATTGAGATCACCGGTGACTTAAAGGCGGCTATGAAGGACAAAGATCTGTTGGTCCTGTCCGTGCCATCTGTCTACGTGAGACAGACAGCAGCAAAAATGAAACCATGGTTAAAACCAGGTCAGATCGTTACAAATGTAGCAAAGGGAATTGAAGAGGCAACTTTAAAAACTCTTTCAGAGGTCATTGAAGAAGAACTTCCAGAAGCAGAGGTAACCGTCCTTTCCGGACCGAGCCATGCAGAAGAAGTGAGCAGAGGTCTTCCTACCACCTGTGTAGCAGGCGCTCACAGCAAGGCAGCAGCAGAATATGTGCAGAGTTTATTTATGAGTCCTGTATTCCGCGTATACACGAGTCCGGATATGTTAGGCATTGAGCTGGGCGGAGCATTAAAGAATGTCATTGCCCTGGCGGCAGGCACGGCAGATGGTTTAGGATGTGGGGATAACACAAAGGCAGCCCTGATCACCAGAGGTATTGCAGAGATCACCCGTTTAGGAACGGTTATGGGCGGAAAGCCGGAGACCTTCTCAGGACTGACTGGTATCGGCGATCTGATCGTTACCTGTGCCAGCATGCACAGCCGTAATCGCAGGGCAGGTATCCTCATCGGCAAAGGCTATACCATGGATGAGGCAATGAAAGAAGTAAAGATGGTAGTGGAAGGCGTTTATTCTGCAAAGGCAGCTTTAAAGCTGGCAGAAAAATACCATGTGACCATGCCCATCGTAGAACAGGTGAATGATGTTTTATTTGATGGCAAGTCTGCAAAAGATGCCCTGGCAGAGCTGATGCTGCGGGATAAGAGGATGGAAAATACCTGTCTTGTCTGGGATAAGGAATAACTCCCATAACTACAGGTTATGAAACAACCTATCCTTCTCATATTTTTTTATAAAAAGGTATTGACAAGGCAATAGTCAGTTTTTATAATGTAAAAAGTTTAAGAACAAATGTATCTGTATGAAAGACATATCAGATACAGTCATGTGAGGAGGAAACTATTATGAAAAAAAGATTCTTAAGCGCTGGTTTAGCAGTAGTTATGGCAGCATCTTTAACCGCATGCGGCGGCTCTGACTCCGCATCTACCACAGCAGCAGCTGCTGGTGAAAGCAAGGCAGAGGGAGAAAGCGCAGCAGCAGGCGAAAGCAGTGCAGCAGCAGATGGCGCTGTATTTAAAATCGGTGGCATCGGCCCTGTAACCGGTGGTGCAGCAGTTTATGGTCTGGCTGTACAGCATGGTGCAGAAGTTGCTGTTAAGGAGATCAACGAGGCTGGCGGTATCAATGGCGCACAGATCGAATTCCAGTTCCAGGATGATGAGCATGACGCAGAGAAGTCTGTTAATGCTTACAATACTTTAAAAGACTGGGGCATGCAGGCTCTGGTAGGAACTACTACCTCCGCTCCATGTATCGCAGTTGCTGATAAGACCGCAGCTGATAATATGTTCCAGATCACTCCATCCGGTTCCGCAGTAGAGTGTGCCGCAAATCCAAACGTATTCCGTGTATGCTATTCTGACCCGGCTCAGGGTACTGCGTCATTTCCTGCTGACGGAAGCCGATGCGGGCATTTCGCAGTCCAATGTCCTCGCAGTAATACTTGTTGGGATAGTCAAAATAGCTCTTGCCCTTCACATCCCAGCGTTTGCATTCGGTAAAGAGGAAGGAGTCCGACAAATGATCCATATAGGCTTTCACGGTGTTCAGGGCAACGGCATTCTCACCGCTGCGCTTCTGCACGGTGCTGATGGTGGCTGCAACCTTCGTCGGATTGGTCAGAGAGCCGATGGACGAACACAGCAGATCAAGAATAGCGGACAGCACATCCTCCCGCTTGATCTTCTTCCGCTCTACAATGTCCTTCAGATAGACCTCGGAAAACAACGATTTCAGATAGGCCATTTTAGCGGCATCGTTGGGGCGGGAGAGGATCAGCGGCATACCGCCGTAGAATGCGTAGTTGTCAAAGGCGTCCTGCTTATCGCCGCCGACAGCCGAGTAGTATTCGGCAAAGGAAAGCGGATGCACACGGATCTTATCGCTGCGCCCCCGGAACTCCGTCAGGATGTCCGAGGACAGCATTTTGGAGTTGCTGCCGGTCACATAAATGTCTAAGTTGGACAAGGACTTCAAATCGTTGAGGGCGTCGTAGAAAGTGATCTTCTTCCCGTCCGGATTGTAGGGATTCGGAACTTCATCGGACATCTGAATCTCGTCTACAAAGAGATAATATTGGCCTGCGCTGTGTTCCACGATTTCCCGAACATGAGAGGCAAGCTCCAACGGATTACGATAGCGAATATCACGGGCTGATCATCGGTATTCTGGGCGCAGTGCTCGGCAACC
>OGYX01002586.1_pt1 | contig 11456 bp, 10 predicted proteins | sample 1576601 | NCBI WGS metagenome assembly OGYX01 (sample SAMEA3541561, study PRJEB24748) | human gut metagenome | biome: human gut; feature: human-associated habitat; material: faeces | place: China | collected 2012 | reverse complement strand
TGGCGGATGAATGAGCCGTAACCGGCGGCCGGAACAACCGGATTTGGGATGTTCCCGTAGTTAAAGGAGCGTGAACCTATGAAAAAATATATACTGAAGCGGGTGGGAATATCCATTGTGACTGTGTTTGTTCTCGTATCCGTTGTATTTTTCCTGGCAAGGCTGATGCCGGGCGGACCGTTCAATGATCCGAAAATGTCAGCAACCGCAAAGGCCAATTTAAGTGCCTACTACGGATTCGATAAACCTTTACTCCAGCAGTATCTGACATATCTGAATAATCTGATTCATGGAAATTTCGGTTTTTCTACCAAATATCCGAGCCGTACCGTCAATGACCTGTTAGCAGGCGCATTTCCGTATTCGGCAGACCTTGGTATCCGCGCATTATGTTTTGCGATTTCCTTTGGTCTTGTATTTGGTATTATTTCTGCATTAAACCGTGGCAATAAAATTGATTTAATCTTTGTGATTGTAGCTGTATTTGGTACAAGTGTCCCGGACTTTATCATGGGCGCGCTGCTGCAGCATTTCTTTGCAGTCAAATGGGGGCTGTTCCCGATCGCGCAGTACAAGGGCTTCGCCTACACGATCCTGCCGTCGATCGGACTGGGATTCTACACGATGGCATCCGTCTCGCGTATCATGCGTGCGAGTATGCTGGAGGTAGTCCAGCAGGATTACATCAAGACGGCGCGCTCGAAGGGCATTTCCAAGTTCCGTGTGACCTGGAAGCATCAGATCCGGAACGCGATCATGCCGGTTGTTACGATCCTCGGTCCGACGGTAGCAGCCGTTCTGACCGGTACATTTGTTATCGAGTCCCTGTTTGCTATCCCCGGCATGGGTAAATATTATGTTGAGAGTGTGCAGAACAACGATTACTCCCTGATCCTTGGCATGACGGCGTTTTACGGCACATTCCTGGTATTCTGCAACATGGTAGTTGATATTCTGTATGGCGTGATCGATCCGAGAGTGCGGATCGGCGGAAAGTAGGTGGCAGTATGGGTGAGATGAAAATGAAAGATGGAAATGTGCTGCCTTCTGAGAATTCCGGCGCAGCAGCGGGCACATCCGAAAACCTGACAGATGGACGCACGATTACCCGCGACAAGTTTGAGATGGTAGGTAAAAATATTGAAAAAATGGAATCGATCTCCCGACCAAGCCTGACCTTCTGGCAGGAGGCGTGGAGACGAATCCGGACAAATAAGGCGGCATATTTCAGTCTGATTCTGTTGATTGCATATGGACTGTTAGCGATCTTTGCACCGATGTTCAGCCACTACGGATTTGACCAGCAGGATGCCTACTCGATGAGCAAGGGGATTTCAGCAGCTCATTGGCTGGGAACCGACTCTCTGGGGCGTGACCTCTGGGTACGTGTTTGGATGGGCGCGCGTGTTTCTTTGACGATCGGTCTTCTGGCAGCCCTTTTAAATACTGTAATTGGTACAGTGCTGGGCGGTTTCTGCGGCTATTATGGCGGCAAGTTTGATATGATCGTCATGCGTATTATCGATGTTATTTATGGTATTCCATCTCTGATCGTCTGTATTTTGGTTATGGTAGTATTAGGCTCCGGCGTTAAAAGCTTAATCATTGCAATGGTTATTGTTGGATGGACGGGAACCTGCCGTTTTACCAGAGGCGAAGTATACCGCTTGAAAGAGCAGGATTTTGTACTGGCAGCCCGCGTCATGGGCGAGTCGGCGTTCACAATCATCGTGCGTGAGATCATCCCGAATATCATGGGTCTTCTGATCACAAACCTGACAATGGCAATCCCGAGCGCCATCTTCCAGGAGGCGTTCTTGAGTTATATCGGTCTCGGCATTTCCCCGCCGCAGGCAAGCTGGGGCGTTCTGGCAAAAGAGGGAACCCGTATGATGACGGCAGCGCCGCATATGCTGTACGTGCCGGCATTCTTTATCTGTACAACTGTACTGGCGCTCAACCAGCTCGGAAATGGTCTGCGGGATGCATTTGACCCGAGATTGAGAGGAACGGAATAGGAGGTAGGAGACAATGGCTAAAAATATATTGGAAATCAAGAATCTGACCTTCTCGTTCCATACATACGGCGGCGTGGTAAAATCCGTCCGGGATGTCAGTTTTAATGTACGCGAAGGCGAGATTCTTGGAATTGTAGGCGAGAGCGGATGCGGCAAGAGCGTTACCTCCCAGTGCATTTTAAAGCTCAACCCGGAGCCGCCGGGATTTTTTGAGGGCGGTTCGATCAAGTATAAAGGCGAGGAGATCATCACCAAGACAGACCGCGAGATGCGGAAAATCCGCGGTGTGGAGATTGGATTTATCTTTCAGGATCCGATGACCTCGTTAAACCCAACCATGACGGTTGGAAAACAGATCGAGGAGGTTTTTGTCGGACGGAAGGAGATGACCCGGGCAGAAGTCAGGGAACGGGCGCTGGAGATCCTGCGTCTGGTCGGCATTAATGAGCCGGAGCGTCGTTATAAACAGTATCCGCATGAGTTGTCCGGCGGTATGAAGCAGCGTGTCATGATCGCGATCGCGCTGGTCGGCAAGCCGAGCATCATCATCGCGGATGAGCCGACGACCTCGCTGGACGTAACGATCGAGGCACAGATCCTGGATCTTCTGAAGGAACTGCGCGATAAGATGAACACCTCGATTATCCTGATTACCCACGATCTCGGAGTTATCGCCAAGATGTGCGACCGCGTGCTTGTTATGTATGGCGGCAAGGTGGCTGAAAAAGGAACGGTTGATGAGATCTTCTATGAGACGGCACATCCGTACACGGCAGGTCTCATCAAATCAATCGCTACGCTGGATACCTCCAAGAATCAGAAGCTGGTGCCCATCGACGGAACTCCGCCGGATTTGTTTGCACCGCCGAAAGGATGCCCGTTTGCAGCGCGCTGTGAGTTTGCGATGAAGGTCTGTTATGAAGAACAGCCGGAATTTCACAGGCTTTCAGACGAACATACCTGTGCGTGCTGGCTGCAGCATGAATATGCGCCGAAGGTGGATATCATGAAAGGGCTGACTGAGGCGCAGAAACAGGAAGAAGAGGAAAATGTTGCGGCTCTGCCGGAAGAGAAACGGAGGGGACACCATGGCAAAACAAATTGATAGGAGCACACCCCTGTTCCAGGTCACGGATCTCTGCCAGTATTTCAACGTCGGCAGGGGAAAAGTGCTGAAAGCAGTTGATCACGTGCATTTTACGATTTATAAAGGTGAAACGTTGGGACTGGTAGGTGAGAGCGGATGCGGCAAGTCCACGACGGGACGGTGCCTGGTAAAGCTGTATGAGCCGGCAGCAGGCACGATCACCTATAAAGGAAAAGATATTTTTAAATACACCCGTGAAGAGGAAAAAGCATTCCGCAAGAATGTGCAGATGATCTTCCAGAATCCACATTCCTCCCTGAATCCGCGTATGACGGTCAAGGATATCATCGGTTCCGGCATGAAACTGCATGGACTGGCGACGGACAAGGATGTGGATCAGAAGGTAGAGGCGATCCTGAAGCGCGTCGGTCTGAACCGCGACCATATGTCCCGTTTCCCACATGAGTTTTCCGGCGGTCAGAAACAGAGAATTGGTATTGCTAGGGCATTAGCGGTCGAACCGGAGTTTGTAATCTGCGACGAGCCGATCTCCGCACTGGATGTTTCAATCCAGGCGCAGGTTTTAAATATGTTAAAGGAACTGCAGGAAGAAATGGGACTGACCTATCTCTTCATCGCACATGACTTGAGCGTCGTCAAATACATTTCCGACCGTGTTATCGTTATGTATCTGGGAACGATGGTTGAATTTGCCGATTCCGAAGAGCTGTATGCACATCCGCTGCATCCGTACACGCAGGTGCTTCTGTCCTCGATTCCGGTTGCGGATCCGAGGCTGGTGCGTGAGAAGAAGCGTATCATGGTTAAGGGCGAGATTCCAAGCCCGATCAACCCGAAGGACTGCTGCCGTTTTGCCGAGAGATGTCCGTATGCGACGGAGGAGTGCAGGGCGAAGCTGCCGGAACTCCGGGAAGTGACGCCGGGGCATTTTGTGGCTTGTCATATGGTAAAGTAAATTAAATAGATTCGTGAAGGCGTCGAAGCTGACGGGGACAGGACAGCCTGGCTTCTCAGACTTATCATTGTTCGCTTGCTTTCGCTACAGATGCTCGCCTGATGCGGACTTACATCTGCCTCATTCGGACATCTGTGCTCAAAATGCGTACAATTTGACAAGCTGAAAGCCAGACCGCCCTGTCCTCGTCAGCTTCTTAGTTTTTTGGCTAATTGAGGGAGTAATTGTAGACATTGATCGCCGACTGGTGTAAAATATTAGTTAGAATTTTTTTAAAATTATGGCTGAATTTGGAAAATTTTAACGATATATAACAGAAAGGTGGATTTTCTATGCAGTACGATTTTGATACACCGATCGATCGGACCCATACTTGGTCGATCAAGCATGATTTTAAGAAAGAAAATGGGAAAGCGGATGATATTCTGCCGCTCTGGGTGGCGGATATGGATTTTCGATCGCCGGACAGCGTGGTTGAAGCGCTGAAAAAGGCAGTAGATCACGGGATTTTCGGTTACAGCCGGGCAGATGAGTCGTACTTTGATGCGGTGGCAGCGTGGTATCAGAAACGCCATCATCTGACTCTGCAGCCGGAGTGGATGACCTGCACGCCAGGTATCGTGTTTGCACTCTCGATCGCAGTGCGGGCTTTTACCCAGGAGGGCGATGCGGTGTTGATCCAGCCGCCGGTCTACCATCCATTCAGCCGGGCGATCCTCCGCAATAAGCGGACGCTGGTGGAGAATCCGCTGGTTTTAAAAGATGGACATTATGAGATGGATCTGGAAGAGTTGGAGCAGAAGGTGCTGGATGAGCATGTCAAACTGATGATTTTATGCAATCCGCACAATCCGGTTGGCCGTGTCTGGACGAGGGAAGAGCTGACCGCACTGGCTGACATCTGCCTGCGCCACCATGTATACGTGATCAGCGACGAGATCCATGGCGATTTTGTATGGCAGGGGCATGAGCAGACTCCGTATGCGTCGATTTCAGAGGAAGCATGCCTTCATTCGATGATGTGTACAGCGCCGAGCAAGACCTTCAATCTGGCTGGCATGGCGACATCAAACCTCTTTATCCCGGATCCGGAGATGCGGCGTAAATTCCGGTCGGAGCTGCTGGATGTTGGTCAGGAAAATATGAACCGTCTGGGATTGTTCGCCTGCCGTGCAGCGTATGAAGGCGGCGGGGAATGGCTGGATCAGCTTATCGGCTATCTGGCTGGCAATCTGGCACTGGTGCGCGATTTCTGTAAAAACCGTGTGCCGCAGATTCAACTGGTAGAACCGGAGGGAACGTATCTGGCATGGCTGGATTGCCGTGAACTGGGGATGACGGATGATGAATTGATGGCATTCTTCTCGAATGAAGCGAAGGTATGGCTGGATCCGGGCACGCATTCGGGTGAACAGGGATCTGGATTTATGCGCTTTAATCTGGGCAGTTCGCGCAGTGTGATTGCACAGGCGCTCGATCAGATCGAGGCGGCATGGAAAAAACGGAACGCATAATGAAAAATAGCAGAACCGTAAAAATAAAACGTTCGGAGGGATTGCATGGAATTTGAAGAAGTGGAGAATATTGGACAGCGGATCAAGGAGATTCGCAAGAGTAAATCTATCACGATCCAGAAGCTGTCCCAGTTTACCGATCTGTCAGTGGGATATCTGAGCAATCTGGAGCGGAACCAGGCAAGCCCGACGCTGAACAATCTGCAGCGCATCTGCGTGGCGCTTGGTATTTCGATCCGGGATCTGCTCAGTCCTTCCGGCGAGGAGAGAACCCTGATCCGCCAGGAGGAGCAGCAGTTATATGAATATGATGAGTACAAGCTTCAAATCCGCCGTCTGGATTTTGGAAAGAAACGCGGTATTTATGAGTTTTCAACCTATGATCCAGAGACAAAAGATACACCGCCGTCCTGGGGGCTGCATCCATACGCGGAGGTCGGAGTCGTTCTGGAAGGCAAGATGGAGGTCAATCTGGATGGAACGGTTTATCTCTTAGGACCGGGCGATTCGATCTATATCAAGCCGAATCTCTATCACACGATGCGGAATGCGGGCGATACTCCCTGCCGCTCCTTCTGGCATCTGCAGATTATGGATGATTCTGTATAATTGACGGGATGAATTGATCTTGAAATTTGGACAATTCACTCGTATAATAAAGGCTGTACGTTGGGCTATACAGAATATTGCAAAAGTCCATGACCGGAGACAAATTTGCGTGGATTTTTGTCTGGTAACTGTGAAACTGCAGAAACAGCTGCCAGAGAAGTACATCGGGAAAAGGGAGGATAGAGCTGCATGGCCAAAAATAAGAAAATTGTACGCTACAGAAAGCCATTGAATATCAATGTAGGCATGATCATTTTTGCCATGATTTTCGTCTATCTTTCTTTCAGTGTCTATACATATCTCAGGCGGGATCACGTCCAGTTTTATGAGGTCGTCGAGGGAAGTATTGTAAATAATAAAGAATACAACGGAATCCTGTTTCGGGATGAGACAGTGGAAAATGCACCGCAGACCGGATACGTCAACTATTATGTGCGCGAGGGAAAGCGGGCAGGCGCTGGATCGCGCGTCTATTCGCTAGATGAGACCGGCGAGCTGGGGAAATTTTTGGAAGAAAATCAGTCCTCTGGGATGTCCCTGTCAGCAGAAAATCTGGCTGATTTGAAGAAACAACTCAGTTCGTTCTGTTTATCCTACAACGATCAGCGCTTTGAAAGCGTCTACGACGCCAAATATTCTTTGCAGGCTTCGGTTGCAGAGTATATGAATTTCAATGCGCTGGGCGATATGGATGCACAGCTTCAGGCACAGGGTATCAATTACAAACAGATATCGGCGCCCCAGCCGGGTATTATTTCCTATGTGACCGATTCTTTTGAGGGGGTCGCGCCGGAGGAGGTGACGGCGGATTCGTTTGACCGGAGTCAATATACGCGGCAGGTGGGACGAGCTGGGGAACTGATCGAGGCGGGCACGCCGGTGTACAAGATCATCACATCGGAGAACTGGAGTATCGTGTTTCAGATGGATGACAAAGATAAAGAGCAGTTTGCCGATCAAGATACACTGACGATCGAGCCGTTGGGAAGTGATATGAAATTCCGGGGAAATTATTCGATGTTTACCGGTTCCGATGGCAATCTGTATGGACGCCTGGATCTGGACCGTTACATGATCCAGTTTGAATCCGAGCGTTTTATGAACTTCGAGATCTCCAGCGAGGAAACGCAGGGACTTAAAATTCCGGTATCATCGGTGATGGAGAAGGAATTTTATACCATTCCAGTTGACTATATGACAACGGGCGGCAACGCTACTGAAGATGAGGCTGGCTTCAATAAAGAAGTTTACGGCGAAGGCGGAAAGGCGTCGATTGAATTTGTCACGCCGGAGATTTACAGCTCGACCGATGAGTATTATTATGTCGAGAAGAGCGACGATGGGCTGTTAAAGAGCGGCGATTATCTGGTGAAGCCGGATTCAAACGAGCGCTTCCAGGTAGGACCGACGGCAAAGCTGACAGGTGCTTACAATATTAATAAGGGATACGCGGTGTTCAAGCAGGTGAAAGAACTTGCAAATAGCGGTGAATATTACATTGTAGAAAAAGGAACCAAATATGGATTATCGGTTTATGACCATATCGTGTTGGATGCCAGCACCGTATCGGATGGCCAGATCGTATATCAGTAATGATATTTCCAAAATATAGAGATAAGGAAGGTGTATCACATATGGTTCAGGAACAGTTAGAAGAAGTACGTCAGAATATACGGAACGCCTGCGAGCGGAGCGGACGGAAGGTGGAGGATGTCACGCTGATCGCGGTCAGTAAGACAAAGCCGGTGCCGATGCTTCAAGAGGCATATGATGCCGGCGCCAGAGATTTCGGCGAAAACAAGGTGCAGGAGATTCTGGAGAAGGAACCGCAGCTGCCGTCTGATATCCGCTGGCATATGATTGGACATTTACAGAAAAATAAAGTCCGTCAGGTAATTGACAAGGCAGTTCTGATTCACTCCGTCGATACGGTGGGACTGGCAGAGCAGATCGAAAAAGAAGCGGTCAAACGTGATCTGGACGTTTCTATTCTTCTGGAGGTCAATGTCGCCGGAGAAGAGTCCAAATTTGGTTTTGCCCCGGAAGAAGTCGAGGAAGCGGCACGCGAAATTGCAAAGTACCCGCATGTCCACATACAGGGACTTATGACGATTGCACCATTTGTAGAGAATTCGGAAGAAAATCGTGGTGTTTTTAAAAAATTATATGAATTATATGTTGACATGAAACGGAAAAACATTGATAATGTTACTATGAATGTCCTTTCGATGGGAATGACCGGAGACTATCAGACAGCGATTGAAGAAGGTGCAACTATGGTAAGAGTCGGTACGGGCATTTTTGGAACCAGGGCAAAGATAGGAGAGAAATAGGGTTATGAGTATTCTGAACAAATTAATGGATACAATGCGTCTCACAGAGAATGATGACGATTACTTCGATGAGGAAGATTACGAAGAAGAAAAACCGGTGATTAAGAAGCGTTCTTTCGGCAAGAGGGACGAAGAGATGGATGATTACCGCCACGAGGAGGAATCTAAGCCGCGTTTTCTGCCACGTTCCTCTAACAGCAAGGTAGTGCAGATGCGCCGCAGCATGGAAGTATCTCTGATCAAACCTACTTCCATGGAGGATACGAGAGAGATTTGCGATTACCTGCTGGCTGGAAAAGCTGTTGTTTTAAATATGGAAGGAATCCACATGGAGGTTGCACAGCGTATCATTGATTTCACCTGTGGCGCGACCTATTCGATGGATGGAAATCTCCAGAAGATTTCCAATTACATTTTTATTGCGACACCGTCATCGGTTGAGCTGTCCGGCGACTTTCCCGAACTCTTAGCAGACGGTTCCGTGAATGTTTCCGGGATGAATCTCCACTTCTGATACTGATATACTCCCAGGTTCGCTATATATCTGAACCTGGGAGTATTTATTATACAATCGGAAATTTGTGTGATTTCTGATTGTATACAGGCTTTTCGGGCAGGAGCACACTTTATATAAGCACTTTCGAACAGGAGTAGAAACACGCGATGCTGCAGGAAAAAGAAGAACAGCTTTTAAAAAAGAGAATGATAGAACTGGCCGGACTCTGTTATCAGCGCGATATACAGACAAGTACCGGCTTTTTGTCGTTAAATGAACAGACGATCTTTCACTCGATCGAGAAGACGCTGCCGCCGGTGCGGACTTGCCTGACGGGCGGCTTTGAGGGCGCAGAGCGCAAACTTCTTTGTTTTCTGGCTTCGTATGACGATGAGGAGTTTGGACTTCCGATCGCCGTGTTGGAGGTCATTCCGGCAAACCTGCGTTACAGTGAGGCGCTGACGCACCGGGATTATCTCGGGGCGCTCATGAACCTGGGGATTGAGCGCAGCTGCATTGGGGATATTCTGATGAAGGAAAATGGCTGCTGCGTCTTCTGCCAGGAAAAGATGGCGGATTATCTCTGCCAGGAACTCACGATGGTGCGCCACACCTCCGTGATCTGCCGCAGGGCGGACGCGACGGAGCCGATCACACCGAAGATGGAGCGCGTGAGTGGAAGCGTTGCATCACCGCGTCTTGACAGTGTGATCGCGATGGTATTTTCATCCTCCCGCACGAAGATACTGCCGCTCATTGAGGGCGAAAAGGTGTTTATTGACGGGAAACAGGTGACTTCCCCGGCGGTGCAGCTTAAAGAGGGCGAGATTGTATCTGTGCGCGGCATGGGAAAATTCCGCTTTGCCGGGAGCGGGGGATTGTCGAAAAAGGGACGTCTGTATGTTTATGCGGATAAATATGTATAAAAAAGAAAGGACTGAAAACCAATGACAGCTGTAAAGAATGAGAAAATGAATCGCGTAACCGTTCACCTGGACGAGAAGCCGATCTATGATATTGTGATGACCGAAGATTTTTCGGCACTTCCGGGTGAAATCGAAAAACTCTCCATTTCAAACCGCCGTCTCTGCATCGTGACGGATTCGAACGTAGAAAAATTATATCTGAATGAGGTAAAAGAACTCCTGGCGCCGTGCTGCAAGACGGTAATTTCGTTTGTATTTCCGGCGGGAGAGGAGCACAAAAACCTCGACACCGTCCGGGATTTATATGAAACCCTGATTTTGAACCATTTTGACCGCAACGATATGCTGGCAGCACTCGGCGGCGGAGTTGTGGGCGATCTCTGCGGATTCGCGGCGGCGACCTATCTGCGCGGCGTTGCCTTCATGCAGATTCCGACGACGCTTCTTTCCCAGGTGGACAGCAGCATTGGCGGCAAGACGGGCGTTGATTTTGACGCGTACAAAAATATGGTTGGCGCGTTTCATATGCCGAAGCTGGTATTTACCAATATCAATACGCTTCAGACACTTCCGGACAACCAGTTTTCCGCTGGTATGGGAGAGGTTATCAAACATGGTCTGATCAAGGATGCGGCATATTATGAGTGGCTGCTTGAAAATGCGGCAGATATCTGGGCGAGAAAGCCGGAGGCACTCCGCAAGACAGTGACCTGGAGCAATGAGATCAAGCGTGCTGTGGTAGAGAAGGATCCGACCGAAAAAGGCGACCGTATGCTTTTAAACTTTGGTCATACGCTGGGACACGCGATCGAGAAGCTGAAAAACTTTGAACTTCTGCACGGTGAATGCGTGGCACTCGGCGCGCTGGCAGCGATGAAACTGTCGGAAAACCGCGGCATGATCAAACCGGAGGAAACAAACCGCTTCAAAGAAGCACTGGGAGAATTCCATATCGGTACGCAGGTATCCGGGCTTGAAAAAGATGCGATTGTGGCAGCGTCCAAGAACGACAAGAAGATGGATTCCGGCATCATCAAATTTATTCTTATTCATTCCATCGGCGATGCCTACGTGGATCGCACGGTAACCGAGGACGAGATGAAACAGGCACTCGATCAGGTGCTGGTATAATAGCAGGAAAGGAATCAGGTGCATGAACACGAAATTACGACAGTTCTTTATCTTTTTTATCGGGCTGGGAGTCAGCATCGGACTGGATCAGTTTACAAAACATCTGGCAGTTGTCCATCTGAAAGGGCAGAAGCCAGTTGTGCTCATTAAAGGTGTGTTTGAATTTTATTATTCTGAAAACCGTGGCGCTGCTTTTGGAATGCTGCAGGGACGGCAGGGATTCTTCTTCCTGATTGCAGCGGCAGTCATTCTGGCGGTGTTGTGGGCGGTTTACCGGATGCCGGCAGGGAGACGGTATCTGCCGCTGATGTGCAGCTTGTTTCTGCTCGTATCAGGCGCAGTTGGCAATATGATCGACCGTCTGAC
>OGYX01002568.1_pt1 | contig 11512 bp, 9 predicted proteins | sample 1576601 | NCBI WGS metagenome assembly OGYX01 (sample SAMEA3541561, study PRJEB24748) | human gut metagenome | biome: human gut; feature: human-associated habitat; material: faeces | place: China | collected 2012 | reverse complement strand
ACCGCTTCCGCTATGTGGACGAGCTGCGCAAGATGGGTGCCAGCGTGCAGGTGGACGGTCAGGTGGCCGTGTTCGAGGGCGTGGAAAAGCTCAGCCCGGCTCCGCTGCGTGCACTGGACCTGCGTGCCGGTGCCGCCATGGTGGTGGCTGCCCTGATGGCAGACGGCACCAGCGAGATCGAGGAGATCGGCCACATTGAGCGCGGCTACGAGAACATCGTGGAAAAGCTGCGCGGCCTGGGCGCTGAGATCAGCAAGGTGGATCGGATGCCTGCCGCACTGGAATCGGCAATGTGATCATTCAGAACCTCTCAGTCTGTTTTGCAAAAGTTTCCCTGACAGGGAGCTTTTGTGAAGCAATGACGGAGAGGTTCGTTTCTTGAGGTTTGAAATGTCTGAATTCATCTCGTTATACTCTGGTTCCTCCGGCAACTGCAGCGTGGTGCGCACGGAGGAAAAGTACATCATCATCGATATGGGAAAGGGCGTGCGCACCACCTCGGCGGCACTCAAGGAGCTGGGCCTGAACATCAGCGATTGTGCGGGCATTCTGGTCACCCATGAGCACTCTGACCACGTCAAGGGGCTGGCCACCTTCCTCAAAAAGAATCCGCTGCCGGTATACGGCGCAGACGATACGCTGGATTTCCTGGATGCAAACGGCATCGTGCCCGCCAGCTGTGCGCTGCGCACCCTGTCCGGCGGGGAAGAGGATGTGGGAGATTTCGGCGTGACGATGTTCCCCACCAGCCACGACGTACCATGCGTGGGCTACCGCATCCACACCCCGGACAACAAGACCATGACCATTGCCACCGACCTGGGAGTCCTGACCCCACCGGTGCATCAGGCCCTGAGCGGCTGTGACCTGGTGGCATTGGAAAGCAACTACGACCTCCACATGCTCCGCAGCGGGCGGTATCCCTACTACCTGCGCTCCCGCATCGAGTCCAACCGGGGCCACCTCTCCAACGATGAGTGCTCGGCAAAGCTGCTGGAGCTGATCCAGGAGGGATGCAAGAAGTTTGCCCTCTGCCATCTCTCACAGGAGAATAACACCCCGGCACTTGCTTTGCAGACCATGTTCAACACCCTGGGCGCGGCGGGTGTCGTGCCGGAAAAGGACTGCATCGTGCAGGCCCAGCGCCGCAATGAGATCAGCCCCGCACTTACATTTTAAGAAAAAATGGCCCTCTCCATCATTGCTTTGCAAAGCATGACGGACAGGGCCATTTTTGTTGTTATGCCAGATCCGGCAGGATATCGGGCCAGAGAGCCTGCTCCTGCCGCAGGTCGGTGAAAACGCAGTCCAGATAGATCTTGTTCACAGCCGAGATGATGGTGCTGCGCAGGAGCTTGCGTGCATCATCAACGTCCGGCTCCAGCTCGGAGAAGCTTTTGGTCAGGCCGAACACATAGGGCAGGTAATTCTCCAGCTCATCACAAAAGGTATCATACGCCTGCGCGGAGGTATAATGCGCCCGCTGCATCTTGAACAGACTGTCGATGTTTTCCATGGACAGGACATTTTTAGAAACTATGATGTAGATCAGGCAGGCCAGCTGATCCCGGGTATACTTCTTTTTGATGGGGTGGCTGATGATCCCTTTCTTAACGTAGTTGCTCACCATGGAAGCGGTGAGCTCCACCCCCTGAAATGTGCGGAAACACCCGTTGACAAACTGTACACTCTGATCCAGATAAAGCCCTACGGTGGGGAGTTCTGCATACCGGGGCAGGGCAAACCCTGCGGCGCAGGCCGCAACGCGGCGGTTTGATTCTAATTTCATGCGGACAGTATACCATGTTTTGGAAATGCGGTCAACAGGAAATTGAAAACTTTTGAAATAATTCAATAAAACAGTTGACAGGGTTTTGAAAAGCTGATATAGTGATTCAGACAACAGGAAAAACTGCGGCATCCGCTGCCGCCGGAATGGAGATAAATGCTTATGAACACCAAGATTGTTGTGGATTCCTCCGCCAGCCTGTACACCTTGCAGGGCGTGGATTTTGAATGCGTTCCCCTGAAGATCATCACCGACGATGCCGAATATCTGGACAACGGCACGGTGGATGCCGTGGGCATGGCCCAGACCCTGCGTACCTATAAGGGAAAGACCTCGACCTCCTGCCCCAACGTCAGCGACTGGCTGGCCGCCTACGAGGGAGCCGACGAGGTGTATGCTATCACCATCACGGGCACTCTGTCCGGCAGCTACAATGCCGCCCAGCTGGCCGCCGAGGAATACCAGCAGGAAAACCCCGGCAAGCGGGTGTTCGTGCTGGACAGCCTTTCCACCGGCCCGGAGCAGCGCCTGCTGGCCGAGCATCTGCGGGATCTGCTGGCTGAGGGCAGGGAGTTTGACGAGATCTGTGAAGAGATGCTCCGTTACCACAAGCACACCCATCTGCTCTTCTCGCTGGAATCGTTGGCCAATCTGGCCCGCAATGGCCGCGTGAAGCCTGCCGTTGCTGCTGTGGCGCGGATGCTGGGCATCCGGGTCATCGGACAGGCAAGTGAGGCCGGAGAGCTGGATGTTCTCTGCAAGACCCGTGGTGAGCATGGTGCGCTGGAACGCATCGTGCTGGAACTCAAGGAGCACGGCTATACCAACGGCAGGCTCCATATCTCTCACTGCGGCAATCCCGCCGCCGCCGAGCGCCTGAAGCACATGGTAAAGGCTGTGTTTGATGGAGCAAAGGTGGACATCAGCGAATGCGGCGGTCTGTGCAGCTATTATGCAGAGCTGGGCGGCCTGCTGGTTGGTTATGAGGACGCGGAAGCATAAGCGAACGGCCCTCGGAAAAATTCTGCCCACGATTGAATAGGCGCTCATAGCGGGGAAAGCCGTTGTGGGCGTTTTTTTGTTTGCAAAATCTTCCGCTCTGCGCTATACTAACAGCATCAAAAATTGCCGTGGGCGGCAGGGGAGGGATACCACATGTTCAGATTGCCTATCGTCAAGTTTTTCAACCGCATCTTCAACCGTGTCACGATCACAGTGGTGCTGGTGGCTCTACAGGTGCTCTGGCTGCTCTGGGCGTTCTGGTCGTTCACGGCGGGGCGGGTCTGGCTGAACGGTGCCCTGAAGGCGCTGAGCATCATGATCGTGCTGTATCTGGTGCGCAAGGATGAAAACAGTGCTTATAAGATCGGCTGGATCGTTCTGATCGGTCTTCTGCCCCTGCTGGGCGGCGCGCTTTATCTGGCTTTTGGCAATAAGGCCCCCGCCAAGTATCTGCGGGAGCGGATGCAGAAGGTGGAACAGGCCCATCAGACCGAGCTTGCCCAGCCCGAGGGCCAGACCGATGCGCTGGATATCTCCAGCCGGAACCTGAGCCGCTATGTGGCAAAGTTCGGGCCGTATCCGGCCTGGAAGGATACCGCTGCTCACTACTTTTCCTGCGGGGAGGAGATGTATCCCCAGCTGCTGGCGGATCTGGACAAGGCGGAAAAATTTATCTTTCTGGAATTTTTTATCCTCCGTTCCGGCATAATGTGGGACGGCGTGGAGCAGATCCTCCGCCGCAAGGCCGCTCAGGGCGTGGATGTGCGGCTGATCTACGATGATTTTGGCAGCCTGCTGGGCCTGCCCAGTGATTTTGTCATCCGCATGGAGAAGGCGCACATCCGCTGCATCCCCTTCAACCCGGTGGTGCCGCTGGTCTCGCTGGTGATGAACCACCGCGACCACCGCAAGATCGTGGTGGTTGACGGCAATGTGGCCTACACCGGTGGTGTGAATCTGGCGGATGAGTATATCAATGCCGAGCAGCGCTTCGGCTACTGGAAGGATGCGGCCATCCGGTTGGAAGGAGCCGCTGTCTGGAACTTTACCGTGATGTTCCTCAATGCATGGAACGCCTTCCGCCCGCAGGAGACCGATTACACCGCCTTTGCGCCCACCCGCCTGCCTGCAGTGCAGGATGGCGTGGTGCAGCCCTACGCGGACAGCCCGCTGGATGAGGAACCGCTGGCCGAGACGGTCTATCTGGACATCCTCTCTCAGGCCCAGAGATATGTTTATATCTACACGCCCTACCTGGCCGTGGGCGAGGAGATGCTGGATGCTCTGAAAAATGCGGCCAAGCGCGGGGTGGACGTGCGGCTCATCCTGCCCGGGATCCCGGACAAGAAGCTGGTGTTCCGGCTCAGCCGCTCCTACTATCTGCCCCTGCTCAGGGCGGGCGTGCGCATTTATGAATTCACGCCCGGTTTCCTCCACGCCAAGTGCTATGTCAGCGATGACCGCGTCGCCGTGGTGGGCAGCATCAATATGGATTATCGGAGCCTGTTCCTCCACTTTGAATGCGGAACACTGCTTTTCCATAACAGCCAGATCGCCGCACTGCGGAAGGATGTGGAGCGCACCCTGCCGCAGTGCCGGGAGATCCAGCGCTCCGACTGCCGCACCAATCTGCCGGGCACAGCACTGGACAGCGTGCTGCGGCTGCTGAGCCCGTTGATGTGAACGGCTGCGCGCAGCACTCGGGGAGCTTTTCCACGCAAGTGAAACGGGCCATTCCATCGCCCGCCCTATTGCCTGCGGCAACAGGGTCCCACCCCAGCGGACACTTGCTTTGGAAAACTCCCGTCGGCTGCGTAATCTTACGCTCTTCTGGACATACTATGGGGCAAAGGCCCAACGGGCCGTGTGGAAAGGGAGCGTATCTATGAATCAGAACCATCGGGCTCTTTGGAGCTGTGCCATGGCGGCGGCGCTGCTGCTGACCGCCTGCGGCAAAACGAACGCCGGGTCGGGCAGCTCCGGCAGCATGAGCGGAAGCAGCGGCACATCCTCCGCACAGACCCAGACAGCGGCATGGAAAACCGGTCTGGGTGTGGTAACAGAGGCCACCGATCAGGACAGGGCAGGGAAAATTGAGCTGGCAGCGGCCGCTGTCCTGCTGGATGGCGAGGGCAAACTGGAGAGTGTTCTGCTGGACGAGCTGGAAGTGTCTGTTTCGGCGGACAGCACCGGCCATGTGACCCTGCCCACCGACTGGCGCACCAAGCGGCAGAAGGGGGACGATTACCCGCTGGCCGAGGTCTCTTCCCTGAAAAAGGGATGGGCGGAACAGGCGGATGCCTTTGCCAGTTACCTGATCGGCATGACCCCGGAACAGGTCTCCATGCTCAAAGTGGATAAGGATGGCAAGCCCACGGATGCCGACCTGCTGAGCGGTTGCACCATTGCAGTGGACCGTTACCGGGATGCCGTGACCCGGGCCTGCGCCAATGCCAGGGCACTGGGTGCCGCCAAGGGCGACAGGGCCGCGCTGGGCATCGAAGCGGTGAACGGGACTTCGGACATCACCGCCACCGATGACAAGGATGTGAATGCGCAGGTGGATGTGAGCATCGTGGCACTGACCACCGATACAGACCGCCGCGTGACCAGCGCCATTGCGGATATGGCAGAGCCGGCCCTGACGGTGGTCTCGGACGGCGGTGTGACAGCCCCGGATCTCGTCAAAACCAAGCTGGAGCTGGGTGAGGACTACGGGATGCGCGGTGCGTCGGCGCTGGGCAAGGAGTGGTACGAGCACAGCGAAGGCTTCTGCGATGCCCTCAAGGGCAAGACCCGCACCGAGATCGCTGGGCTTTCCGGCGGCGATGCCGACCTGAAGGCTCTGTGTACCATTGACATCACCGATCTGCAAAAGGCGGCGCTGGATGCCCTGAACTGAGGAGGAAACCCTTTTCGGTCTCGCAATCGCGCACCGGCTCTCCCGGATAGGGGGGCGGTGGCATTCCGCTGAATTTTCAGAGAGAAACATCTCGCCGCGTTTGGCAGCTGCCGACGCGGCGTTTTTGTTTTGTCAAAATGACCGCTTTGCCGTGGTAAAGCGGTAAAGATTTGAGCAAACTGCGAAAAATCAGTTTTCCCCCTTGCCAAACGGCAGAAAACGCGCTATTCTATAACCACAGTTTATCGATTTAGCATGGTAAAGCAATAAAACAAGGCTGCTTGCCACTGAGGGAGGAACCGTATATGAAACGTCTTGTATCTGCATTCCTGGCCGGTGCCATGGCACTGAGCCTTGCCGCCTGCGGCGGTGCCGCTTCTACTTCCACTGCTGCATCTGCTTCGGCCTCTGCTTCCGGCAGTGCCGCCGCATCCCAGGCCGCAGGCAGCGACCTGGATTACATCAAGGGCAAGGGCAAGCTGGTCATTGGCTACACCGTTTACGAGCCCATGAACTACACCGATGCCGATGGCAACTTCACCGGTTTTGATACCGAGCTGGCCACTGCTGTCTGCGAAAAGCTGGGCGTGGAGCCGGAGTTTGTGGAGATCAACTGGGATACCAAGGTCGTGGAGCTGGATGCCAAGAGCATCGACTGCATCTGGAACGGTATGACCCTGACCGATGACATCATGCAGAACACCGCTGCCACCAAGGCTTATGCCAAGAACGCACAGGTGGTCGTAGTGAAAGATGGCACCGATTATACTTCTACCGCTGACCTGGTGGGTAAGACCGTGGTCGCCGAGGCTGGTTCCGCCGGTGAGGCCGCCATTGAGGGGGACGAGAACCTGGCACAGGCTGATTACGTCTCCAAGGGCGTTCAGACCGACTGCCTGATGGAAGTTGCAGCAGGCACTGCCGATGCCGCTGTACTTGACCTGACCCTGGCCAACGCCATGATCGGTGAGGGCACTGACTATGCCGACCTGAAGATCGTGGACGAGCTGAACGCCGAGGAGTACGGTGTGGCATTCCGCAAGGGCAGTGATGCTGCCGCCGCTGTGGATGAGGCCTTTGATGCACTGAAGGCCGATGGTACCATGCAGGCACTGGCCGACAAGTACGATCTGGCACTGGCCGACTGAGTGTGTTGTAAATCTTCTTCCGTCATCGCGATGCGATGCAACCTCCCTCGGTGAGGGAGGCTTTTTGTTGCCGATGTGTGAAAGGCTCCCAAGCAGGGGGAACTTTTACCGGAGATGATGGAAGGGAATATGGATTCTGAATAAAAAAGGTGTGTTTTTGTGTCTGTGATTCTTATGCGCCTGTCTGGTGCGTTCCTGCTCAACTGTGAGCTCTTTGCTCTGACACTGCTGTTTGCACTGCCGCTGGGGCTGGTGGTCTCGTTTGGCTCCATGAGCCGCTGCAAGCCGCTGGCCGGGCTGGTCAAGACCTTTGTCTGGATCATCCGCGGCACCCCGCTGATGCTGCAGATCATTGTGATCTATCTGGGCCCCGGCCTGCTGGGCATGAACAACCCCTGGCCCTCCGGCTCCGGCGGACGGATGGTGGCGGCGGTGGTGGCCTTTGCCATCAACTATGCCTGCTATTTTTCTGAGATCTACCGCGGCGGCATTGAAGCAGTGCCCAAGGGGCAGACTGAGGCCGGGCAGGTGCTTGGCATGACCAAAACACAGATCTTTTTCAAGGTGACCCTGCTTCAGGTCGTCAAGCGCATCCTGCCCCCCATGGGCAACGAGATCATCACGCTGGTCAAGGATACCTCGCTGGCAAACACCATTGCCAACAAGGAAATCATTATGATGGCCAAGGAGTACAGCGCAAAGGGCCTGATCTGGCCGCTGTTCTCCACCGCGCTCTTCTTCCTGGTGTTTGTGGGCGCACTGACCATCCTGTTCAACTGGGCTGAAAAAAAGCTCGATTATTTCCGCTGCTAAGGAGGCAGATAGATTATGGCGTTGCTCGAAGCTTCCGGTATCGGGAAAAATTTTGGCGAGACCCATGTGTTGAAGGACATCTCCCTGGATCTGGAGCAGGGGGAAGCGCTGGCGATCATCGGCTCGTCCGGTTCCGGCAAAACAACTCTGCTGCGCTGCCTGAACTTTCTGGAACGGCCGGACACGGGGGTTATCAAGGTGAACGGCGAGACCATGTGGGATGCCGCCGACCCTGCCACCCAGAAGGAAAGCGAGATCCGCAAAAAGCGGCTCCATTTCGGTCTGGTGTTCCAGAACTTCAACCTGTTCCCGCAGTACACGGCCTTGCAGAACGTGATGCTGGCAGGGGAGCTGCTGGCAAAGGAACGTCCGGAATATCAGGCAAACAAAAAGGCCATCCACGCGGAGCTGGAACAGCAGGCAAGAGAGCTGTTGGCGCAGATGGGCCTTTCGGAGCGGGCCGGCCACTACCCTCATCAGCTCTCCGGCGGCCAGCAGCAGCGTGTAGCCATTGCCCGCGCGCTGGCGCTTCACCCGGATATCCTCTGCTTTGATGAGCCCACCAGCGCCCTTGACCCGGAGCTGACCGGCGAGGTGCTGAAGGTCCTGCGCGATCTTGCTGACCGCAAGACCACGATGATCATTGTTACCCATGAGATGCACTTTGCCCGCGATGTGGCCGACCGCATCCTGTTCATGGATGGCGGCGTGGTCGTGGAAGAAGGCCCGGCCAAACAGCTCATCGACCATCCCCGGGAAGAGCGTACCAGACAGTTCCTCGCACACTATTCAGAATGACCCGCCGCTGAGCGTTCCGGATGAGGATACCCCGCCTTCGGGCAATGCCGGAACGGGGTTCTGGAGCATTCTGTTCCAGCTGCTGAAGCATCTGGCCGGGAAGCACTGAAAAATTTGAAAAAACCTCTTGAAAATTCATCGCAACCTGATATAATACCCACATGAACAAAAACGTCCTGCCCATTGCGCGGCAGGGCGTTTTTGTCGGAAAAAATTCGTGCGATAAGGTCTGTGATGCTTTCCCAAGGAGGAACGTGTGTATGACGAAAGATATGACGCAGGGCAGCCCGCTCAAGCTGATCCTTGCCTTTGCGGTGCCGCTGATGCTGGGCAGCCTGTTCCAGCAGTTCTATAATCTGGCGGATACCATCATCGTGGGCCGCTTTGTGGGCGTGGAAGCGCTGGCGGCAGTCGGCAGTGTGGGCGGTCTGAACTATCTGGTGCTGGGCTTTGTCAACGGCATTGCTTGCGGCTTCTCCATCCCCATCTCGTGGACATTCGGGGCAAAAGACTATGCGGAGATGCGCCGCTACACCGCCAATGCCGTCTGGCTGAGCGTCTTTTTTGCCGCAGTGCTTACCGTGGTCACGGTGGCCATGACCCGTTCCATTCTGGTCTGGACCAATACCCCGGACAACATCATTGATCTGGCAGATATCTACATCCGCACCATCTTTATCGGCATCCCGTTCACTCTGCTGTATAACATGACCAGCGCCCTGATGCGCGCTCTGGGTGACAGCAAGCGGCCTCTGTATTTCCTGCTGATGGCAAGCTTTCTGAACATCGGGCTGGACCTGCTTTGCATCATCACCTTCAAGATGGGCGTGTTCGGTGCGGCGTTCGCCACCGTGTTCAGTCAGGCAGTGGCCGGTCTGGGCAGCCTGTGGTACATCCTCAAGCATTATAATGAGCTGCGCTGGAACAAAGAAGAAAGCCGCCTGAGCAGACAGCACTGTGTCAAGCTGTGCGGCATGGGCATCCCCATGGGCCTGCAGTGCAGCATCACGGCCATCGGTTCCGTTGTGCTGCAGGGTGCGGTCAATGGCCTGGGCAGCGACATCGTGGCAGCGCAGACTGCAGGCGGCAAGGCGGCACAGTTCCTGTCCGTCCCGCTGGAGAGCATTGGCACGGCCATGACCACCTACGCCAGCCAGAACATGGGTGCCAACGACCTGAACCGTGTGAACAAGGGCGTGAACACCGCCTTGGGCATCGGCTGCGTGTACAGTGTGGCATCCTTCCTGATCCTGCGCGTGCTGGATAAGGCATTGATCGGCCTGTTCCTTGAGAGCAGCCAGACCGAGATCATGGCCAACGCCCAGAGCTTCATCTTCTGGAACAGCGTGTTCTATATCCCGCTGGCGGTCCTTATCATTTACCGCTACACCATTCAGGGTCTGGGTTATTCCAGCCTGGCCATGTTTGCTGGTGTGGCGGAGATGATCGCCCGTGCTCTGGTGGGTTTCCTGTTCGTGCCGCTGTGGGGCTATTTTGCCGCCTGTATTGCAAATCCGGTGGCCTGGTTCTTTGCCTGCTTCTTCCTGATCCCTGCATATATCGTTGTGTTCCGGAAGCTGAAACGGGAAAAAGCAAGACCGCACGCAAACTTGTAAAAATTGAGCCGCTCTTTTGCGAAACCGCAGAAGGGCGGCTCTTTTGTTGCCTAGTAGGGGAGGCCTTGGCGAAGAGGGAAAGCTTCACGCAACGCCAAAGCTGAGAGGTTGTATAGAGCAGGGCCTGCCCGATTCCTTTACAAATAACACCAAAACGATTATACTATAAATAATTATGTCACAAGGGGGTGAGGAGCATGGAGCTGGAACAGATCGAGGGCACGGTGGAGGATATCATCTACGAGAACCCGGATAACGGCTACACGGTGTTTGAAATTTCCGGCGGCGGCACGGTGACCGTGGTGTGCGGGATCGTGGGCGAGCTCCATGCGGGCGAGAGCGTGGTCTGCCGCGGTAAATATGAGAACCACGCCACCTATGGCCGCCAGTTCCACGCCCAGGAATGCGAGACCGATATGCCGAAGGATCTGGAAGCGGTATACGCCTTCCTTGCCAGCGGTTCTCTGCCTTACATCGGAGCGCGCACGGCCAATAAGATCATCGATAAATTTGGCGCGGCGGCGCTGGAGGTGATTGCCAACGATCCCGCCCAGCTCACCCTGATCCCCGGCATCTCGGCAGACAAGGCCGACCGCATCCAGCAGGAGTTCAAGCGGATGTTCGGAATGCGGGAACTGATCGCCTATCTGGCGCAGTTCGAGATCAGCCCCCGCCGCGCCATGGAGGTGTTCCGCGTCTTTGGCCCCGGTGCCATGCAGGCCATTTCCCAGAACCCTTATCTGCTCTGTGGGGAACCCCTGCAGCTGGATTTCCGCCATGCGGACAGCATTGCACAGTATTATCATATGGAAGGGGACTGCACCCAGCGGCTGGAAGCAGCGCTTCTCCGTACCCTGCGCCACAACGCGGGCAACGGCCACACCTGTCTGCCCCGTGCGCAGCTGCTTGACACGGCATCCCACTTCATCCAGCAGCCGCCCGAGAAGTTGGCCCGCGCGCTGGACCACTGCATTGAGACCGGGCAGCTTGGCGTAAAGATGCTGGAGGCGGTGCCGTATATCTATCTGCCTGACCTGCTGGAAGCAGAACAGGCCATTGCCGACCGGCTGGCCCTGCTGGCGAAGCGGGAGAAGCAGAAGGTGCGGGACCTTGATAAAAACATCCAGGTGCTGGAGCTGACCCAGGGCTTTGCCTATGCGCCCCTGCAGCGGGAAGCCATCCGCAAGGCCATGACCGAAAACTGCCTTGTGCTGACCGGCGGCCCCGGCACCGGCAAGACCACCACAGTCAATGCCATCCTGCAGCTGCTGGAGCATCAGGCAGACCGGGTGGCACTTTGTGCTCCCACGGGTCGTGCGGCCAAACGGCTGAGTGAATTGACCGGCCGCAAGGCCTCTACCATCCACCGCCTGCTGGAGGTGGACTACTCCGGCGGCGTGGTCAGCTTTATCCACAACGACAAGAACCTGCTCAAGTGCGATGT
>OGYX01002561.1_pt1 | contig 11517 bp, 8 predicted proteins | sample 1576601 | NCBI WGS metagenome assembly OGYX01 (sample SAMEA3541561, study PRJEB24748) | human gut metagenome | biome: human gut; feature: human-associated habitat; material: faeces | place: China | collected 2012 | reverse complement strand
CATGACCATCATGGCTAACCAACAAGCTACAGGGTTTACCATTCATAGGGAGGAATAAAAAGCCTCCGATAAACCTTTTCCAGATGGAAAGGGCTACAAAATTTGGTCGCTTACTCGTATTTTTGCCATGTCTAGATCATAAATAATATACATTCTGAGCCACTATAGGTGGCTTTTTATCATTTTTCCTAACCTTTTACGAATATAAATTTAAATAGTGATATTTAAAAATAATAACTTATAAGTATTTACATGCAAGTACTTATAAGTTATAATATAGGGAGAGAGATTTGTATGTATCCTATTCATTTTTATAAAGATAGAAATGGACATGAACCTGTTAGAGAGTATATTGAAACATTATCCATAAATTCAAGCAAAGATTCTAGAATCAAATTACATAAAATTCAAGACTACCTGACTATGTTAAAAAATAGAGGAACCATGATTGGTGAACCATTCATTAAACATTTGGAAGGAGAGATTTGGGAACTAAGACCCTTAAGAGATAGAATTTTATTTGCAGCATGGCTAGATGATAGTTTTATTTTGCTTCATCATTTTGTGAAAAAGACACAAAAGACTCCAAGACGGGAACTGATGAAGGCTCAAAAAGCTTTAGATGATATAAGAAAGCGAGGATTGTAAGATGGCTCGAGAAAAGAATCCAGCAATTGGAAGTAGTTGGGATGATTTGCAGAAAACTATTTTCACTAGAGAGGAAATTGCGGCGAGTGAACTCCGTGTCGCACTGATGCTTGAGATTATTGATGCTCGTAAAAAACAAGGCATTTCCCAAAAGAAACTTGAAGAGCTAAGTGGTGTCAAACAACCTGTTATCGCACGTATGGAGACAGGTAAAACAGCACCTCAGTTAGATACGGTTCTTAAAATACTGGCGAGTCTAGGTAAGACATTGGCGGTAGTCCCACTTGATTCACATGTGAAGTAAGTTTAGGGAAGATAACCTACTTTCATAACAATTATCATTTGCTATTCTAAAACGATTAACACGGACTTCCCGTGTTTTTTTGTTTGAATTTTCCCAAAACTATGAAAGAAACTGTGAAAATGCTATAATGTAAGGGATTACGACATTATTGAAAGGATAAGTCATGCCACCAGTTACTCCAGAACTTGAGATAGAACGTCAATTAATCGAGCAATTAATCTCTGGGGAGAGTCAGTGGACCTATCGCCCAGACTTAAAAAATGAAGATCAATTATGGGACAACTTTTTTGAGAAGTTAGCACAAAATAACGTTGCCCTACTCGCTGACCATCCCTTGACCGAGCAGGAGAAGCGCCAAATCAAGAACCAGCTTAACTTCATTAACTATTATGAAGCTGCTAAGTGGTTGACGGGTGAAAATGGTATTGCTAAAGTTGAGGTACAGCGTGAAGATGCTAGCCTTGGGACTATCCGACTTTCTGTCATCTGGCGTGATAATATTGCTGCTGGAAAATCGAGTTACGAAGTAGTCAATCAAGTAGAACGTGACAAGGCTTATCCACAAGATCAGGACCGCCGTTTAGATACGACACTGATGATTAATGGCCTTCCTCTTATCCATATCGAGCTCAAGAGTCCTCGTGTGGCCTTTTTGGATGCCTTTCATCAAATCAAAAAGTATGACCGTGAAGGAAAGTTACGTGGCATCTATTCTGCCCTTCAGATGTTTGTTGTGACTAATAAAGTAGACACACGCTACATTGCAGCTGCACGAGAGGATAAGCTCAATAAACAATTCTTGACATCTTGGGTGGATAAAGATAATAAACCCATGACCAGTCTCATGGACTTTGCCCATGAGGTCCTATCTATTCCACGTGCCCATCAGATGGTGATGCAGTATTCCGTCATTGATGATAGTAAAAAAGCCCTCATCCTCTTACGTCCCTATCAAATCCATGCCATCGAGTCTGTTCAAGATGCCTCTCGCCGACAGGAATCAGGCTATATCTGGCATACCACAGGTTCTGGTAAGACCCTAACCTCCTACAAGGTGGCTCGCAACCTCTTGCAGATTCCAGCTATTCAGAAGACAATTTTCGTCGTGGACCGTAGGGACCTTGACCAGCAGACGACGTCGTCCTTTCTTTCTTACGCCGCTAATGATGTCATTGATATTGACGAAACGGACAATACCCATGACTTGGTCAAGTGTTTGGCAGGAAATGATAAGCGTGTGATTGTGACGACTATCCAGAAAATCACAACCATGATGCGCAAGTTCCAAGAAGGTAAATACCAAAAGGATTCGGAGAAAATCAAGGACCTTCGTGTGGCTTTCGTTGTGGATGAATGTCACCGTGCGGTCACACCACAGACGCAAAAAGACATCAAAGGCTTTTTCCACAATTCGCTCTGGTATGGCTTTACAGGCACACCGATTTTTAAGGAAAATAAACGCAAGCAATTAGGTGATTTGGCACAAACCACCCACCAACAATATGGCGAACGCCTCCATGAGTATACGGTCAAAGAAGCCATCCATGACGGGGCAGTTCTGGGATTTAAGGTGGACTATCGTAATACCATTATTTCGCCGATTCCTGAAGAAGACCTTCCTGACTCTGTCTATGAAGATAAAGAGCACATGCTAGAAGTCTTGGATGCTATCCTAAACAAAAGTTATCAACAGTTGGGCTTCCCAAATGGTGAGGGCAAGACCTACGAGGCCATCTTAACCGTTAAGTCCATTCCACAGGCTCAGGCCTATTACAATCTGCTCAAGAGTATCAAGGCAGGACAGGAACGTGTCAAGGTGTCAGATCGAGCTCAGCGCGTGCTACTTGACTTTCCAAAGGTGACGGTCACTTACTCTGTGTCGGAAAATGAAGAAGAATCTATCGGCTACCAAGAGCACATGAAGCAGGTCATGGACGATTACAATCAAGAGTATGGGACCCATTTTACTATGGCTGATTTGCGTGGTTTTAACACGGATATCAATAATCGTTTAGCTAGAAAGTTAGACAAATACATCCCTCGTAAAGAGCAGTTGGATTTGGTCATTGTCGTTGACCGTCTTTTGACAGGTTTTGATGCCCCTTGTCTATCCACTCTCTTCATCGACCGTAAGCCCATGCGTCCACAGGATTTGATTCAAGCCTTTAGTCGCACCAACCGTATTTTTGACAGTAAAAAGCGTTATGGCCATATTATCACCTTCCAAAGACCAGAGGCTTTTAAAGAGGCTGTGGATAACGCCCTTAAACTCTACTCAAACGGTGGTGAAAATGACGTCACTGCCCCAGATTGGGATGAAGAAAAAGCTAACTTCATCCAAGCCTGGATTGATTTCCAAGTAAAAGTGGAAGATGTGGAAAACTATGTCATCACGATTGAGCAGGCCACTAGCACACAACTCCGTCGCATTGCCAAGGCTTACCAAACCTTTGACAAGTATCTGGCATCTATTCGTGTCTATAGCGAATACGATGAAGTGGCTATCTATGCAGAGACTGGCCTATCAGATGAAAAGCTCGAAACCTATCTAGGAATCTATCAAAATATCCTAGCAGAGCTCAAAAGCCGAGCTGAAGACGATGGTGATGATAATCTCTTTGATATCCACTACGAACTGGAATCAGTCCAAGTCGATGAGATTAATTATGCTTACATTCTGACCCTGATTCAAAGTATGATCCAGCAGGAAGAGGATAGTCCACAGGCCCTCAGTGACAAGGACATCGAAACGGTTGATAACTATATCCAGAGTCTGGAACGCACCAATCCTAAACTAGCCGAAATCATCCGAAACCTGTGGAAAGAAGTCCAAGCTAATCCTAAAGATTACCAAGGACAATCTATCACTGGTGTCTTGGACAGCATGATTGAAGCCATCATCGATGACCATCTCAAACGCTTTGCCAGAGAATGGTATGTCGGACTCGATGAACTTCGTTACTATGTCCAACACTACCGTAAGGGTGCTAAGAAGCAATCTGGCGAAAGCCAGCTCACCAAGAGCCAACGCTACAAAGACTACAAAGCAGAAACAGCTGATGCCCTCAACCCGCTCAGCTACAAAAAACACATTAAAGAAGCTTACACCAAACTCATTGAAGAAGTGATTGAACCGCTGAGAGTGGGGAGGTAGGGGTGAATAGCTGTTTTATAAAATTTATACTTGAATATTTAATTTTATAAATAGAGTATTATACGAAATGGGGAATTAATAACAAAATGGAAGCTACTAATCAAGAATTAACACATGAAAAAATGATAATAGTTGGTAATGGTTTTGATATGAGTGCAAAGATAAAAAGTTCATATCGTGATTTTATTAATTATATAAAGGCTGAAGAAAAGTTGGAAACAAATGAAGAAGTATACAACTTTAATAAGCTCTTCTTACAGAAATTTGATGGTAAAGATTTAAATTGGAATGATTTAGAGTCAATTTTTGAATCTCATATAAAAGAGATTAATTCAACTACATACAATAATGATGATGAAATAAGAAGTAGATATAGTATTAGTGAGGTTAATAATTGTTTATCTAATTTAGAGGAATTGTTCTTTGATTATCTTGAGGAGACTTATCAGGACAGAATGAATGTGGTAAAGTCTGAAATTAATCAGAATAAAATATTTGTAAACAATGTTTATGAAGATATCTTTTCGAATGCAAGTGTAATTAATTTCAACTATACTTCGACGTTATTCGATCTTGGCTTGTTAGAGAATATAAAAAAAAGAAATTTAATTGATAAAAATAATAGTTTTTCAAAAATCAACTACTATCAGTTACATGGATCTATTAGAGAGAAAAATATTATATTTGGAGGAGGTTTTTCCGGAAATAATAATTTCCAAGATTTGTACGTTCCAGGATCGATGGATAATGATAAACTTATAAGAATAAAGAAAGATTCTGAACTTTTTGAAGTTAGGACTCATCTAATTTCTGAAATTAATAAGTTCGTAGATAATTCGATAGATACTTTTGTTTTAGGGCATTCGATTTATGGAAGTGATCTAACGTTCTTATCTAGAATTTTTCAAAAATCTAGGAGAATATATCTATTTTACCATGAATCAGATTATTTAATTAAGCTACAAATGATTAGCAAGGAATTAGGAACGGATGTGCTTGAAAAAATCGTATTAGTCCCTTTTTTCGAGATTTTAATTAACAGAAAGGAAAGTCATTTAATTTATGATGGTAGCTTGATTAGTAAATCTGAAGAACAAAATAAAATAAATGATGATGATATTGGTTATATTAACCGAATTTCGAGTGCTCCTCTTCCTCTTGTTTCGGCTATCAAGCATTTTGTATTACCAAAGGAACATTTTATTTTCAAAAGAATATCACATCTTAGAATTTCAAGTTTAAGTGACTGTGAGACATTACTTAAAATTATTGATTTTATTGATATTGATAATTTATCGAATAATACATTTGGTTTGACTATTGTGAATGTGGGTAGAGAGAATAATAAAAACAAGATAAATGAATTATTGGATTCTGACGTGTTTAATAAAATAGTAACTAAGTGTAGTCGTATAGAAATATCTAATTCATATTTTAATGCAAAGAAAATGGTAGAAACATTAGGTAACGCTTCAAATTGCAATAGGTTAAAAATAACAGATTCAGTATTTGTATATGATGAGGGAGATGTAGATATTACAATAGATTTAAGTAAATTTCCTGATTTGGAGTTTTTAAATTTTAGTGATAATTCAATTGAAGCACATAATGGAATTTTTTCAAATTCATATATTATTTTAGAATCAACAAGAGAGTTAGTAGCTCAAAAATTGAAAAAAATTATTATACATAAAAATGAAAATTTTCGATACGTGGATTCATTACTATATTTTGCTCAAAATGCTAATCATATTGAGTTAGATTACTTTAATTCTGGAGAATTTGTAGGTGACTTTGACTTTAAAAACGTAAGTTATTTTAGTATTGATGGAAGTGAAGTTGATGAACAACCATTTTTATCTGGAATTAAATTATCTTCTAAAATTAAAGTATTGAAACTAAAAAATGTATTTTTAAAAGACAGAAAAAAAATATCTCCAGAGAGTAAGATTTTTAGGATGTCTTCTTTGTTTAAAGGGGAATGCAACTTACCAAATTTAGAGGAAATAGAAATCTCACTATATGATGGAAGTAAAGATTTTATATTTGATATTCTACCAGCAACGGATGAATTAATCTGGGAAGAATCTGATATTAAAATTTTAGATATGTTGTGTAGAAATTTGAATGACGATAAGTCCCAAAATCAAAAGGAAGTGTTAGATAACAAATCTTCAGGGATAATTTCTCAGAAAAATATTGCAACACCTATTGATACACAGACAGAGAAACTAAATGTAGAAAAAAAAGAAGAAATAGAAAAGATTCCTAAAACTAATACTTTTAAAAATGAGACAAATATTGATTATAGTAATTCAAAAGATTTAATTAAAAATTATATTCAAGATAGGAAGTTGTTTCATTCCGATAATAGAATGGAAGTTATAGAAAGAGAAGCTTCAAATATTTCTACGGACATAGAGGAATTTGCTAAACAGTGGTCAATAGATGAAAAAGCTTTAACATATTATTTGTTGAACTTTGATGAGAATAAGAAAAAGCAATCTGGAGAGACGGCTTTAAAAGATTCTTCAGATTATGAGAGGTTCCCGAATAAATATAAAATGTCTAATTTAGAGTATAGAAAGCAACTTATCGGTGAGGTGAAAGAATTTGTTACTAGAACTAAAGAGAAATATAATTTAGGATAAAATGGAGGTTTTATATGAATGTTTCAAAAATACCTACTATTCGTTTTAATAATTATATAGATGCATGGAAGCATTCTTTTTTAATGGATGAAGTAAATATTAGAAGAGGTTTAACTTATAAACCTACTGATATCCGTTCAGGTGGTGTAAGGGTCTTACGAAGTTCAAATATTATTGATGGTACTTTTGCACTTTTTGATAACGATGTATTCGTAAAAAAAGAAATTGTTAATATTCCTAAAATTTGTAATGGTGATATTTTGGTCACTGCAGCTAATGGATCTTCTCGACTAGTTGGAAAGCATGCGTTAGTTAATGATTTATCAAAAGATGACTTCATGGTTCATGGTGGATTTATGTTAGTTTTTTCAACTAATCAAAGTGGCTTTATAAATTCATGGATGAATTCTAATGAATTTATAAAAGCTTTAAAGTTGATTCAAGGCGGTAATGGTGCAATTGGAAATTTGTCAATGTCTATTTTGAAAAATATGAAGATTACATTACCTTCTGGTGGAGAACAATCCGCAATTGGTTCTTTTTTCTGCACACTTGATGACCTTATAGCTAACTTCAAAGTCAACCTCGCTAACTACCAATTATTTAAAGCAACCATGCTCTTCAAGATGTTCCCCAAAGTTGGACAGACAGTTCCTGAGATTCGTTTGGATGGATTTAAAGAGGATTGGGAGCTTCTTGAAATTAATGATTTAGCTAATTGCTTTCAAAGTGGTGGCACCCCAAAAACAAATGTTCAGGAATATTGGGATGGAGATATTCCTTGGATTCAATCGTCGGATTTAGAGACAAATTGTCTATTTGAGGTTAAAGTTCAAAAAAGCATTTCAGAGTTTGGTCTAAAAAATTCATCAGCAAAGCTGATACCAAAGGACTCGATTGCGGTAGTTACGAGAGTTGGAGTTGGAAAGTTAGCTGTGATGCGTCATGAATACTCAACAAGTCAAGATTTTTTATCAATATCAAATTTAAAATCAAATATAGAATTTACAGCATATCTGCTTTATAGATTACTGCAAAAAGAAGTAACGCAACTTCAGGGAACTTCAATTAAAGGTATTACTAGGGAAGAATTACTTTCGAAAAAAGTATTTCTTCCCTCTCTCCCCGAACAACAGGCCATCGGTGCCTATTTCTTAAACCTTGATCAGCTTATCACCTCTTACCAAGAGAAAATCACTCAGCTTGAGACTCTGAAAAACAAACTCTTGCAAGATATGTTCATCTGAGAAGTAAAATAAGTACCAAACCTTGCAACTACACTACTGATTTACTATCTCATGGGTAGGTGTTCGATTCATACAGAGTTTAAAACTATTGAAAAACTAGGCATTCTCAACCTACATCAAAACTCTATTTATCAACTTCCTATTTCTGAGATTTCAGATGAGGTCATCAAGGAAGTGGAGACAAACGTGATTGGCTATTAAAACTAATAGGATAATATTCAAAAATACAAAGAAAGAAAGAAACATTATGTCAGAAACAACAAAAACTTCCCAGTCGCTTTATCAAGCTCTGTGGAACTCAGCGGATGTGCTTCGCTCTAAGATGGATGCCAACGACTACAAGTCTTATCTCTTGGGCATGGTCTTTTACAAGTATTTGTCGGACAAGATGCTCTTTTTCGTGGCAGAAACCATGGAGGAGGAGACAGAAAGCTTGGAAGAGGCACTGGCGGTCTATCGTAAATACTACGAGGATGAGGAGACTCATGAAGACCTCTTGACAGTCATCACTGATGAGATGAGCTATGCCATTCATCCTGACTTGACCTTTACAGCCTTGGTAGAGCGAGTGAATGATGGAAGTTTCCAGCTAGAGGACTTGGCTCAGGGCTTTCGTGATATTGAGCAGAGTGACGAGCTTTATGAAAACCTTTTTGAAGACATTGACCTCTACTCTAAGAAACTTGGGGCGACTCCTCAAAAGCAAGACCAAACGGTTGCGGCTGTGATGAAAGAGTTGGCTGTCTTAGATGTGGCTGGTCATGCTGGTGATATGCTTGGTGATGCTTACGAGTACTTGATTGGTCAGTTTGCGACGGATTCGGGTAAGAAAGCTGGTGAGTTCTATACACCGCAACCTGTTGCCAAGCTCATGACCCAGATTGCCTTTTTAGGTCGTGAGGACAAGCAAGGCTTTACCCTTTACGATGCGACTATGGGGTCAGGCTCGCTCTTGCTTAACGCCAAACGCTATTCACGTCAACCACAGACCGTGGTTTACTTTGGTCAAGAGTTGAATACCTCAACTTATAACCTGGCACGTATGAACATGATTCTGCATGGTGTGCCGATTGAAAACCAGTTTTTACACAATGCTGATACCTTGGATGAGGATTGGCCAACCCAAGAGCCAACTAACTTTGACGGTGTTCTCATGAACCCACCTTATTCAGCTAAGTGGTCTGCTAGCTCAGGTTTCATGGATGATCCTCGATTCTCACCATTTGGGAAACTGGCACCTAAGTCTAAGGCTGATTTTGCCTTCCTCTTGCATGGTTACTATCACTTGAAACAAGACAATGGTGTTATGGCTATTGTCCTACCTCATGGGGTACTCTTCCGTGGTAATGCTGAAGGGACTATTCGTAAGGCTTTGTTAGAAGAAGGTGCCATTGATACAGTTATCGGTCTACCTGCTAATATCTTCTTTAACACCAGTATTCCAACGACGGTTATCATTCTCAAAAAGAACCGCACCAATCGTGATGTTTACTTTATCGATGCCTCTAAAGAGTTTGATAAGGGGAAAAATCAGAACATCATGACGGATGCCCATATTGAGAAGATTCTCGATGCCTATAAGAGCCGTGAGGATATGGACAAGTTCGCCCATCTGGCTAGCTTTGAAGAGATTGTGGAAAATGACTACAACCTTAATATTCCTCGTTATGTAGATACCTTTGAGGAAGAAGAAGTGGAGCCCTTGACCGAGATTGTGGCTAAGATTAATCAGACTAATGCGACGATTGAAAGTCAGACAGCGTCCCTTCTTGATATGCTTGGCCAGCTTCATGGAACAACACCAGAAGTAGACGAAGAACTTAAGGCTTTTGTGGAAGCATTTAAGGGGTAGTTTATTAGTTAAATGATAAAAGAAGGATCAGTCAAATGAAGTTTTGACTGGTCTTTTTTCTATGAATTTGATAATATTAAATTACCAAAAAGGTAATTTAAATCGAGCAGAAAGGAATTTATGAAGCTTATCTATACAAATAAAACTGTTGAGAAACAGTGCACTGAGTTGAGGCGAGCGAAAAAGGATTTTTCGGATAAGGTTGCATTAAAGTTGCACCAGTTGATTAACCTTTTGGAAGTATCGGATTCTTTGGCTAGTGTGACGGCTTTTCCTAAGTATCATTTTCACCAATTAAAGGGAAAGAGAAATGGACAGTTTGCTTTAGATATAGATGGTCGAAGGAGTTCCTATCGTTTGATTGTAGGATTTCGTGAGGAAGATTTTGAGAAGGTGTTTTCTAGTCCGGTAGAAATCGAAATCTTGAAAATAGAGGAGGTTAGCAATCATTATGAGTAAAAAAGTGGTTGAGTACAAAGACCTGGTTGCTTTTCATCCAGGTCAGTATGTTGAAGACTTAATTGAGGACTATAACGTAACTCAGAAAGAATTTGCGGAGCGTTTGGGAGTCTCTGCCAAGACTGTCAGCAAGCTAGTTAATGCTGAGGAGTCTATTAGTAAGGAGACAGCTCATAAGTTAGCCAAGTTAAGTGGTGTTTCTATGCAGACTTGGCTCAACCTTCAAAACATTTATGATGTGAAAGTGGCTGAAATTGTAGAACAAAGAGAGCTTGATCAGGGTCGCGAGAAGGAAATCTGTGATATGATTGACTTTAAGTATTTTAAACAAAAAGGCTACGTTCCAGAGAAGCGCTATAGTATCGGTGAAAAGATTACAGAGCTTCGGAAAATTCTGGAGGTATCGAGTTTAGAATATCTCGTGACTTTTAACCATTTAGTGAGTTATCGTAATACACGTGACTTTACCGAAAAGAGTATCGTTAATTCCAATATCATGTTAGAGTTAGCATCTAAAAAAGCTCGTAATAAAACGACCACGAAGCTTAATCGCAGAAAGTTAGAGAAAAGCTTATCAACTTTAAGAGACTTGACAAGACAAGATCCAAAGGATTTTGCTCAAGAGTTGACCGATATCTTGCTAGAGTGTGGGGTTGTCCTAGTGGGCCTTCCTGCTTTAGCAAATGCCAATTTAAATGGTGCAACAAAGAAATTTGGAAACGGTAGTGTCTTGTTGTTATTAACAGATCGTAATAAAGCATCGGATATTTTTTGGTTTTCACTTTTCCATGAGATTGGACATATTCTGCAGAATGACTTTTCATCTGATGACGGAGGTAGTGACTCTTATCGACGTTCTGAGGAGCTAGCAGACCAGTTTGCGAAAGATTTACTAATTGACCCTCAAGACTATCAAAGATTTATAGATGAAGCTTGCTTTGATAAACAAGCGATTAAGAAATTTGCTGATGAGATTGGTATTCATCCAAGCATTGTTTTAGGTCGCTTGCAGAATGATGAGTATTTGGGTTATGATCAATTTAGAGACTTGAAAGTGAACTATTATTTAGTTTCTTAATGGATCTTATAGTGCAATCAAAGGCTTTTTCCGAATAATAGAAGTAGAGGGGCCAACCCTCTATTTTTGACTAAGGAGAAGTAGATGGAAAAAAGACACAAGCATGTCTCACCGACCTTGGATA
>OGYX01002555.1_pt1 | contig 11531 bp, 9 predicted proteins | sample 1576601 | NCBI WGS metagenome assembly OGYX01 (sample SAMEA3541561, study PRJEB24748) | human gut metagenome | biome: human gut; feature: human-associated habitat; material: faeces | place: China | collected 2012 | reverse complement strand
ACCTTCAGGGTGTCGAGCTGGTCGTCGCGCACAGACATGCTACCTCCGAGCTTTTTGGCTGTATAACACAGCTGATTATTCGTCGCCTACGATACAGCCAAGTTAATTCAGCTCTGGCGTGTCTTCTTAAAGTATGGGACAATACTCGGAATTTTCGGCACCAAACGCAAACACACCAAGAACACGAGTGCCGAAAGCACCATTGCCACCGCCGTCGCAGCCAGCATCTGCCCGGTCGGCACCACCAGCGCGAAGAAATTCGCCACCGGTTTTACGAGCATGCCCCCGAATCCAATTGCGGCAAAGGCCAATACCAATATGCCACGCCACGAATGCAACGGCTTTGCCACCCGCGCAAGCACGAACACTCCCATCATGAGCAGAATAATCGCGTTAACGCCACGCAGCATCGCCAACTGCGCACCCGAATCCTGCACATTCCACTTCATGAATATCGGCAGCAGCCACGACGTGGACAAAATCGACAATCCGACCGCCACACCGCAGGGCACGGCAAAATGCAGCACGCGTTTCAGGAATCCTGGAATATAACGACGCGTGTTCGGAGCCAACGCAAGAATGAATGCCGGCATGCCAATCGTCAATCCACCCACATATGTGATGTGGCGAGGCAGATATGGGAATGGTATCTGCGTCAGCACCACACCCAACGAAATCAGTGCGGAATACACGGTTTTCACGAGGAATAGGCTTGCCACACGTTCCATATTGGCCATAACCTGACGCCCTCGCGCCACCACATCGGGCAGATGTGAGAACTTCGAATCGACAAGCACCACCTGTGCCACGGCCTTGGTGGCGGGCGCAGCATTGCCCATCGCAATACCCAGATCGGCCTCTTTGATGGCGAGCGCGTCGTTCACGCCGTCGCCGGTCATCGCCACCACATGCTCACCTGCATGCAATGCCTCCACGATCGCCTTTTTCTGATCGGGCAGCACACGCCCAAGCACATCCACGTTTTCCAGTACTTGCGCCAGCTCCGTAATGTCAGCGGGCAGCTCACGCGCGTCCATGAATCGTGGTTCATGTTCGCCGGTCAGATGCACTTTTCTTGCGATCGCGCCGACGGTTACGGGATTGTCACCAGAGATGATGCGGCAACGCACGCCTTGTTCACGGAACCATGCAAGCGTTTCTTCGGCGTCGGCGCGAATATGTTCGGAACAGCACACCAATGCGACAGGGCACGATGCCGGATTGAGTTTTGGATCGGTTTCGTAATCGTCGGGCGCTGCACCGTAGATTCGCGCGACCAGCAGCACACGGTTGCCGTCATTGGCGAGATCATTGACTTGTTTGAGTATGTCGGCATGGTCGCCGTTGATTTGGGAAAGAATGACTTCCGGCGCACCCATCGTCCACACTGCATTGCCGTCATAGATCGAACTCCACTTGCGCGCCGACGAGAACGGTACTCGTGCCTCGACAGTGCCGTCCGCAAATCCCTGTTCCCGTAGTCCAGACAGAATCGCTTGCCCTGTACCGTTGGGCTGTCCTTCGTTCGATAGGTCGAATAGAGCCTGTCTGACATCATGCTCGTTCACGGTGCCTCGCATGTCGTCGGGGCCACGAACACCCAGCAATTCCAACGAATCGAGTCGGATGGTGCCGTCGGTGACAGTACCGGTTTTGTCAAGGTTCAGGCAATCCACACGAGCGAGAGTCTCCACGGATTCCAGCTCCTGCACCAGCGTGTTCTTACGTGCCAAACGAATGGCTGCGAGCGCGAAATTCAGCGAGGTGAGCAGCACCAGGCCTTCAGGGATCATACCGACCACACCGGCCACTGCGGAAATGACCGCGGAACGCCATTCGCCGGTCGAAATGGCCACATTCCAGCCGCCAACAGTGCGTACCTGCGACCAGATGAGCAGTACGCAGAGCGGCACCACCAGGAAGGTCATGAATTTCAGAATCGTGTTGATGCCCTTGTTTAGGTCGGATACGGTTTTCCTGTAAACCTTCGCCCGTGCGGTAAGTTTGGCCGCGTAACTGTGCTCTCCTACGGCGGTGACTTTCACCAACGCCATGCCGGAGATGGCGGTGGATCCAGAGAAAATATCGCAGCCTTCGCCCTTGCGTACGGTCCGTGATTCGCCGGTAAGCATGGATTCGTCCAGCTCCAGTCCCCAAGTGTGCACGATCTGCGCGTCCGCGGGCACCTGTTCGCCGGAACGGATCCACATGAAATCACCGAGCACGATATCGTTGTGCGGTATTTCAACGTCTTTGCCGTCGCGGTGCACAAGATAGTCGGAAGCCACCAGAATCGACAGTTTGTCAAGAGTACGCTTGGCTTTCAATTCGGTGCAGATGCCTATGCCGGTATTGATGATGATGATCATGCCGAACACCGCGTCTCTCCACGATCCAGTGATCAATACCATAACCATGGCCGCAAAGATGATGCCGTTGAACAAGGTGAACACGTTGGCTCGCACGATATCGATAAGCGAACGTGAGGTCGATGCCTTGACCACATTGTCCAATCCGCTTTCCCTGAGGGCGATCACTTCGCCTTGTGTCAGCCCCGTCTCTTCGATGAGGGGCATTGTTCGACTTTCGCTCATGATTGCCAGCCTACCGTCACACTCCCGTTTTCCGGTCAACTTCTTGTGAAACACAGGTAAAAATCAGGGAATTTTCAGGGTATTTCATCAAAAGACGAACTGCTGGTCATTCATACCGACATGGTGCAAAACCATATCAGTGGGTAATCGTGGTTACCAGCATTTCCCGGTCGTGAGGATCATTATTGGCCACGGCCACAGCAGCATCGTCGAGCGGTATCGCGTCGGTCATACGATCGTTGACCGTCATGGTAGCCGCATACAGTTTGTTGTCTTTCGGCACGGCGATAGGATTGAGAAGCACCACTGGAACGCCCGCTGTTCTTGCGGTTTCCAAAGCATCATTCCAGTTTTCGGCATTGGCTTCGTTCGCGTCGATTCCTGCGATGATAATGAGGTCGGCCTTGCGTTGCGCCATGTCACGCACGCCTTGCTGCGCGGTGGATTGCGCGTCCACAGTGCCCGAGACGGTAATGTACACCGGCTTGAGTTTACCGGCTTCCATGGCATCCATTGCCATGGAATCGGCGGTGACATCATCCGATCCAATCATGGCGATGGACAGGCTGTCACGATCCTCCATGGAGTGCGCCACCGCAGTATTGGGAGATTGCGTATCCCCCACCGCGGCATTCGACGGCACGCAACCAGATAGCGCCGCGCAAGACAACGCAATCGCAGTCATTCCAAAAAACGCACGACTTGCGAATAACGGCATGCTCACTGTTCGTGCTTTCTGAACAGCGCCACAGTCTCCACATGATGGGTCATGGGATAAATGTCGAACGCGCGGATATCCGCCAATTCGTAGCCAAGTAACACGAGCGTGGCGGTATCTCTGGCAAGGCTTGCCGGATCGCATGCGATATAGACCACACTTTTCGCTTCGGCTTCGGCAATCTGCCTGCACACCTTCGCGCGAGCGCCAGCACGGGGCGGATCAAGCACCACCACATCTGGCTTGGCGAGATCATTGCGCACGTTGGCAAGTGTTTTCGCCACGTCGCCCACACGCGCATCGACATTACCCAGATGAATGTGCCTCAAATTACGTTGCGCGTTCCTTACCGCAGTTTTGCCGCCTTCGACGCTCAACATGCGAGTGCGCTCCGCCGTCAGCGTGGCCAACGGCAGCGTGAACAGACCCGAACCGGAATACAAATCCCACAGACATGCGGATTTGGCACCGTCAAGCTCGCCGCGTACCAAATCGATCACATGGTTGGTCAAAGCGATCGGCGCATGCCTATGCATCTGCCAGAAACCGCCTGCATCCACGTTGTATTCGAATTCACGGCCGGCGACAATCACCTTTTCCGTAAGCTCACGGCTTCCAGCAACCACCTCGCCGTTCACAAGCACGGCGTAATTGTCTGAAATCGGCGCATTATCGCGAGGTTCCGGAACGGATAGACGAATCTGGGAACCCGGTTCGAAGCTCCCTTCCCACACATGCTCACGTTCGGCCACTTCCAGCAACGTACGGCTGGCCAACGGCATGGTATCAATCGGAACGCGCACATGCGTGCCTCGACGGTGCATCGACGGACGCCCATCAGCATCAGCAATCATCTCGATGCGAGTACGCCAATGCAAACCTCGCTCCGCATCGTCTTCCGACATACGCTCAATGGGCACTTCCACGTCGACGTGGCCGAGTCTTGCCATCTGTTCGGCCACCGACGTGACTTTCCATTTCAGTTGCCCTGCAAGCGACACATGCACCAAGTCAGCGCCGCCGACACCACCGCCCATGGCAAGGGGTCCAGCCAACGACCATATTGGATCAGTACGGTCTTCGCTCGCTTCGAGTACTTCCACCACTTCGCCTGTCCAGAAGCGATCCTCACGATCATGCGGCTCGTCCAATGCGACACGGACCAGTTCGCCCGGCAATGCGAATCGCACGAACACAACACGTCCGTCAATATGACCGACGCAACGACCCTGGTCGGCGTACCGTTCAATGCGGATGGTCGATTCCATCAGTGCTCTTCCCTCATTTCGGTAGTTTGTGCTGCCTCAGCATCGTCTTCAGAAACTTCCTGCATCATCTTATGTCGGTGCATTGGCGTCGCCACGATCAGATACGAGACCCAAATCGCGAGCGCCCAGAACGGAATGCCCATCAGCAGACGCGCCGTTCCCAGCCAGCCGACGTGATTGCCGAGATAGAGCGGCACCTGCACGATCAGACGCAGCGCGAACACCCCAACCCACATTGCGGTGATGATGGTATAGGCGCGATTGAGCGCCTTGTCACCTCGCCAATCGGCAAGCCAGGCACGAAAATGTTCAGTCGGTAACGTTCGGATGAACTCGATGACCAATCCTAAGCCAGGCACCCGGACCAGCAGTGAGATCGTCAGCAAAACAACGTAAAAGGCGTTGGTGAGAAATCCGAACATGTAATAGTTACGTGCCTCGTGACTGTTCCATGCCCAGATCAGGCAGATACCTACTGCCAGCAAGCCTGATACCGCTCCCATGACGGACTGTCGTTGGCACAGGCGCACGATCACCTGCAGCACGGCCAACGCAGCGGACACGCCGATGGTCAGTTGCAAATTGGACGTGATGACGAACAGTGCCACGAACACGACGCCCGGCAGCATCGATTCGATAACGCCTCTCGGACCGCCGATGGCGTCGATCACGGAAAAATCGTCAGTATTACCGGCGTCGGCAAGCGCACCAAGACCAGTTCGTTTTTTCGCTTCGGTTTCAGCCATACGTATTAGCTATCGGTTCAAGCGGCTCAACGCACTTCGGAGAACATCGGTCCACGAGACAGCGTGGTCTTGACCTCAACCTGCTGGTCGGAGTCGAATGGACCCTTCGGTTTGCCGGGAATCTCAGTCTTCTGCTCAGCCTCTTCCGCAGCTGCCTTCGCAGCCTTGCGTTCGGCCGGAGCGACCGGCGGATGCATGGGAATAAGGTCGCGTGGCGCCAACGGATCATCGCCTCGTTCCACCACAATATCAGCGAAGAACTGGTTCAATGCCTTTGCTTCCTCACCCTCAGGATCGGTGGCAGCCTTGCCTGAGAAGATGCCGCGCAACATCCAACGCGGACCGTCGACGCCTACGATGCGGGTAAGCACCTTGCGTCCACCCTTGACGGTAACCGGCAATGCCAGTTCGGTGCCGAATACGCCTTCGACTTCCTTCGCATCCTTGTTGGCTTCAATCAGGTCGGCACGAACGTCATCCCACAATCCGAACGTCTTCGGTGCCGCGAATGCCTCAATCTCCACACTGGAGGAACCGTACGTGATGGTGGTGCCAAGAACCTGCTGGGTGGCACGGTTGGCCTTCACTCGCAATTCAATGCCCTTCAGGAACGGCAGATAATATGATCCCATATCGAGGTACTCGTCGTAGTCGGGAACGTTCTCATCTTCCACATCCCACGGACCATGCTCGTCACCGCGGCCCTCGTATTCAGCGGAAGGCTCCGGAAGCGCCACGACTTCCTGAGCTTCGTCAACGTTTTCAGCTGCGTCGACAGCCTCTTCGTTTTCTCCGGCGGCCGCTTCAAGAGCTTCCTTGCTCTGATGCTTCTTCTTACCGAATCCAAACAATCCCATGATGTTCCTCATTTCATAACAGTTGCAACCGTGAATAGCCTAGCACCTATGCTTAATATGGGCTGGGAATCGGGGTGTGATATTCCAATTCCCAGTCTGTTCACGATAAAAAGTGGCTTAAATGTCATACATAATGCTGAGCGGCGCATGATCGGACCAGCGCAGGTCGTAGGTCGGAGCCTTATCGATCACGAATCCGCAGGCCGTTTCCGCCAGTTCCGGTGTTGCGAACTGATAGTCGATCCTCCAGCCGACATTGTTGTCGAATGCACGACCGCGCTGGCTCCACCATGTGTACGGTCCTTGGATGTCTCCGGCGAGATTACGCATCACATCCACAAACTCCAGTTCTCCCAACCATTTGTCGACATATGCGCGCTCCTCGGGGAGGAATCCGGCATGCGTTTCGTTGGCTTTGGCGTTTTTGATGTCGAGCGGCGTGTGCGCGATGTTGAAATCACCGCAGAGCACCGCTTGTTTTCCGCCGTGTGCTGCCTCGTCACGCAACTGTTCCATGCGTATCAGCATGGTGTCGAGGAAACGGTATTTCTGCTTCATTTTTTCCGGATCATCGGTATTTCCCGCATGCACATACACGCAAACCACGGTAATGACATAGCCTTGTGGAGTTTGCATGTCCGCTTCGATCCAACGGCCGGAATCGACGTCATCCTCAAGTCCCGGCAATCCATATCGTTTGTCGACAACCGGCAATGCCGACAACAGACCTACGCCGGCACGCCCCTTGATACGGCAAATCTCGTTCATACGATGCAGTTCGCTCTGATCGGAAATACGTCCCGCCGTTGAGTATTCGAAACCGAATTCGTCGAAAATAGGATCGATTTCGTTTTGCGGGGCACGCACCTCCTGCATACACCACACGTCAGGTGTGTTGCGTCCGGCCCACTCCTCGATGCCTTTGCGTTTTGCCGCTCGGATTCCGTTCACATTGGAAGTCGTGATAGTGATCGTCATAGCGTTCTAGCCTAGCTTGCATACAAGAAAAGCCCTCGGCACATGCCGAAGGCTTATCTTGATGATGTTATCGCATCAAATCAGTCAAGACCGAGCTGCAGCTTGCCGCCGGGGATGGCGCCAAGCAGATCACGGGTGTACTGCTTCTGCGGATGGTCGAAGACCTCGTCAGTGGTGGCGTGCTCCACAAGCTTGCCGTGCTGCATCACCACAACCTCATCGGCGATCTGACGCACAACCGCCAAATCGTGGGTGATGAACAGGTAGCTCAGGCCCTTTTCCGTCTGCAGGTCATTGAGCAATCGCAACACCTGATCCTGCACCAGCACGTCCAAAGCGGATACGGCCTCGTCGCAGACAATCACGTCCGGATCGAGAGCCATGGCTCGTGCGATGGCGATGCGCTGACGCTGACCACCGGAAAGCTCGTTCGGGTAGCGGAAACGCACGGACCACGGCAGTTCCACCATATCGAGCAACTCACGCACGCGGGCAGCACGACTCTTCTTGTCTCCAATGCCGTGGATACGCAGTGGTTCTTCGATGGAACGGTAAATGGAGTACATCGGGTCAAGCGAGCCATACGGATTCTGGAATACCGGCTGCACGTGGCGGCGGAAGTCAAGCAATTCCTTGCCTTGGAAGCCGGAAATGTCCTTGCCTTCATAAGTGACGGTGCCTGAGGTCGGTTCAAGCAGCTTCAGCACCATGTTGGCCACCGTGGACTTGCCGGAACCGGACTCGCCCACAATTGCCAGCGTGGTACCCTTCTTGACGGAAAAGCTCACATCGTCAACGGCCTTGAACATCTCCTTCTTGCGCGGCAGCTTGAACTCGCGTGTCAGATGATCCACCGTGATGATGGATTCGCCGGACTTCAGGGAATCTTCATTCACCTTGTGTTCCATCACGCCGCTGGCATCGCCACCATGCTCCTTGACGGAGATGATGCGCTGCGAGGCCAACGACGGCGCCGCCGCCACCAGTCGCTTGGTGTATGGATGCTGCGGATGCTGCAGCACTTCCAGAGACGGGCCGGATTCAACGACCTGCCCCTTGTACATAACCACGATGTGCTGCGCACGCTCAGCCGCCAAACCCAAGTCATGGGTGATGAACAGCACTGCGGTTCCCAACGAATCGGTGAGCATCTGGAGATGATCAAGAATCTTCTTCTGCACGGTCACGTCAAGCGCGGAGGTCGGCTCGTCAGCGATCAGCAGTTCCGGACGGCATGCCAAGCCGATGGCGATGAGCGCACGCTGGCGCATACCACCGGAGAACTCGTGCGGATACTGGCGTGCACGAGTGGCGGCATCCGGCAGACCAGCCTCAGAAAGAAGACCTGCGATGCGGTCATCCATGGTGGAGCCGATTACATACTTCTTGGCGATGTACCAAGCGTCATCCTCGGCTACGCCGACCTTGATCAGGTCGTCGGCCACGCGCCAACGCGTTTCAGATCCTGGGACCCACTCCGACTCGAAGTACGCCACGGTCTTGTCGAAGTCGTCGCCGGTCTTACCGATCTTGGACAGCGCTTCCTTCGCCGCGGACAACAGCTCAGGAAGCTCCTTGGAGCCAAGGAAAGTTTCATCGTCGTTGCCTTTAAGTTCGACATCGGCATCGGCGAGAGCCTTCGACAGCGAGGAACGCTTCTCATGGGCGATATCCATATTGTTGGCGACCAGCGCCTCCTTCACCTGGGTGCCGATACGCCACACCGGGTTCAGGTTGCTCATCGGATCCTGCGGGACAAGACCCATCTTGTTGCCGCGCAACTTGTCGAAATCCCTCTGCTTGTAACCGGAGATTTCCTCGCCGTCAAGCTTGATGGATCCTCCGACCACATGGCCTGTGCCCGGAAGCAGACCAAGCACCGCCATAGCGGACGTGGACTTGCCGGAGCCGGACTCACCAACGATAGCCACCCACTGACCCGGGTATACGCTGAAAGAGGAGTTGCGAACCGCATGTACCGGCTGGCCATCATCAGTGGTGAAGTCGACCTGGAGGTTCTTGACTTCCAGCAGCGGACCGTTGGCACGTTGCATGGCCTCGAGCTTGTTTTCGGTATTCATTTCAGTCATCGAATATCCCTCACTTACACTCACGTACGGCTCTTCGGATCAAGCGCATCCTTCACGGCGTCACCCATCATGATGAAGGCAAGCACAGTGATGGCAAGTGCCGCGGACGGGTAGAACAGCACCATCGGATCGGTACGCAGAATGGACTGCGCATTGGAGATGTCGCCACCCCAGCTGACGGTAGTGGTCGGCAGACCCACACCAAGGAAGCTCAAGGTTGCTTCCAACACGATGTATGTAGCCAGAGACGTTGTGCCCACCACAATGATCGGTGCCAAGGAATTCGGCAGAATGTGGCGGAACAGGTTACGCCACGGCGTGGAGCCAAGTGCGGTGGAAGCCGTATTGAACTCCAGATTCTTAGCTTCCATAACAGCGCCTCGCGCAATTCGCGCAACGGATGTCCAGCCGAATAACGTCATGACCAGAATAATCTTCCAAATGGAATCGTTGGTCTTGAACATCTGCAGCACCACGATGGCACCAAGCAAAATCGGCAAAGCCAGGAAAATATCGGTCAAACGGCTGAGAATGGTGTCGACCCAGCCTCCGAAGAAACCACTCAACGCACCGATCAGCGTACCCAACAGCACCACCAGCACCGTAGCGAACACGCCGACGCTCAGCGAGGTACGAGTACCATGCACCACGCGGGAGTACACATCGCAGCCTTGCAGATCGAATCCGAAAGGATGTCCCTTCGAAGCCGGTTCCAAGGAGTTCTCAAGCGTGCAGTAGTTCGGATTCTGCTTGGTCATCACTCCTGGGAACAGCGCCACGAAGATAATGAACACAATAAGCACAGCGGAAATGATGAACATCGGGTTCTTGCGCAGGGTACGCCATGCGTCAGCCCAAAGGCTTGAAGCCGGTGCGGACTCATCTACCGAGTCAACGTCCTTAAGCGGCGTCTCCTCGAGAGGAGCAACATATCGTTCCTGTCCCGGAAGCGTGTGAGAAAGATTCGTCTCGTTCATATCAGTCATTGTTCAATCCTCCCAACTCACGCGTAGCGGATTCGCGGATCAAGCGCCGCATAGAGCATATCGACCAGCAGGTTGCACACTGCGAAGATCAGCATAAGCAGAGTCACAATGGACACCACCAGATTGCCTTCACCCTTGAGAATGCTTTGATAAGTCAGGTAACCAATGCCATGCACGTTGAAGATGGTTTCGGAAATCATGGCACCGCCCATCAGTGCGCCAAGATCCTGACCAAGGTAAGTGACGACAGGAATCATGGAGTTACGCAAAACGTGACGATTCATGACCGACCTGTTGTCCATGCCTTTGGCACGTGCGGTGCGCACATAGTCAAGCGCGATATTGGAAGAAATCTCCGAACGACTCAATCGGATGATATATGCCATAGACACAGATCCAAGCACCATTGCTGGCATCAGCAGGTCGATGAATCCTGGATTGGCACCGGCCGTAACTGGAAGCAGACGCAACTTCACGCCTAAGAAATACTGGGCAAGGAAGCCCGTGACGAAGGTCGGTACGGAGATGAGCAACAGAGAGATAATCAGGATCACGGTATCGCACCACTTGCCCTTGTTCAGGCCGGAAATCGCGCCGAAGATCACGCCGAACACGGCTTCGAACACGAAAGCCATCAGCGCAAGCTTGATGGTGACCGGGAATGCACGTCCGATCTGGTCGATGACCAGCTGACCGGAGAAAGTCTTGCCGAAGTCAAGAGTCAGCGCATTTTTCAGGAACAGCAAATACTGCACGATGAACGGTTTATCCAGATTGTATTCGGCACGAATCTGTGCGGCGACGGCCTCATTGACCGGCTTATCGCCAAACATCGCCTTAACCGGGTCGCCCGGCAACGCGAACACCAGGGCGTACACCAAAAGCGTCGTGCCGAGAACCACAGGGATCATCTGCAGAATGCGTCGCAGAAGATATCTGCCCATTGGTTTCTCCTTTTTTGCTTATTCATTGTCAACCTTTTTCAGATTATTACTCATAATCATCGGGGAAGGTTAACGATTTACCCCGCAAGTTTTGTGGCAACACACAACAAACTGCTTTATATTGCAGTTTCATGGGAATCAGCTGGGAAAAATGCTTGGCTACCGGCATCTACCCCCTGACGCCTCTTGGCCACACTGATGTCACCCTGAAACGGTGCGTATTACATGGAAAGGAAGGAACGGATATGATCCGCCCCTTCCTGCAATTGGCTCAGCGAGATTCACTCACGAAGATCGGCTCACTTGCCGGACTTGGTCATGTTCTCGTAGACCGGCAGGTTCTGCCAGTT
>OGYX01002545.1_pt1 | contig 11569 bp, 8 predicted proteins | sample 1576601 | NCBI WGS metagenome assembly OGYX01 (sample SAMEA3541561, study PRJEB24748) | human gut metagenome | biome: human gut; feature: human-associated habitat; material: faeces | place: China | collected 2012 | reverse complement strand
TTGCCGTTGTGGAAGTGAAGGAGAAGCGCGGCTGGGAGTGCATCGTCTGCAAGAAGGCGTAAAATCATAAGCTGGCTCGCCCTCTCCGTCACCTTCGGTGCCACCTCCCCCAAAGGGGGAGGCCTTGGCAAAGAGATGAAGTTTGCGTGGACTGCCAAGGGCTCTCCCCTTGGGAGAGCGGACACGTTAGCGACTGAGAGGGCGAGGACATTTAAGGAGAACCACTATGCCGCACCGTTATTTTACCACTGAGATCGCCGACGGCACGGCTGTGCTGCGCGGCACCGATGCCCATCATCTGGCCCGCGTGATGCGTGCCCGCATGGGCGATACTGTCATTCTATGCGACGGCAGCGCCGTGGAATACACCGCCACCATCACCGGCTTCGGGGATGACTGCGTGGAATTCTCGGTAGAGCCGGGCTACCCCAGCGCCGCCGAGCCCAGCGTGGAGGTCACCCTGCTGGCCGGTTACCCCAAACAGGACAAGCTGGAGCAGATCATCAAGCACGGCGTGGAACTGGGGGCCGCCCATGTGGTGCCCTTCTTCAGCCGCTACTGCGTGGCCGCCCCCAAAAAAGAGGAGCAGAAGAACGAGCGCTACAACCGCATCGCGCTGGAAGCCGCCAAGCAGTGCGGCCGGGGCGTGCTGCCGGACGTGGCCCTGCCGCTGCCCAACTTCGGGGCCGTGTGCCGCACCTTTGACCAGTACGACCTGGTGCTGTTCTGCTACGAGTGCGGCGGCGCGCCGGTGCGCCAGCTGCTGGCCGAGGCCGCACCCGCCGACGGCAAAAAGCGGAAGATCGCCATTGTGACCGGTGCAGAGGGCGGCTTTGCCGCCGAGGAGGCCGAAATGGCCGCCAAAGCCGGAGCCAAAACGGTTGGCCTTGGCCCCCGCATCCTGCGGTGCGAGACCGCCCCGCTGGCCGTGCTTGCCGCCGTGATGACCCTGACCGGCAATCTGGAATAACCGGGGCTCCGGGCGGCGCACCTTCCATAAACGAAAAATTCTGACCCACGGGTCCGGGAAAGTCTGCGGGCTTTCCCAGGCCCATTTTTTATTTTTTGCCCCGTATAAAGATCTCCCGGATTTTTGTGCAGGTTTGCCCTGTCATTCTCCCTCAAATTCTCAGCTGTTTTTGTGCTCGTTCCACAAAATTGCATACCCCCCCCCCGAAAATTCAGCATTTCGTCTTGACATTCTCCACGGCACAGTACTATACTTGCGCCACAAAGAGACGCCGGGCATGAAAATGCACAGCCATGTGATTTTCTGCCCCGAAGTTCCGGTTTTTGCCGGTTTTCGGTATCGTTCCCGGTAACGTTCACGTCTCTGTAAGTTTTTTTGTTTGGAGGGTTTTGTAATGCGAAAAAGCGTGAAACAACAGCTGGCCTTGCGGGTACTTTCTACAGCTGCGTTGATGGCAATGGTCTCTTCCATCGCCACGGCAGCCTTTGCGGCAGAATACAATGTAAAAGACGGCAGTGTGGAGATCGTGGCCAAAGATGGTATCCAGTCCATCACCCAGCGGGATGATACGGGTGCCTTTGTGAAGGATGAGAAGGGCGACATCGACCATCGTCAGGATGATGACATCATCCTGACCACCAAAAACAAAGACACCGGCGAGACCGAGACCACTTCCAACACCGTCACCATTACCGCCGAAGATGGCAACACCGCCAATGTGACCTTGAAGGATGTGCACATTGAGACGGAGGGCAGTTGGAATAACACCGGCTCGGCACCCATCGAGATCAAGGGCAATGGCGACACCAACCTTGAGCTGAACGGCGACAACACCGTTCTCAGCGGCGATTCACATCACGCAGCCATCGAAAAAGCGGATAAGAACGGCCACGGCACTTTGACCATCAAGGACGATTTGAACGACGATAACAGCACTCCCAAAGACAAGGACGAAAACGGAAATGCCGTTGGCGGGGACACCGGCAAGCTGCTGGCAGGCGGCTACGGGGATGGTGCTGGTATCGGCGGTGGCTACAACGGTATAACGGATCTGTCCTATGCGGATACTTCCAATATTACAATTAAGGGCGGTGAGATCACCGCCCGCGGCGGTTGTGAGGATGGTGCGGGCATCGGCGGCGGCACCTACGGTAACGCAAAAAACATCCGCATTGAAGGCAATGCTCACGTCACGGCAAGCGGAGATGGCGGTGCAGGCATTGGCGGCGGTACCGGCGGCAACGATGTCACTATTACCGGAAACGCCGTTGTCAATGCCTATAGCGAATTCGGTTCCGCCATCGGCGATGGCCGTCCGTGGGGAGGGGGCGATACGACCATCACGATCTCCGGCAACGCCACGGTCCATGCCGAGGGCAAAAATGCAGCAACGGCAATCGGTTCCAGCCAAAATGGCCATAGCGGAAATCTTACGATCACAATTGCGGAAAATGCCAATGTGACAGCCATTGGTTCTACCAATGCGCCCGCCATCGGCAATGCCTATAGCAATGGTGACGGCAACACGACAATTCGTATTACCGGCGGTACGGTCAATGCCATTAATTCCTATGATGATAACAAAAACCTTCGCAAGGATTATCCTGCAATCGGCGCCAAAGACGGCAAGCTGAACCTTACGATTGACGGTAGCACCGGTGATACTGTCGTCAATGCATATCAAAATGATGATGCTGTGCCCGATGGGATCGGAGAACCTACTACAGACCCTGAAACCGGAGAGCTCGTTTACGGCGTTTACAAAATTCCCACCAGTGCCGACTACAACGAGGACGGCTCTTCCAATCTCGGTGAAAAGAACTCTGTCGTTATCAACTACTACAAAAACGCATCCGTAATCAAAGAAGAACTTCAATTACCGGATACACTTGACAAATACGCAGAAATTGATCCCCATTGGAATCACCACTGCACCATCACCGGCGGCACTCTCACCAAGGTCGTCCACAACCGCAAGTACATGGAGGAGAACCCCAACATTGACACCAAAAAGCTGGAGGACGAGGACCTGCACGACTGGAAGCTGGTGGGCGAGATCGTAAAGCCCACGCCGAATAAGGACGGCTACGCCGACTACATCTGCTCCATCGACAAGTGCGGGCAGACCAAGCATGTGGTGCTGCCCAAAACCGTGTGGGTCACGCCCAGCACCCCCGACACGCCGGACACGCCCAGCACGCCGGACACCCCCAGCACCCCGGACGTCCCGTCCACCCCGGAGGTGACCCCGGATGCCCCTGCACAGGACGGCACTGCACCGGCTGACACGCCCGCCGCAGACACCACCGCAACCGTACAGAACGTGGCGCAGAATGCAGAGCCGGAAGCTGCTGCTCCCGCTGCTGCCGCCGCCCTGCCCCAGACCGGTGCAAACTGGCTGGCAGTGGCAGGCAGTGCCCTGAGCGGCATGTTCCTGCTGGCCGCAGGCTTTGTGCTGGACCGCAAGAACCGCCGCATGAACTGAGGAACCATTTTTATAAAAGCCATCTTCTCCTGCTGTGCATTCCGCAAGCTGCACGGCAGGTTCCCCAAACAAAGGGGGCTGCTGCACAGCGTGCAGCAGCCCCTTTCTTTTATCGCTTTATTCCAGCTCGGTGTCGTCCGGGTGGGCGTCGGCTTCCAGCAGAGCCTTTTTGGTGTGCAGCAGGTTCTGCGGGCTCACCGAGAAGCTGCGCAGGCCCATCTGCAGATACTGCACCGTATTCACCGGATTGCCCACGGCAAGGCCGCAGATGGTCACCGGCACGCTGCCGGCCTTTGCCGCCTCCATGACCATGGCGATGAGCTTTTTCATGGCCGGGCTGGCGGGGCGGTAATACCGCTCCGCGCTGGCCAGCTCCCGGTCGGCGGCGTGGGTGTACTGGGTCAGGTCGTTGGTGCCGATGACCAGAAAATCGCACCCGTGGGCCACGAATTCCTCCGCGGTCAGGCAGGCCGACGGCACGCTGAGCATGACGCCGAAGGGGGTCTTTTCGTTGAAGGGCACGCCCCGCTCCCGCAGGCTCTGGCGGCAGTGCTCCACGATGCGCATGGCGGCGTCCCAGTCCTCCACGTCGGTCACCATGGGGAACATCACCCGCAGCGGGCCGCGGGCCGCGGCCCGCAGCAGGGCACAGATCTGGGTCTCAAACTGGCGGGGCTGGCGCAGGCTGTTGCGGATGCCCCGCAGCCCCAGCTTGGAGGACTGCACCCCCTGATAGGCGTCCGCCATGGTGCGGTCGGCGCCAAAATCGAAGGTGCGCACGGTCACAGGGCAGCCCTGTGCCGCTGCAAGGCAGGAGGAATAGAAATAGAACTGTTCCTGCTCGTCCAGAATGCGGCCGGGCAGCATCATGTAGCTGCTGCGCAGCAGGCCCACGCCCCGGGCACCGGACTGCATGGCGGTGTCGATGTCCTCCGGGCCAAAGCAGTTGGCCAGCAGCTCAAAGGCTGCGCCGTCCCGGGTGTAGCCGGGCTGGCGGCCCAGCACCCGCATTTCTTCGTTTTCACGCTGCAGCTCACAGATGCGGGCCTCTGCCTGCTGGCGGGCCACCGCGTCCGGGTCCAGGATGCACTCGCCCTTGGTGGCATCCAGAATGACCGTGCGGCCGTCGCAATCCTCCAGAAAATCCGCTCCCACCTGCACGATGCCGGGGATGTTCATGGCCCGGGCAATGATGGCGGCATGGCTCTGGCCGCTGCCCTCGGTGGTGACGACGCCCAGGATCATGCCGGAGGGCACACTGAACAGGTCGGTGGGCATCAGGCGGTCGGCGGCCAGGATCACCGGGTGGTCCAGCGCCAGCCACATGCGGGGCCGGTTGCCCAGAATGTTGATCACCCGGCTGGTGGCGTCCAGAATGTCCACGCTGCGCAGCTGCATGTAGGGGTTGTCCTTCATGTTGGCCAGCTGGTCGGCGTAACGCTGGCCCACCTTGTCCATGGCGGCAGCGGCGCTGATGCCTGCCTTGATGCAGAACCGCACCTCGTTCATCATGCCTTCGTCGTCCAGCATCATGCTCTGGAACTGCAGGATGGCCTGCTCGGTGGAAGCGGCCCGCTCTGCCATGGAGTCCAGCTCGCTCTGGGCGGTGCGCACCGCATCTTCCAGCTGGCGCAGCTCCCGTTCCGGGTCAAAGGGCCCGGTGCTGAACGTTTCCACATGGCGTTCCAACCGGCTCACCTGCCCCAGCACAAGGCCCGGGGACGCAGAAACACCTTTACAGATCTTCATGTTCGGTCACCTCCGGCAGTTCCGGCGCGGTCAGGGCCTGCCAGACCAGCGCCTGCAAGAATGTATTGGGCAGCAGGGCTGCCAGCGCCGCCCGGCCCGCGTCCGCGCTGCCTGCAAACAACGGGGCGAACCCGGCCATGCGCGCACGGTCGCATTTGTCCAGAAACGCCTGCCCCAGCGTCCGGGTGGTGTAGTACACCGTGGGGTCTACCCCCACGTCCTCGGCCACGGCTTCCAGCGGGGCAAGCTCGGCGTCCTTCATCCGGGCCAGCAGCAGGGCCGCGTCTGCGGTAAGGGTCACGGGGTATTTCTCCCGCACGGCCTTCTGCACCGCGTCGAACCGTGCCCGGAACGCGGCAGCATCGGCGCTGCTATCCGGGCCGTTGTCCACGGCATAGGCGCAGCCCCGCACCCGGCCAAAGGCCCGCAGGGTGTCGTAATAACCCAGCTCCACATTGCGGCGGGCGGTATCGGGGTCAAAGTGCAGGATGTCGCCCAGCTCCCAGTAGCTGCGCACCATGGTGGTGGGCAGACCGGTGAGGTTGGGGCGGGTGATGCCCACCCCCTCCAGGTCCACGCACACCAGCTCGTCAGCCCCCATCTTTTTCGCAAGGCCGGTGGGCATGTTGTCGCTGTAGCCGCCGTCCAGGAACTTGACCCCGTCGATATCCCGCGCCCGCAGGGCAGGGAAGCAGGCCGCCGAGGCCATGAGATAATCCTTCACGCGGCCCTGCGGGATCTCGTCCAGCGTCAGCTCCCGGGGCTTCAGGCCCCGCTGCTCCACCGTAACAAGGCCAAAGCGGATGTTGGCGCGGCGCAGCGCGTCCTCGTCCAGCACCCGTTCCACGATCTCTTCCAGCGGCGAGACGTCCATACCGCCGGCCTTCACCACGCTGCGCAGAAAACTGTGCAGGGCCGACAGGTCGGCGTTTTCTTCGGGCAGCTCCATCACATCCTTGCTGCGGATGGTCAGCCACATATCCCGCGCCACCTCGTACAGGTCCAGCACGAACATGGCACCGTTCAGGCTGCCCACACTGGTGCCGGTGATGATCTGCGGGTGCCAGTCCAGCTCCATCAGAGCCTTCCACACGCCCACCTGATAGCTGCCGCGTGCTCCGCCGCCGGCCAGCACCAGCGCTTTGCACGGAATGGTTTGGTTTTCCATACTGCCTGCCTCCCTGTCTGTCTTTGCTGAAATTATACCATATTTCCCGGAAAATTTCTCCCCGTTTTTTGGTTCCTCACGGCTTTTATACGGCTAAGATCCGTGGTATACTGGGCAGGAATCATCTTGAAGGAGGAACTTTGCCCCATGCGCTGCAAGCAATGGATCTTTGATATGGACGGCACCCTCACCGACAGCATGACCGTGGTGTGGCGGGGTGCCCCGCTGGCGCTGCTGCAGCGCTATGGCCGCACGCCCAAAGCAGACCTGAACGACGTGCTGCTGACCATGGGCATGGCCGACGGTGCCCGCTACCTCATCCGAGAATACGGCCTGCCCCTGACCGAGGCGGAATATTACGACGTGATGCGGGACGTGATCGCCCAGCTGTACGAAACGGTGGACCTGAAGCCCGGTGTGCGCACCCTGCTGGCAAAGCTGCAGGCCGAGGGGGCCCGGCTGTGCCTGTGCTCCAACACCTGGTCCGACCAGTGCCGCACCGTGCTCACCCGGTTGGGCATCGCGGACTATTTTTCCTTCATCGTGGAGGCGCAGGGCGTGCTGCACAAGAGCCGCCCGGAGGTGTTCTTCGAGTGCATGCACCGGCTGGGCGGGGCCGACCCCGCCGCCTGCGCCGTGTGCGAGGACGCCATTTACGCCGCTTCCACTGCCCACAAGGCCGGGTTCACCGTGCTGGGCGTGCAGGACGCCGCCAGTGCCGCCGATGCCCCTGCCATGGCGCAGGTGTGCGACCAGTTCCTGCCGGATTGGACCGCACTGGACTGGACAAAGATCTGAGAAATTTTTCCGCAAAAAACACGCCGGTGTTCCCGCTGTGGGAGCACCGGCGTGCTGTTATTTCAGGCTGTATTTCTGCTGCTGCACCCATTGCTGGAAGGCGTCCCGCACGGCACCCTCCCGCCCGCGGGGGATGGAGATGCGGGCCCCGCTGCGCATGCGCAGCTCCCCGGCAGAAAGCAGGTCCGCCTCGGCCAGATTGACCACATAGGAGCGGTGGGGCTGCAAAAAGCGCCCATCCGCCAGCAGAGGCTGTGCCACCGCAGAAAACGGCACCCGCAGCGACAGGGTGGGCACGTCCTCCCCGCTGGTGAGGTGGAAGTGCACGATGTGGTGGGTGCACTCCAGATATTCGATGCCCGCATAGGGCAGCGCCCGCAGGCCCTCGGCGGTGTTCACCGTGACGGACGGGCCGTATTCCGGCTCGGTGGCGCGGGCCAGCAGGGCCGAAAGCTCCCGCTGGCGCACCGGCAGCAGCAAATATTGCAGCGCATCCACCTTGTAGGCGCTGTAAGCGTGGGCCGTGGTGCGGGCCACAAAGGCCAGCGGGGCCCGGCGGCCCCGGCGGCGCAGCTCCCCGGCAGCCGCCAGCCCCACCGGCGTAGCCGAGCCGGAAAGCTCCAGCAGGTACAGGTCGTACCGCACGCCCTCCCCGTCCTTCCGCAGCAGGGCGTCGGTGTCCGGCAGGTGTTCCACGATGCAGGCGTCCGCTCGCCGGGCAAAAAATTCCATGCACTGGCGTTCCAGCCCGCTGCGCAGGCCCGCGTCCGGGCTGCACACCGCAATGTGAAAAATCACAGGATCCCTCCTCTTCAAACCCGCCCTTGCATTTTGCGCGGTGCGGGGGTATAGTAATCAAAAAACAACAAAGGAGACGCCGCCATGTCAAAGCCCCTTGTCAGCATCATTCTGCCCGTGTACAACGCCCAGAACCACATCGCCCGCTGTCTGGAGAGCATCTGCGCCCAGAGCTGGCAGAACATCGAGGTCATCGTGCTGAACGATGGCTCCAAGGATCAGAGCCTGCCCGTGTGCGAAGCGTTCCGCGCAAAGGACGAGCGCATCGTGCTGGTGGACAAGGCCAACTCCGGCGTGTCCGACACCCGCAACCTGGGCCTGAAGCTGGCCAGCGGCAAGTATGTGCAGTTCGTGGACAGCGACGACTATATCGACCCGGACTTCACCGAGCATCTGGTCACCGCTGCCGAACAGAACAGCGCCGACCTGGTCATCGCACCTTACAAGATGGTGATCCCCGCCGGGGCCACCAAGCCCGAACAGGTGCTGGAAAAGCTGCAGGACGACCTTGGCGTGATGCACGTCGCCCGCCCGCCGGAGGTGCGGGTGTACGGTTTTCTGCCCGAGGGCGTGTACGACAAGGACACCTTTGCCCGCCGCCTGATGGACAAGCCCGCCTCCTATTTCTACAGCGTGCTGTGGAACAAGCTCTACCGCCGCGAAATGCTGCTTGCGCACGACATCCGGTTCACCAGTGAGATGCGCTGGGCCGAAGATCTGGTGTTCAACATGCAGTACATCCAGTACGCTGCGGTGTTTGCTTCCATTGCACAGCCGGGCTACTACTATGTGCAGAATCCCCAGAGCATCTGCCACACCCAGATCAACCCCGCCACCCTCGTGCAGAACAAGATCCAGGTGTTCCGCTATTACAAGGACCTGTACACCCGTCTGGGCATGTACGAGCAGGTGCGCCCGCAGCTGTACAAATTCCTGGTGGATATTGCGGAGAGCACTTACCCTTCCGGCCCCTTCAAGGAGGTCATCGACGAGGCCAAGGCCTACTGGAAGGATGCCCGCGAGGACGTGCAGACCCGCACCGCCGAAGCGCGCGAGCGCTGGAACGGCATGCGGGAGGAGCTGCGGGAAACGGCGCAGGAACGCAGTGCCGAGTGGAAGGCCCGGCACGACAGCGACCCCAAAGAATAAGCAAAAGCAACAAACGGGAAGCCGCAGGAGCTTGCACGCTCCGGCACGGCTTCCCGCTTTTTTATGCGATGTTCAGCGGCCGGGTGCTCAGCAGCCAATGGCGGCGCACTTCTTGGCCAGCCACTCGCGCTCCTCGTCGTTCAGGCGGGGTGCCAGCTTCTCGAACACCTGACGGTGGTAGTTGTTCAGCCAGTCCAGCTCGTCCTTGGTCAGCACACCGGGCACGATGGGAGAAGTGGCGATGGGCACGAACATGATCGGCTCAAAGCCCAGGAAGGTGCCGTACTGGTTGTCGGCCTTGTGCACGCACACCAGCTCGTTCTCGATGCGGATGCCCACCAGATCGGTCTCGTACACGCCGGGCTCGTCGGTCACGATCATGCCCGGGCGCATCAGGGTGGTGTTGCGGCCGTTCAGGGCGTGGGGGCCTTCGTGGACGTTGCCCACAAAGCTGACGCTGTGGCCGGTGCCGCAGCGGTAGTTGATCAGGTGCTGCCACAGCGGTTCACGGGCGATGGTGTCGATCATATGGCAGTCGCAGTAGTCCAGCCAGATAGCCTTGGCGATGTCGATGTGGCACTGCAGGGTCCAGGTGTAGAACTTGCGCTCGTCCTCGGTCAGCTCACCCAGCGGGTAGGTGCGGGTGATGTCGGTGGTGCCGTCCATGTAGGTGGCACCGCTGTCCACCAGCAGAAAGCCCTTCTTTTCCAGCACAGCGTGATCTTCCGGGGTGGCGTGGTAGTGCATCATGGCTGCGTTGCCGCCGTAGGCCGCAATGGTGCCAAAGCTCTCCACGATGAACTTATCCGTGGTGCTGCGGTACTTGTGCAGGATCTCGTCCACGGTCAGCTCGGTCAGCTCTTCGCCGGCTTCCAGACGCTTTTCCAGCTCGATCTGGAACCGCACCATCGCCACAGCGTCGCGCAGGTGGGCTTCCTTGTCGTGGGTCAGCTCCACTTCGTTCTTCACGCCCTTCATGGGCAGCAGCGGGTCGGCCAGGTCCTTCACGGTGAGGGCGGCGTTGTTCTCCAGCACCTGATACACGGCATAGTTCACGGTGGCGCTCTCTGCCAGCACGGTCTGGGGCTCGGTCTCAGCGGCCATGAAGTCCAGCACACTGTCGTACTCGGCCAGGGTCACACCGTTGGCTTCCAGTTCCGCCTTTGCCTCCGGGGTCACGCGGGCGGTGTTGATGAACAGCACGGCGCGGTCCGGGGTAACATAGCAGTAGGCCATGGCGTAGGGGGTGCACTCGATGTCCATGGCGCGCAGGTTCAGCAGCCAGGCAAGGTTGTCCAGCTTGCCCACCAGCTGGGCGGTGCAGCCCAACTGGGCCAGCTTTGCACGCAGCTGGCCCAGCTTTTCGGCGGGGGAGAAGCCTGCGTATTCCTTGGGCAGGATCCAGGCCGGGGTGGCGGGCAGAGCCGGGCGGCCCTCGGTCCACAGCTCATCCTCCAGGAACAGGGTCTGAATGGCGGCGTTCTTGGCTTCCAGCGCCTTCTTCACGCTGTTCACCAGCGCGCAGCTGGCGGTCAGACCGCACAGGCCCAGCTTGCCGCCCTCAGGCACCACCTTGGCGCAGTATTCCTCCACGGTGGGCACGCCCGGCTCACCCATCTTCATCAGCTGGATCTCGGTGCCTGCGATCTCCTTCTCGGCCTGCACAAAGTAACGGCCGTCGGCCCAGACAGCACTCTCGGTCATGGTGACCACAAAGTTGGAGTTTTCACCATGGAAGCCGGAGAAGTAGGTCAGGGAGGTGTAGTGGTCGGGCAGGTACTCACTGGAGTGGGGGTCGCCCACCGGGATCAGGTACACGTCCACACCGTTTGCCTGCATGGCGGCGCGCAGGGCGGCCAGCCGTTCGGGAACTGTATTCATGCTCATAGAAAAGCCTTCTTTCTCATATTTGCCGGAAGAACGTCCGGCGGCGGTGGTTTGCTACTGCATATTGTAGCATTCCGGCGCAAAGAATGCAATGCGGGAGTGTCGCCTGCATCCTGCGGGGGCGGACCGCCTGCCGGTCGTTGACCGTCCGTTGGCGGGGTCTTGCCGTCCGGGGGCGTCCGTCCCTCTGCCGGAGCCTGCCCCTTGCCGAATCGCTGCCCGCCGGGGCCGCCGGTTCCCCTTATTTGTCGTCCAAAACGCGAAAACGCAACCAAATTGCAAAAAATGTTACAATTTTTTCTTGAAAAAGGCCGTTTTCCCATTGACAGGCTTGCTATAATAGAGATGTAAGATTTTACGGGCCAGCGCTCTGCGGCTCTGTCTGCTAACAAAGAAAGAGGCATTCAAACTATGACCAAAATTGATATTTTTTCCGGCTTCCTGGGCGCCGGCAAGACCACTCTGATCAAAAAACTCATCAAGGAGGCCTTTGCCGGCCAGCAGGTCGTTCTGATCGAGAACGAGTTCGGTGAGATCGGCATCGACGGCGGCTTCCTGAAGGAGT
>OGYX01002538.1_pt1 | contig 11581 bp, 8 predicted proteins | sample 1576601 | NCBI WGS metagenome assembly OGYX01 (sample SAMEA3541561, study PRJEB24748) | human gut metagenome | biome: human gut; feature: human-associated habitat; material: faeces | place: China | collected 2012 | reverse complement strand
CCCGAGGCAAAGATCCGCGGTTACAAGCCGGGCAGATTCTCCTTCAATGTGAAAGCCACTCCCACGCAGGGCGTCGTCCCTGCGTGGGATGGGGATGCCCACATTACGGCATTTCCCTGCAAAATAAACGCGGTTTAACCGTGCAAGGAAGGAACGAAAACTCTTGCGAAACTACATCATCAAGCGTGTCGCGCAGTCGGTACTGATCCTGTTCTGTGTCATGTTCATTATCTATGCGCTGATCCGCAGCCTGCCCAGCTCCTTTGCCGAGACAATGGCAATGCAGCTGGCTCAGGCCCCCGGCGCCAAGCCCTATGAGGAATGGCTTGCCCAGCTCAACGCTTCCTACGGCCTTGACCTGGACATCATCCCCGGCTTCTTCACCTGGCTGAGCAAGGCCGTTGTCGGCAACTTCGGCGACAGCTGGAAGTGGAACGTGCCTGCCACCCAGAAATTCACCGAGGTCATCGGCCTGTCTGTCATCATGGGCGGCATCTCCTTTGTGCTGTCCCTCGTGATCGCCGTGCCCCTCGGCGTGCTGGCTGCTACCAAGCAGTACAGCCGCGCGGACTATGTCATCACCTCTGTGGCGCTGGTCGGTATTTCGCTGCCCACCTTCTTCTTTGCCACGCTGCTCAAGCTGTTCTTCTCGGTCAAGCTCGGCTGGTTCGACCTATACGGCCTCGTCGGACGCGATTACGCCCAGCTGGATTCGATGGGCCAGTTCCTGGACAAGGCCAACCATCTGGTCCTGCCCATCGTCACGCTGGTCATTGTCTCCATCGGCGGTTACATGCGCTATACCCGCACGAACATGCTCGAGGTCCTGAACGCTGACTACATCCGCACGGCCCGCGCCAAGGGCCTGTCGGAGCGCACGGTCATCTATAAGCACGCCTTCCGCAACACGCTGATCCCGCTGGTCACGATCATCGGCGGCAGCCTGCCCGGCCTGTTCAGCGGCGCCCTCATCACCGAGACACTGTTCTCCATCCCGGGCATCGGCTACATCTCTTACCAGTCCATGGTCGCGGGCGACATCCCGTTCACGATGTTCTACCTGTCCTTCATGGCGGTGCTGACGCTGGCCAGCAACCTGCTGACCGATATTCTGTACGGCGTGGTCGATCCGCGCGTGCGCATTTCTTAAAGAAAGGAGACTGCACACCCATGAGCGAAAATACGCAGAACCAGAACCCGAAGCAGGAGCAGTACTCCCTGAACGATGACCGCCGCGTCAAGGTTTTGTCCCCGGGCGCGCTCGTCGCCAAGCGGTTCTTCCGCAACCGTCTGGCTGTCGTCGGTCTGTCCATTTTGGTGGCCATGTTCCTGTTCTCCTTCGTCGGCGGCCTTGTCAGCCCCTACGGCCAGGACGAGCAGTTCTTCACCTACACCCAGATGTCCAAGGAGTTTGTCGGCGTTACCCGCAACGATACGATGCGCTTTGTTGTGGCCGATGGGCAGAACTTCGGCTCCATCGCCCAGAGCAAGGCACTGGAGGCCGTCAAAAAGGGCAATACGGAATTCAACTATAAGGATGTTGACTATACCGTCGACATCCAGAGCGACGACTTTTACGTTGTCTACCAGGGAAGGGACATCATGGGCTACGCCAGCCGCGACCTCGTGAATGAGGCCGACGGTGCGCCGAAGTTCAGCTTTGATGTCAAGCTGGCTGCCCTGACCGCCATGGCGGCAGGGGAGAAGGAGTTCGCCGCCGACGGCGTGGACTACACCCTCGACGCGGACGACAACATCCTCGCAGGCGGTGAGGAGCTGGGCTACGTCAGCCGTTTCGTCGTCTCCGCCGCCGATTCCAGCGTCGTCGTCACCCGTGACTTCAAGGACCGCCTCGAGGAGGCCATCGACGACAACGCCGCCAAGTTCAATTACACAGACGCCGAGGGCAACGAGGCCGAGTATGACATCGTCTACGACGCCTCCACCAAGGTCTGGAGCGTCAAGCAGATGACCGAGACCTACGTTTATGACCGCTACGCCGCCCCCAGCAAAGAGCACTGGCTCGGCACCGATACGAACGGTATGGACATGCTGACCCGCCTGATGTACGGCGGACGTGTCTCGCTGATCATCGGCTTTATCGTTGTTGTCATTGAAGCGTCCCTCGGCATCCTGATGGGCGGCATCTCCGGCTACTTCGGCGGCTGGATCGACAACATTATTATGCGTATCGTCGATGTTTTCTACTGCATCCCCTCGATGCCCGTCATCATCATCATCGGTGCGGCCATGGACGCAATGCGCGTCGATTCCTGGAAGCGCATGATGTACCTGATGCTGATCCTGGGCTTCCTCGGCTGGCCGAGCATTGCCCGTCTGGTCCGCGGCCAGATCCTGTCCCTGCGCGAGCAGGAGTTCATGCTGGCCACCGAGGCCTGCGGCATCAAGATCTGGCACCGCATCTTCCGCCATCTGATCCCCAACGTCATCCCGCAGCTGATCGTCACCTGCACGATGGGCCTCGGCTCCACCATCCTGACCGAAGCCACGCTGTCCTTCCTGGGTCTGGGCGTTAAGTACCCGTTTGCCTCCTGGGGCAACATCATCAACGACGTCAACAACGCCTACGTCATGACGAACTACCTGTTCATCTGGATCCCTGCCGGTGTCTGCCTGCTGCTCACCGTTCTGGGCTTCAACTTTGTGGGCGACGGTCTGCGCGATGCGTTTGACCCCAAGATGAAACGCTGATTGGAAGGAGAAACACACGATGGCTAAAAATCAGGACGGATACCTTTCCGCCAAAGAGTCGCGGCGTATCTCCAAGGAAAACCGCCGCATCACGGACCAGTACGAAAAGCGCCGCAAGCGCCGCAACGTGCCCGAGTCCGAGTACACCACCCAGATGAAGGACCCCGCCAACGCGGTGGAGTTCGATAACCTGCATACCTACTTCTTCACCGACACCGGCGTCGTCAAGAGCGTCGACGGCGTCTCGTTTGAAGTGCCCATCGGCAAGACCGTCGGCGTCGTCGGCGAGTCCGGCTGCGGCAAGTCTGTCACCAGCCTGTCCCTGATGCAGCTTTTGCAGCGCCCCCAGGGCCAGATCGTCGAGGGTGCCATCCGGCTGAACCTCGGCAATGACAAGGCCTACGACATTGCCAAGACCCCGGCGGACAAGATGCAGGGTCTGCGCGGCAACTATATCTCGATGATCTTCCAGGAGCCTATGACGAGCCTGAACCCGGTGTTCCGCATCGGTGCCCAGATCGACGAGGTCATCGCCCTGCACGAGGGCGAGGGCAAGACGAAGGAGGACATCAAGAAGCGCACCATCGAGATGCTCGAGATGGTCGGCATCGCCAACAGTGAGGGCGTCTACGCGATGTACCCCCATGAGCTGTCCGGCGGTATGCGCCAGCGCGTCATGATCGCCATGGCGCTGGCCTGCAACCCGAAGATCATCATTGCCGACGAGCCGACCACCGCGCTGGACGTGACGATCCAGGCACAGATCCTCGACCTGCTGCGCAGCCTGAAGGACCGCATCAATTCGTCCATCATGCTCATCACGCATGACCTGGGCGTCATTGCCGAGATGGCCGACTATGTCGTCGTCATGTACGCGGGCCGTGTCGTCGAGAAGGGCACTGTCGAGGAGATCTTTGCCCACCCGAGCCACCCCTACACCATCGGCCTGATGGCCTCCAAGCCCGTTGTCGGCAAAAAAGTGGACCGCCTGTACTCCATCCCCGGCAAGGTCCCCAACCCCGTTGATATGCCGAACTACTGCTACTTCAAGGACCGCTGCGAGCTGCAGCTGCCCTGCTGCAGCGGCGAGTACCCCTGCGAGATCAGCCTGTCCCCGACGCACAAGGTCAGCTGCTACCGCTACTATGAAGAAAACAGAAAGGCGGGTGAGTGACGCATGGCAAACAAGGGTAAGCACCTGATTGAAAACGATTACACCCCCGTCACCTATGACCCTCAGTATATCCTGATGGTCAACCACCTCAAGAAATATTTCCCCATCAAGGGCGGCCTGCTGTCCCAGACCGTGGGCCACGTCAAGGCCGTGGACGGCGTGACGTTCAACCTGCGCCGCGGCTGCACGATGGGCCTTGTCGGCGAGTCCGGCTGCGGAAAGTCCACCACGGGCCGCACGATCCTGCGCCTGGGCGGCGAAAAGACCGGCGGCCAGGTGCTGTTCAACGGCAAGGAGGTCTACGACATGACCCCCGCCGAGATGCGAGAGCTGCGCACCAAGATGCAGATCATCTTCCAGGACCCGTTCTCCAGCCTGTCCCCGCGTCTGCCCGTCGGCGAGATCATCGGCGAGGCCGTGCGCGAGCACAACCTTGTGCCGAAGAACGAGTTCAACGACTATATTGACCAGGTCATGGACGACTGCGGCCTGCAGCCCTACCACAAGACCCGCTACCCGCACGAGTTCTCCGGCGGCCAGCGCCAGCGTATCTGCATTGCCCGTGCGCTGGCCCTGAACCCCGAGTTCGTCGTCTGCGATGAGCCGGTCTCCGCGCTGGACGTCTCCATTCAGGCGCAGATCATCAACCTGCTGAAATCCTTGCAGGAAAAGCGCAACCTGACGTATCTTTTCATCTCCCACGATCTGTCCGTCGTCGAGCATATCTCCGACACTGTCGGCGTTATGTACCTGGGCAATCTGGTGGAGTACGGCGAGACCGACGACATTTTTGCCCACCCGCTGCACCCCTACACCAAGGCGCTGTTCTCGGCCATTCCCATCCCGGACCCGACTGTCAAGCGCGAGCGCGTGGTGCTGCAGGGCTCCATCCCGTCCCCGGCCAACCCGCCGTCCGGCTGCAAGTTCCACACCCGCTGCCCCTATGCTACGGAGCGCTGCAAGACCGAAGCGCCGAAGCAGCGTGAGGTCGAGCCGGGCCATTACGTGGTCTGCCACCTGTACGAAAAATGAGGAAGCGCGACGACTTCGAGGACGATGGCCGCACCATCGCCGATATGAGCGGCATCGGCCCTGCGCCGACGCTGCGCCCCCACCGCCGCAAGGCGGACGCCCCGCCCCCGGAGCCGGCGAATGACCGCCCCTGGGAGCAGGCCCCCGACTGGACGCCCAAAGAAAAATTTTGGGCCGTCATGGGTGTGCTGAAGGCCACCCTGGCCATTGCCGGTGTGTATCTGGTGCCAGTCCTGAAGCTTCAGAAGCTCGACCTGCAGGTCATAGAGTTCCTTCTCATAGAGCTTGTTCGGGTAGCGGTTCTTGTACGGATAGGCGCCTTCGCGGAGCTTGTCCGAAAGAGCGTTCATGTCGATGGGCTTCTTCGGGAAGAGGCCCGCCTGATGCGCCTCCTTGACGAGCAGCAGCTTGAAGAGCGCGTCACGTTCCGTCTGCGTCAGGTCGCGGTTGAGCATCTTGAACACTTCGGCGGCCGACTCTTCGGGGGAGACGAGCGGCGTGTCGCGAAGCTTGTCGCGAAGATAGGTGACGACCTGCGTCATCGAGTCGAACGAATGAGGTTCGACATGCTTGGGTTCAAGGGGAGCCACAGGATAGGAGGGCTTCCTTTCAAGGTCTGCGACTTCAAGGGTGCAGCCGCCGGTGGGTTCGAAATGGACAACTTCGCTGGTGGTTCTAAAGTAATTGCTGAAGCTATTGCTGAAGCTACTAAAGAAGGTGCATTCTCATTGATCGGTGGTGGTGACTCTGTAGCTTGTATCAACAAGTTCGGTATGGCTGACCAGGTATCTTACATCTCAACTGGTGGTGGTGCATTGCTCGAAGCTATCGAAGGTAAAATCCTTCCGGGTATCGCAGCTATCCGTGGCGATAAATAATGCATAAATACTTTATCGTAAATATTTCAAGGCATGACTTTTCGGTCATGCCTTTTTTATTTTCTATTTCTACATAAAGCTCCGTATTATTTTGATAAGAGATTGTTTTTTCCGAAATTTGCACTTATCAACAAAAGTATTATGCAGAAATTTATTTATCTCATTTGCCTCTTATTATCTGTCATATACACACGTTCAGAGGCACAAATATTTCAATATATCGGTATAGCAGACGGACTCAGCAGCCGAAGAGTTCTCTCTATTCAACAAGGAGAATATGATTACATCTGGATTCTTACCCACAAGGGTATAGACCGCTATAACGGAAAGCAGTTTACACACTATCCACTGATTAAAAATGGAACAGTTGTCAACTGTTTCCCCAATCTGAATATTTTAAAGACTGACAGAGATAAGAAGTTATGGGAAATCGGAAAAGACGGACTGGTATTTAATCTGAATGAGGCCAGAGACTCCTTCCAGCTGGTGTTCGATTTGCATGAACAGTATCCGGAAACTCAAAAGTGTCCAATCACCTGTATTTATCTGGACGAAGAAAAAAATATCTGGTTCTGCACAGAAGGTTATCAGTACATCTACAATGGAGATACCCAGAAGACCAGAAAAATAAGTCATAAAATTCCAGGAAAAGTAACCTGCATCACACAGGCAAAGGGAAATAACTATTTTATTTCGACCGAACAAACCTTGTATTCAGCTACCCTGAACAAAGGAGAATTAACCAACGTACGGAAAATTGATATTTCCAATATCAACATCATTGATTACATTTATTATCATAAGCCTACCAACAAGCTTATCATCAATGCCTTGCTTGATAAGCTGTTTATTTATACCCCTGAAAGCGGAGAGCTGACAGACCTCGGGAAACACCTGAAAGACATCGGGGTAAACACCATCACGCCCAACCGGAAAAACCTGGATGAGGTGTTCATTGCAACCGATGGTGACGGAGTATATAAACTGGATGCCAAGAAAAAAGAACTTTCTCATTTCTTAAAAGAAGACAATGAGAGCTTCAACAAGATGAACGGAAGCATCATCAAGGATATTTACATGGACCAGAACAACCGTATCTGGAACGTAATTTATCCCATTGGCATTACCATCTATTCCGAAAAGTACCCTGAATACCAATGGTTCAAACATGCGCCAAACAGCAGCAACACCTTGTCAAACGACTGCATCAACGGCATCATGGAGGATTCTGAAGGAGATATATGGTATGCCACCTGCAACGGAATAAGCTGTTATGACATCAGTGAAAAGAAGTGGAAAAGCTATTGCACGGAAAAAGAACTTCCTCAATATGAAAACCATATCTTCTTGTCCGTATGCGAAATAAGACCGGGAGTAATCCTGGCCGGAGGCTATATGTCCGGTATCTTCCGCATAGACAAGAAGGCCGGAACTACGACCTTCCATCAGCAAGGAAAATCGCAGGCACGTGAAACCCCGGACAAATACATCCGCGGACTGATAAAAGACAAGAATGAAGTTATCTGGAGTGGAGGATTCTACAGCCTGAAAAGCTTTGACACACGCACACAGGAAAAACAGGAATACAGCAGCTCCTATCCTATCACGTATCTTTTAGAAAGAAATGAAAATTCCTTCTGGGTAGGAACCATACAAGGATTGTATGTATTCGATAAAACGAAACGGCAACTGTATCCTTACATGGAAAAAGAAGATTTCGGCTGTATCAATGCAATCTACAATACTCCCGACCTGAAAAAGACCTATGTCGGCACCTACGGAAACGGATTGTTTATCATTGATAATCAAACGAATGAAATCACACACTGCATGGCCAACAACAGCGGCTTGCAGACAAACAATATCTATAGTATTGTTCCGGACAAAAACGGGAATCTGTTTTTAGGTACAGAAAACGGACTGTCTTTCTACAACCGGAAAGAACAGACCTTTACCAACTGGACACGGGAACAGGGATTGCAAGGAGCAAACTTCAATCCGACTGCCGGAATACATACCCGAAACGGTCAGCTGATTTTTGGAAGCAACGAAGGTGTCATCATTCTGCCCGACAGTCTGGAACTGCCCTCAAGCTTTTCCAGCCACATGGTATTCTCTAATCTGAACATCATGTATCATCCGGTGCACCCGATGGAAAAGAATTCTCCTTTGACAAAAATTTTGGACGAAACCAATTTCATCCAATTGAAATACGACCAGAACACGTTCTCCATGGATGTGTCTTCCATCAATTTCGACAATCCATCGAGCATTCTGTACAGCTGGAAACTGGAAGGGTTCTATGACCAGTGGACTCCTCCCACCAGCAACGGAACCATACGGTACACCAACTTGTCGCCGGGAAACTATACGCTGAAGGTACGCTCCATTCTGCTCGACAACCAGCAGATACTGGAAGAAAGGGAAATACAAATCTTGGTAGAACGTCCTTTCTGGCTCACTTTCTGGGCATTCCTGATTTATGCCCTGTTCATTATCGGAGCGGCATACGCCTTCCTGCGCTATCAGATTATCAAGCGCGAACGAAAAACTTCGGAAGAAAAAATCAATTTCTTCACGCATGCCGCGCACGACATACGCACTCCGCTGACCATGATCAAGGCTCCTCTGAGTGAAATCATGGAAAAGGAAAGTCTGAGTGAAAACGGACAAAAGAACATCCAACTGGCCATGCAGAGCACAGAGAACCTGGCTGAACTGGCCAATAACCTGATTAATTTCCAGAAGGAAGAATTATATTCCTCACAGACCATCGTGACGGCGCACGAACTGAATCATTATCTGAGCAACTATATGCATCAGTTTGATAGTTTTGCTCGTCAAAAGGACATCACGCTTTCCTACGAAAGTTCGTTCGACAGTCTGGATGTGTGGATTGATACGAGCAAGATGGATTCCATTTTGCGCAACCTGCTTTCTAATGCCTTAAAATATACGCCACAAGGCGGACGTGTATCATTAAAAGCGGAAAGCAACAAAAACACATGGACACTTTTCCTCTCGGACACAGGTATCGGAATGAACAAGGAAGACCAGAAAAAGCTCTTCAAATATCTGTTCAGAGGATATAATACGGCCAACCAGACTACTACCGGATGCGGCATCGGCATGCTGCTGACGTACCGCCTGATTGAGAATCACGAAGGTAAGATTTCATTTACCAGCACCGAAAATGTGGGTACAACCTTCCAGCTGACCTTCCCGATACGAAGTAAAAACTATCAATATAAAAAGGAGGAAAAAGAGGGCACTGATAAAGTACTGACTACGGAACAAGAAACAGCAGGAAATATCACGACCGACATCCAGTTTACCGACTCACAGACAGACGAACAGGCTCCATTAATATTGGTTGTGGAAGACAATGCTCCGTTACGGTCATTCATTATCCACAGCCTGTCGGACACCTACCAGGTGGAAGGTGTAGGCAACGGACAAGAAGCACTCAACTTCGTCAATGAACGTCAGCCCGACCTGATTCTTTCCGACATCATGATGCCGGTAATGGATGGCAAGAAGATGTGTCAGATAGTAAAAAGTCAGATGGAAACCAGTCACATCCCTATCATTCTGCTCACCGCACTTGGTGATAAGGAGCATATTTTAGAGGGACTGGAAATCAAAGCCGACCAATATTTAGTGAAACCCTTTGACGTACACATATTGAAAGCTACCATACGCACGCTGATAGCAAACCGGAAGATGCTACGCAATCGTTTCAAATCGGCTGTCACGGCATTGCCGGAGGAAGCTCCTGCCGTAGAATTACCTACAAGTCTGGACGATGAGTTTATCCAGAAAGTGACCGAACTGGTCAAGGAAGGATTAGGCAAGAACTTCAATGTAGATACCTTATGCGCTTCGGTCAACATGAGCCGCACCAGCTTCTACAATAAGATTAAGGCTTTGACAGGCATAGCTCCGGCTGAATTTATCCGTAACATCCGAATGCAGGAGGCCGCCCTGATGTTAAAGAGCCAGCGCTATACGGTAGCCGAAGTTTCAGACAAAATGGGCTTTGCCGACCCCAAATATTTTACGGATACCTTTAAAAAGTTTTATGGGGTACCCCCAAGCATTTATATGAAAAAGAACTAAACGCAATAACATGAATTTCTATTTAAGAGCATTTCTCATCTTCTTCCGGATAGGATTATTCACCATAGGAGGAGGATATGCCATGGTTCCCTTGATAGAAGCTGACCTGGTAGACAAACGAAAATGGGTGAAAAAGGAAGACTTTCTGGACTTGATGGCACTGGCGCAAACTGTGCCGGGCATCTTTGCCGTCAACATAGCCATCTTTATCGGCTATAAGCTGAAAGGATTCTGGGGAGCTTTCTGGATGGCACTTGGTACCATACTTCCCTCCTTTCTCATTATTCTGACCATCGCTCTATTCTTCAGACAATTCCAGCATGTGGAAGCCGTAGAACATGTGTTCAAAGGCATCCGTCCTGCGGTAGTAGCCTTGATTGCAGCTCCTACCTTCAAAATGGCAAAATCAGCCCGTATCAACCGATACAATATCTGGATTCCGGTGGTTTCGGCACTACTGATATGGCTCCTCGGCTTTTCGCCTATCTACGTCATCATCCTCAGCGGATTAGGAGGTTACCTGTATGGACGTTACCAAAAGAAATATAACTAAAAGGAGTAAACTATGGTACTTTTATTACTGAAACTATTCTATACGTTTTTCAAAATAGGCTTATTCGGATTTGGCGGAGGTTACGCCATGATTTCTATGATACAAGGAGAGGTAGTCACCCGTTACGAATGGCTCAGTTCATCCGATTTTACGGACATCATCGCTATCAGCCAGATGACTCCCGGTCCTATCGGTATCAATTCTGCAACCTACGTAGGCTATACAGCCATGGTAAATGCCGGCTACTCGCACGCAGCCGGCATATTAGGCTCTACGGTAGCCACCTTCTCAGTGGTATTACCCTCATTTATACTCATGATATTTATCAGCCGTTTTTTCCTGAAGTACCAACGCCATCCGGCAGTAGAAGCCGTGTTTAATGGGCTGCGTCCAGGAGTGGTCGGACTGCTTGTAGCAGCCGCTCTCGTATTGATGAACAGGGAAAACTTCGGAACAGACACGTATCAGGTTGTCATCAGTATCCTACTCTTTATCGGGTGTTTCATTGCTTCCAACCGATACAAAGTAAATCCGATTCTGCTGATTGTATGCAGTGGTATCTTAGGCTACTTTATATACTAAAGCAGCTTTACTCTTCACTCTCCGGTAAAATAGACTGGGGAGTGGGGATAGAAAAGTCATTATCGGCAAACAAGGATGCTAACCCCGAAACCTGTTTCAAGCGAAGCAGTTCATCCTTATCCATACCTATATTTTTCATAATCCATTTATCCGACATGCCAGCCTGAGTCAATTCTGACACGATATTCGTCATCAATCCGATATCATGAGTACCTCGCGCACGATTATGACGGATGGTAGAGCCCATACGGTTGGACAAATCCTTGTCAATCACTACCACCGGAAGCATACCTTTCTCCCGCTCATAAATCCGTCGGGAGGTTTTCAGCACCTGATAGCGGTGAAAACCATCTACAATAATATACTTGTCATTTTCCTTGTCATAATAGCATACACAAGGCATCGTGAAACCGTCTTCCCAAATAGACAGTTCCAGCAGCTTCATTTCCGGAGGAGCTACCACATTCGGATTATAATTGTTGGCACACACCTTCTCCACCGGTACGGCTTTTACATGGTAAACCGGACTTG
>OGYX01002536.1_pt1 | contig 11587 bp, 7 predicted proteins | sample 1576601 | NCBI WGS metagenome assembly OGYX01 (sample SAMEA3541561, study PRJEB24748) | human gut metagenome | biome: human gut; feature: human-associated habitat; material: faeces | place: China | collected 2012 | reverse complement strand
CGCCGCAAAGCGGGCAGCTCCAATCGTCGGGCAGATCTTCGAAAGCGGTGCCGGGTGTATAAACATTAAAACCCTCAGACATGACACTATCCATCATTGCAGCCATCAACCAGAAAAGAGGAATAGGCTATCAGAACAAGTTGCTCTACTGGCTGCCAAACGACTTAAAACGCTTCAAGGCACTGACCACCGGACATACTATCATTATGGGACGCCACACGTTTGAATCTCTTCCGAAAGGCGCTCTCCCCAACCGAAGAAACGTGGTACTCAGCCGCCAGGAACTGCACTTTGAAGGTGCGGAATGTTTTCACACACTGGCCGATGCCCTGCATACCTGCAAGGAAGACGAGGAGGTATTTATCATCGGGGGAGCCACTCTCTACACGGAAGCACTCCCATTGGCCGACCGCCTGTATCTTACGGAAGTAGACGATGAGCAGGCACCCGCCGATGCCTTTTTCCCGGAAGTAAGTCCGGAGCTATGGAAAGAAAAAAGTAGAGAATGCCATCCGACAGACGAAAAGCATCTCTACTCCTATAGTTTCGTGGATTACGAACGTACGCAAAAATAAGCGTCGCGATTTTAATCTTCATCATTCGCCAGATCCATTATCGGCATCTGGCGCTTGATAGCTTCACGGAAAGAAATAATTGTTTCCGAGCGCGACAAGCCCAACGGTTGAAGTTTATCGTGGATAATTTCCAGCAAGTGATGATTGTTCTTTGCATAAATCTTGATGAACATGTCATACTGCCCTGTCGTAAAATGACATTCCACTACCTCCGGAATAAACTTCAAAGCTTCCGTTACAGTGTCAAACTGTTCCGGATCCTTCAAATACAAACCGATGTAAGCACAGGTTTCATAACCTATCTTTTCCGGATCAATGATAAATTCTGAACCCTTCAGAATTCCCAGGTTCGTCAACTTCTGAATTCGCTGATGAATAGCGGCTCCCGATACATTACAAGCACGTGCTACTTCCAAAAAAGGAATACGTGCATTGCCTGCGATCATACGCAGAATTTGTTCGTCTAAACTGTCTAATTGATGATGTCCCATCTTCTATGTTTTTGTATTCGTGCAAAGATAATACTTTTTCTTCATATAATTTCAATATTTATTACTTTTACACGCCTTTAATCATGAACTTTACAGAATATCCGACATTTTTCATCAAATATTTACATTATCGGCCGCTTATTTCTAATTTTTGCAAATTCCAAATAGCAAAGAAGATTCAACCTCTAGCTTATTCTTCTTTGACTTCAGAATCGGCATTTGCTTCTTTTTCCTTTTCTCCTCTTCCTCCTTTCTGATAGACGGAAGGAGTCACACCAAACTGAAGTTTAAAGCACTTACTAAAATAAAACGGATCATTAATACCTACCTGATACGAAACCTCAGCCACCGTCAGATTTTCTGGAGAAGAAAGCAGTTCTGCCGCTTTTTTCATTCGCATAATACGTATGTATTCATTTGGAGAATAGCCTGTTACACCTCGCACCTTACGATAAAAGATAGAACGTCCTACCCCCATCATGGAAGCAAACTCGTCTACGGTAAACTGAGGATTTCCCAGTTGCGTTTCCATAATGCGCCCCATCTTCTCTACAAAGAATTTATCCTTATCAGAGGAACAAAGAGCCGGACGCACCTGATTGGGATCATGTGAGAATTTCTCTTTTAGTTTTTCACGCTGCTCTATCAACTTAAACGCCCGTGTCAACAACAGTTTCGGACTAAACGGTTTCGTGATGTAAGCATCAGCTCCACACTCCACTCCTTTCACATGATTATCTACCGAGGTCATGGCCGTCAGCAGAATCACCGGAATATGACTGGTATTAAAATCAGTCTTCAATTTCCGTGTCAGTTCAAAACCTGAACATCCCGGCATAACCACGTCACTGATAATCAAATCCGCATCATAATTACGCGCACGCTCCAATCCTGCATCTCCATCAGCTTCTGCTACAACCTCAAAATATACTCCCAGCTCCTCTTTCAGAAATTCACGCACATCATTATCATCCTCTACAATCAAGACCTTGTATTTATTCAGCGGATTTACTGGAAGAACTTCATCCAGCCCTTCTTCATCCTTCAATACCACATCCGCCAAATGCTTTTCAGCCATTTCCTCCTCACGCAGCAGCACATTGTTCGGCACAAGAAAATCTTTTTCTTCATATACGGACTTGTCCGTCGGCAAAGTCACAATAAAGATAGAGCCTCCTCCCGGATTCTCCTCATAAGTAATTGTTCCTTTATGCACGTTGACCAGTTCATGCGTCAGATGCAGCCCCACGCCTACACTGTCACCAGAGAAATTACTTTGCATAAACCGCTTGAACAATTCGCCACGTTTTTCCTTGGGAATACCCACACCCGTATCAGATACACTCATTTTCAGTCTTCCAGCCGATTCGTCTACATTCACCACAAACTCAATCTTTCCTTTTGACGGAGTGTATTTAAAGGCATTAGACAAAATATTATACACTACTTTATCCACGTTTCCCTTATCAATGAACATCCGGTACGACTGACAAGAAGGAATAAAACGGAATTCCATGTTCTTTGATTCTGCCGCATCCTTGAAGCTCAAATAAATTTCATACAGGAAAGCTATCACATCTGTTTCTTCCAATGACAATGCCAGCTTATTATTCTGCATTTTACGGAATTCAAGCAATTGATTAATCAGACGCAGCATACGTTCCGTACTCTTGTCCATAATCTTAAGAGAGTAAGCCATTTCTTTCGGCACTTTCAAGCGGTGAATCTTCTCCAACGCACCTTGTATCAACGTCAACGGAGTACGGAACTCATGTGAAATATTAGTAAAGAATACCAGTTTATACTCGGTAAGCTGCTCCTCTACCTTAATCTTGTTACGTAAAGTATTCATATTACGTATAATACGGAATACAATGTACAACAGTACAGCTATCACTATCACATACAAGATATAAGCCCATGGCGTTTTCCAGAAAGGAGGATTCACCACAATCTTCAATACAGATTCCTCCGCTCCCCATAATCCGGAAGCATCAGAAGCTTTAACATGAAGATAATAGGTTCCTGGAGAAAGATTTTTATAAGCCGCAAAATTCAAGGACGAAGGAACACTCCATCCCTTATCATAGTTTTCAAGCTTATAACTGAACTTAGAACCTCCTGCTCCCGAGTAGTCGAAAGTAGAAAATTCTACCACAAAAGAACTTTGATAATACTGTAAATTCACCTCTGAAGCATAGGCTAAAGACATATCCAAAGGAGAATCCGGTTCATCTGGACTAACCGAAATGCCATTCAACCGCAAATCTGTAAACGTAACTTTCGTTTTACTTTCCGGATGTTTTACCCTACGCGGATCAATCACCGTCAATCCATAATTTGTACCAAAAGCAATACGGCCGTCATCCAAACTTAGTCCACAATTCTCGGCATACACATTGCCCAGCATATTTGTAGAAAAGAAATAGTTTTCGAATGTTTTACGGGCCGCATCAAAGCAAGAAACACCGAATTCTGTGGTAATCCAGATTTTACCATTCATATCTGGAATGAAAGTTTGTACCATTCCGTTAACCAATCCATCCTCTAATCCAAAATGTTCAAACTTCAGCTGAGCATAATTTCCATTTTCAGGAAGAGAGCATACCGAAAATCCGGCTCCCGACTCTGCTATCAGGATGTGCCCTTTCCCATCAGAAGCGATGCTACGAATCTCATTACTTCTCAACATTCCGTTATCGAAGGTATAACTATAATATGCAGACGGATCTTTCAACAGTTTATCAGGCTGAAACACATAAACGCCTTCACTGGTTCCAACCCAAACCCAATGATTGTCATCTTCAAAAATAACCCGCACCTGACGCTGTCCATAAGTGGAAGTCAAGAAATGACGGAAAGTATAGCCATTCTTACCTGGAACGGCCAAATCAAGTCCTCCTTCAAAAGTTCCAACCCATATACGGTTTTTACTATCCTTCAACAGACAAAATACTTGATTCGATCCCAATGAAGATGAATCGGAAGGATTATGTGTATATACACGGTTACCCACAATCAGTCCCTTGGTACGCGAAGCATACCACTGAACTCCATCCGCATCCTCTACAACCGCATAAATATTACTTCCATAAGTTGTTTCTTCCTTTTTATTATTCAACTGTGAATCGTATTCATACATTCTTCCATCACGGGTTCCAAGAATGATATTTCCTGAAGAACAACGGTGCAGGGTACGTACCGTATTCGAACGATTAAACTTCCCTTCACCTGCCGGGAAAATACGAAGTGTACCTTCATTCAGGACTTCCAAACGGGACACTCCCGTATATTCCGAACTTACCCATATATTTCCAGAATAGTCTTCTATGACACATTGCAAAAAATCTGAACCAATCTGACTTTGCGCATTGTCTGAGTCGGCTACGATATGTTTCATTTGTCCGTTTGCCACATCATATACAAAAAGACCGTTACCATAAGTACCAATCCAAATAATTCCACGTGAATCATGTACCACATAATAGCGTTCCCGGTCCACATAATTACGCTTCTCTTCCGGCATCAATAAAAAAGGAGTCACTTTTCCCGATTGGGAATCAATCCAAGTTAATACTCCACTGTTTCCATAAACCCACGATTCTCCCTTGTTATCTTTAATAACCTTCGCTCTTTTTATTTGCAGTGCTTCTTCAGCTAAAGTCAGTACATGCGTTTCAAAGTCAAAGCTCCAGGTATTGGTACCACTAAAAATAAGCCACTTCTTACCTAATATCAAATTATCATAGTAAGTAAAATCTCCTTCAATAGAAACTTCCTTCTTTAAAGCCCCATTCAGGAAAGTATACACAGCCCCTTTATTCGTCAGGAAATAGGTCTTCTTCCCATGAACAGCTATTCTCATAAAATCCATACGCTCATCCACTGCATGAAGTTTCTTTCCATCCCAATAATAAAGTCCTTTTCCTGTAGCAATCCAGGCCCAACCTTCTGCACCTACCTTCAAATCACGGATAAGGTTGGACGCAAGCCCACTACGAACATCGAAGGCAATTGAAGTAAAAGTACGGTCTTTCCGGTAGCGTATCAACCGGCATCCTTCTCTTTCTCCTGTTACCCAAGCTTCATTTTTATTGACAAAATAGACATTCGAATAATGGCGTAAATATTCACCACTACCTGTAAAATCTACAAAGCAGTCCTTCTTCAAGTCGTAACACCCGACTGACTCTCCTGTTGTTTTTATCCATAAAAAACAATTCTGGTCCTCTATAATTTCCTGTATACGATGATCTGGCAATGAAGGTTTATTTCCTTTTCGAGGACGGAATGTAATAAAAGAAGTTCCATCAAAACGACTAAGCCCGTTAAGAGTTCCCATCCAAATGAATCCCTTACTGTCTTGATACATATATCTGACCGAATTATTGCCTAACCCGGATGTGGTTGTAAAGCGAGTGGAACGCACATCCACTGCAGCCTCAAGTCCTTCTACCAACAATACAATAAAAAAGAATATGAAGAAGAATAGCCTGTTCATTCTGCTTTGTTTTTATATACTATTTGCAAAAATATAAAAAAGTGCATCACTAAAAAAGCCATGCACTTTTTTCAATCTTGTACAGAATTGCCTGTTTAATCCATGTGGAAAACTTCCGGCAAAGGAATAGTAACCGGAGAATTGTCAGGATTCACCTCCATAATGTCAGCCATATAATCCCACCATTTCTGTACAATCGGGTTATTTCCCATATCCTGAGAAGATTCTTCACCTTTCGTTTTCTGACAGGCAAACAAGATATTAGTATCTTTATCCCAATAGATAGAATAATCATACACGCCATTTTCTGACAACATCTGTTTCAGTTCCGGCCAAATAGCAGCATGGCGTTTTTCATACTCTTTTTCAAATCCTGGTTTCAGGAACATTTTAAAAGCTTCACGTTTCATAGTACCTCCAATTATTTTAAATAGTTTTTCAATGTACAATCTGTTTCTTTCAAACCGTCTGCAATGCTTTGTGCATTCAAGTGCGCTCCTTTCAATGATGTATGTGTATGATCCTTACAGAAATAAGGAGCTACGTATTTCAGACCTTGCTCATAACCAATCTGTTGCAATTTATCTGCTGACAACTTATTCAAGTCAATAAAATACGCACCTGTTGCTTCAGCAGCTTCCCGTGTCCATTTACCAAAAGATGTGGTATTACGTTGTATCTCATTATTATCCCACATATTACGTGGCGTATGACTCAACACAATAGGGATAGCCCCTTTTTCCTGAGCATCGCGGATAAATTTACGCAAATACCAGCCAAATGTATACACCACATCATAAGTTTTAGTGGCTTCCATTAAAAAGACTTTACTTTCTTCTCCAGCCCCTGGAAGTTCAGCACGCGCCTTTCCTGTATTAATAGCTCCAGCGTCGTTATGCCCAAATTGAATCAATACAAAATCACCAGGTTGCAAGGCATCATAGACCTTATCCCAGCGGCCTTCCTCCAAATAAGTACGGGCACTACGGCCTGCTTTAGCACAATTCTCTACAGAAATTCTATTTAAGTCAAACAGTTCGGCAATCACGCTTCCCCATCCCCACTGACCATTCTCGTCTTTATCCTGATTACGCACCGTACTGTCACCTATGGTAAATAACACCGGACAGCCTTTCTTTCTGGTTGAACCAGTGACCGTATCTTGTTCGACAGGCTTCAAATAACGGGCAAGTTCCAGTTTTTTATATTCACGAATACCTTCGGCGGCAGATTCAGCATTTACCCGTGCTCCAAACACACTGGTATGGATACGATCCAAATAGAACATATATTTTACCTTTTCCTTGCCAAAAGTCTCAAATTTACGAGCCGTTATCTCATTAAGGTCAATAAAAGGTACATGTTCTTTTTTAGCCACTTGCTTGGCCCACAAACCAAAAGTCTTATTTACACGAGTTATTATGGTACTGTCCTTATCCTCCCAAGCATTGCGCGGAGTAAGAGAAAAAAGAATTGGATGAGCTCCTTTGGCCTTGACTTCACGAATATAACGACGCATATATTCGCCATAAGTATACACTGTTTCCTTAACTCCTGTCTCCTTAATTGTTACTTCGAGACTGTCTTTACCAATGCCAGGAATAGACGCACGTGCCCGGCCGCTATCATACGGTCCGTTATCGTTATGTCCCAATTCGATAATAACCCAGTCACCTTTCTTTACTCCTTTCAGGACATCTTTCCACAAATGAGTATAAAATGTACGGCTACTGGTTCCACCCAACGCATGGTTTTCAACTGTAATCTTATTTTCATCAAAATATTCATGGAAGAAATATCCCCATCCCCACTGTCCGTTATTTCCATTGCCTAACGTTCCGGTGCGCATCGTTGAATTTCCTACCAAGAAAAGTACAGGATTATTCCCCTTACGGGTAGACCCCGCAACCGGTCTGGCTGTTTTTGCTTTATTCAAGCTATCCAGTGTCAAATCGACTACCTGGTTAACATCTTCCATTGGCGCTTTCACCTTGTTTTGCGCATAAGCAGAAAAAGAAAAGCAGGTTGCCCCTAGCAACCAGACTCCCCACATTATGTGTTTTTTCATATACATATTTACTTATTTTCAAATTCCAAAGATAGCAGAAAGAGATTACTCTCGCATGGAATATTGTACACAATCATGTGCTTTTATACATAAATCTATTGACAAATAAAAAAAGAACGAACTATTGATCATTTAGTCCGCTCTTTCTCCCTTTTACCTCAAATAGCTTATCCTACCTATTAAAACTTATAAGACTCTATAACTTACAAAAATCAATTTCCATCAGGTTTCTCAATCTCCGTGAAAGGACTTTCATTCCACTTGAATGTATCTACTTTATCTGGACTCGCAGGATTAAAAGGATGATAATCATCTCTCAAATATTTAACCCAGGGAAGATTCAACTGCTTAATACCTTCAATCACACATTTAGCAATTTCATACGCTCCGTATGGATTGAAATGGGTATTATCAGCCAAAGCCTTCGTCTGATTGGGATAAGTTCCTGCCGGATAATGCACAAAAGCTTTTTTAGAAGGTTCTACTCCCATAGCTTCATAAAACACACGGGTCATGTCATGCAATTCTATCACCTGCACTCCCTCACGCTGGGCAACCCAACGCATCGCATCAGGATAGTCTTCGTGTGTTTCCTGTATTTTACCAGAATTGTCAAATGAACGACGCTGGGTGGGAGTCACAAAAACCGGAATCCCCCCTTTTGCACGTACTACATCTACAAAATATTTCAAATTGCTGGCAAATGAATAATAGGCTCCCTTGCCCGGTCCTTTTAATTTCTGGTCATTATGCCCAAACTCGATAAACATATAATCCCCTTCTTTCATCTGAGTTAAAGCCTTCTTCAGGCGACCAGCCTTAATAAAGGTATCGGCACGTTCACCACTTTCTGCATAGTTTGCAAAACATACATGTTCATCAAAAAAGCGCGGAATCATCTGTCCCCAGCTAGCCCATGGCTCATTATCCTGGTCTACTACAGTAGAGTTACCTGCTAAAAAAACGGTCACCACATCATTTACCGGTTCAATTTTCAGACTAGCCAGACAAGGAGCATCTCCATTAAACTCAAATGTCAACTTATCATCCCAGTTCAATTTATTCTTTTCCCGCTCCTTAATCTGTACTTTTTCCCCATCACTTATTATCGTATTACGCTTATTCACCGTAAAACGATAAGTTAGAAACTCTCCTTTCCGAGTAGATATATTTTCAAGGAACAAACGTCTGGATTCTGCACGCACTGTAGTAGAACCAGCTTTCCGGGCATTACCTAAAGTAACTGTCACCAGATAATTTCCATCAGGAACATCTACCGAAAAGAAAAAAGGTTCGTTACTTTTCTTCACCGGTGCAGGCAGGAAATCATATCCATACCCACCTTTACAAGGATATATTGAATCTGAAGAGATTTGAATCACTCCTTTCTCGACTTTTTTCTTCTCACTAAAATCAAACTGATAACTTTGTGCATAAGCCACATTTGCCAAAAACAGACCGGCAAGACCAATATTCAGAAATCGCTTTATTTTCATACATTTTCATCTTAGGTTATTGTAAAGGCAAAATTAAACGCTTATGGCCAAAAAGGATGCAGACAAACGTACGGAATCATAGAATATCGTACAAAAATACATTTATAAGGACATTCACACCTGATTTATTTCCAAAAGAATGCTTTCCTTTGCCACAAAAGGCATACTAACTAATACATTACCATGAGAAGCAAAACATTATTTTCTATTTTTGTTGCCAGCCTGATGGCGTATACAACTTCAGCACAAAAAGTGAACGTACAACCTGTACATGTGGAAGCTCCTTTCCCTATGGATTCCGTACACTTGTGCACATTCCCCAATAAAGAATTCTCCATCACAAAATATGGAGCCCAAAAGGGAAGCAATCATCTAAACACCCAGGCATTTGCCAAAGCCATTGAAGCATGCCACCGTGCGGGAGGCGGACGAGTGGTAGTCCCAGCCGGTGAGTGGTTTACCGGACCTATTCACCTCAAAAGCCATGTCAACCTTTTTTTGGAAGAAGGAGCTGTAGTCAGATTCTCTGACAATCCCAATGATTACCTTCCAGCTGTAATGACCTCCTGGGAGGGGCTGGAATGCTATAATTACTCGCCACTTATCTATGCATTTGAATGTGAGAATGTAGGTATCTCCGGAAAAGGAACACTGGCTCCAGTCATGGGCACCTGGCGTACGTGGTTTAAACGTCCGGAAGCTCACTTAAACGCATTAAGACAATTGTATTCCATGGGGTCAACAGATGTTCCTGTAGAACAACGCCAAATGGCAAGAGGAGAAAATCATCTTCGTCCACACCTCATTCATTTTAACCGCTGCAAAAATATATTATTAGAAGATTTCCATATCCGCCAAAGTCCTTTTTGGACCATCCATCTCTATTTGTGTAACAGTGGCGTAGTACGCCACCTCGATGTGCAGGCTCATGGGCACAACAATGACGGAATCGATTTGGAAATGAGCCGGAATTTTCTAATTGAAAACTGTAAGTTCGACCAGGGAGACGATGCGGTGGTCATCAAATCCGGACGTAACCAAGATGCATGGCGCCTCAACACACCCAGTGAAAATATCGTCGTCCGGGATTGTGATATTCTCAATGGACATACCCTGCTCGGAATCGGAAGTGAAATTTCCGGAGGAGTACGCAATATCTACATGACCCGCTGTAAAGCTCCACAAAATGTACACCGCCTGTTTTTCTTAAAAACAAACCATCGTCGTGGAGGGTTTATCGAAAACATTTACCTGGAAGACATCGAAGCTGGAGACATGCTTCGTACCTTTGAAGTAGACACTGAAGTATTATACCAATGGAAAGATTTAGTTCCAACTTATGAAACACGTATCACCCGTATAGATGGAATACATGTAAAGAACATTCATTGCCAGTCGGCTGATGCCATTTACGAGCTAAAAGGAGATGCCCGATTACCAATCCGTAATGTATTTGTTGAAAATGTAAAAGTAGATACAGTACGTCAGTTTATCAATCGGTTATCAAATGTGGAAAATTTTCAGGCTAACGAGGTATCCGCTACTATCTTACTTCACAAAGAAGCACCCAGTATAGATTTAGATAAACTATATAAACAGAAAGCAGAATAATAAAAATAGCGAGAAGCGGCATCCCTCACCGATGCATCTTCTCGCTATTTCATTATCACTGATACAAATTAAAACTGGAACAAAGCAGTCAGTACGATGCGGTTATTTTTTACCAGATGGGTGTTGGTCACCCGTGCCTTGTCGGTATAATCGCCATACCACGCGCCGGTCCAAGTATATTCTGCTCCGAACTTCCAGTTCGGGCGATTGTAAGTCAGTTCGGCTCCCAGTGTATTCAACTGGTCGATATTTGTTCCTGTACCCAATACTCCAGTCACACTTTTCGATGCTCCCAAGTTTTTGAGATACCCGGCAAACACTCCGCCACGGAACTTGCTTCCATACATCATATTTACCCAAGTATGCGATACACGCAAAGGAGTGTACTCCTGTTCACCCGTGCGAGAGTCGGTACACGTAATGCCATACCCGCCAATTGTACTGGTTTGCGTCAGGTTTGACCCTAACACGCTCTTGGCTGCCAGCAAGAAACGGCGGTGCACATATTTCACATGCGCCTCAGCTGAAACTCCTGTCACGCGTTCGCTTACCTTGTATATATTGTCATTGTATTTCGATTCTGTACGAGGAGACATGGAAGACACATGCACACCCGCTCCGGCAAGCAATCCGGGACGATTATAATCCATGCCCAAATAAAACTCGGGCAAGCAACCGTTCTTCATAAAGCTCTGACTTTTAGCTGTAGCAACAACTCCTGTAGTATCATTTTTAGGTCCTACCGACAAATATTGTGACTGCCATATAGCAGCAACGGTCAGTTTGAAATTTTTGTTTGTAAACCGATAGCGAATCTGCGGTGCACGGCTGAACGGCTGATAAGG
>OGYX01002535.1_pt1 | contig 11591 bp, 12 predicted proteins | sample 1576601 | NCBI WGS metagenome assembly OGYX01 (sample SAMEA3541561, study PRJEB24748) | human gut metagenome | biome: human gut; feature: human-associated habitat; material: faeces | place: China | collected 2012 | reverse complement strand
AATGAAGAACTATCGCCACAAGAAGAACTCGTGCAGGATATTGTTTCAATACTCCATGTGTTTTCTTGTAGGCTGTATGGGCTTCGTAAGTATAAGAAACAAATAGAAAAGGATGAGGAAATTGCTAAAGAGCTTCAAGACGGAAATAAATCCGACAGAGGAACAGAAAGTCAAAATTCGTAAAACAATAGGAACTTGTAGATATATTTACAACTTCTATCTTGCTCATAACAAAGAACTTTACGATAAAGGCGAAAAGTTTATGAGTGGTAAAAGTTTTAGTGTCTGGCTGAACAATGAGTATCTTCCACAAAATCCAGACAAGTTATGGATTAAAGAAGTCAGTTCAAAATCTGTAAAGCGCTCAATCGAAAATGGTTGTATCGCATTTACTAGATTTTTCAAACATCAAAGTGCTTTTCCGAATTTTAAAAAGAAAGGCAAATCTGATGTAAAAATGTATTTTGTAAAGAATAATCCAAAAGATTGTCGTTGTGAAAGACACAGAATCAATATTCCGTCACTTGGCTGGGTTCGCATCAAAGAAAAAGGATATATTCTCACAACAAAAGATGGATACGCAATTAAAAGTGGTCATGTCTCAATAAAAGCTGACAGATACTATGTTTCAGTTCTTGTAGAAATCCCAAATAACAAGATAGCCAATAATTCCAATGAAGGAATTGGCATTGACCTTGGATTAAAGGATTTTGCCATTGTTTCTAATGGTAAAACCTATAAGAACATTAACAAATCTGCAAAATTAAAGAAACTTGAAAAACAACTTATTAAGGAACAGAGAAGTCTGTCCCGAAAATATGAAAATTTAAAGAAAGGAGAGTCCACTCAAAAAACAAATATACAAAAACAAAGGCTTAAGGTACAGAAACTTCATCATAGAATTGACAATATTCGTACTGATTACATCAATAAAACAATCGCAGAGATAGTAAAAACCAAACCATCTTATATAACAATTGAAGATTTAAACATATCAGGAATGATGAAGAATAAACATCTTTCAAAAGCAGTTGCTTCGCAGAAGTTTTATGAATTTAGAATAAAGCTTCAAGCTAAATGCAAAGAAAATGGAATTGAACTTCGAGTTGTAGATAGATGGTTTCCATCATCTAAAACTTGTCACTGCTGTGGTGCTGTCAAAAAAGATTTAAAGCTTTCAGATAGAATATTCAAATGCAGTTGCGGTTATGTCGAAGACAGAGATTTCAATGCTGCACTTAATTTGAGAGATGCCATGACTTACGAAGTTGCATAAATAAACGCGAACGTAGGTATGTACCGAAGGCTATTTCGGGAATTTACGACTGTGGAGTGTACAAGAACTTGTGAGTAGATATGATTTCGGTCAATCCAAAGCATACACGATGAAGTAGTAAGTAGAACTCGTGAGAGTCTACGTTATCTCGATGTGAGTATATTTAATCACATTTTGAGTGGCAGATGTATGTGATGGATTTCAAAGAATATATCGTACAGAGAATCGAAGAGATGCCGCTTGTGACGCTGGCAACGGAGGAAAAAGCTGGGGCAGTCTGCATCGATTTTACAAAAGTGGATGAGAAGATGTACAATGGAGTTCTGATTGGAAATACGGCAAATGCTGCGAAGATTCTGACAGAGGAATATATGACGACTGTGACACCGGACGCAGAAAAAGACCAGCTGCTGTGGTTCACTTATGAAGGTATGACAGAAAAAGCTCTCAAGAAGAAAATGAATATGATGGAAGCATTTGTATCATCTATATAAGAAAGGTGGCTGAATTATGAGCGAAGAAGTGAAGCGTGTCGGAAGAGATCTGGCATATGAAGGAACAGTCATAAAAGTTTATAAAGACCATATGAAATTTGCAAATGGTAACACGGCAGAATGGGATTTTATCCATCATGACGGGGCAGCCGCAGTTGTTCCGGTCATGGTTGATGGAAAAATTCTCATGGTTACCCAGTATCGTAATGCGTTGGAGCGAGATACGCTTGAAATCCCGGCGGGGAAACTGGATGCGCCGGGAGAGCCTGGAATTGAATGCGCTTCCAGAGAACTGGAGGAGGAGACGGGATATCGTTCAGAGGATCTTGAATGGTTGATTACACTTCGGACAACAGTGGCATTTTGCGATGAGAAGATTGACATTTACGTTGCGAAAAATCTGATTCCGTCACACCAGCATCTGGACGAGGATGAATTTATCAATGTGGGAGCTTACACCATTGATGAATTGAGAAAAAAGATTTATTCCGGTGAGATTGAAGATTCCAAGACGGTGGCAGCACTTCTCGCATATGCGGACAAATATGGAAAATAGCAATCTGCAGATATCAGTGTTTACATGAGATGGAAAAGCAGATTTTTGAACAAAGAAGAATCACAACAAGTAAATAAGAATATATAGGAAGTCCGGGCATATAAATAGAGGGAGACTACATGCAAAAGTATCTGAACAGGAGGTTACGTGTGTGAAGATACAAAGAAGGCAAAGGTATCCTATTCTGATTTATATGCTGGGCTTTTTTCTTGGAATCATATATTTGAATGTTGCTTCGACCAGGTATGTTGTAGATGTGGGAATCTGGAGCGAGTGGTTCAGAAGCCAGTATCTTGGCTATGATTTGAAATCTTTTGATTATATGTGGTATATAGCGCAGATACGCCTGCTTCCGGCAGTCGGACTTGCAATACTTGGTGGGACAAAGTTCCGGAGAATAGCAGCTTATCTGTTTCTTTTATGGGCTGGACTGGCAAGTGGCATGATTCTGACATCGGCACTTCTTATGCTGGGAGTCAAAGGATTGATATTATGCGTTATAAGTATGTTTCCACATTTTTTGTGCTATATACCGGCTTATGCAATGCTTTTACTATATTTATTCCGATATCCGGTGAGCGAATGGAATTCTACGAAGACGTTAAGTTTTGTATTATTTCTTACTATGGGAATTGCATTAGAGTGTCTGGTCAATCCAGTATTGCTGAAAATGTTTTTGAGAACATTATAAAAACTAGCATTCTTTTATGTGCTGTAATGAGAGCTCAAAAGCATCTGGCGTAAATGATAGCTTATATACAAAATCCCGGTTACGAAAAGGAATATCTGGCTTGCCAGAAGGCAATGCAGGTATCCCGGGATTCCCCAATATGCTGTAAAATATAAGACACCAATGATCCGAATGAAAAGACTTAGCGTATTTAGCAAGAAAGAAATGCCGGTTTTTCCGAGACCATGGATAATGCTGATGAGTGCACTGTTGGCGTATAAAAATGGACACATCCAAGAAAGAGTACGTATGAACTCTCCGGCAAGAGAGCTATGGAAGAGCAGTCTTCCTAATGCGGGACCAAGTAGAAAGAATCCGGCCAGGCATCCAGTTCCAAGAAAAATGCAACCACAAAGGGAACTTCGTATCATTTTCTTTATACGTTGTACGTTTTTTTGAGTCTGGGCTTCTGTGATAGCAGGTAAGAGCATTGTGGAAGCAGAATTAGTAAGAGCGGATGGAAACAGGATACAAGGAAGAGCCATGCCTGTCAGGACACCATAAGTACTCAGGGCATCTGAGGTGGAAAGCCCGTAAATTAATAAGGAAGCAGGGATAGAGACTGCTTCGATACTTTGCAGTATATTTAAAAGTATGCGATTACCGGTAAGGGGAAGAGAAAGTTTTATAAGCTCTTTTGCATCGAAAAACATTTGCTGTAAGGAAAGGGAAGACGGAATAAGAAAATGAAGCCCAGGTTTATTACGAACGCATTTTAGACTATAAAGGGCAGAAGCTATTTCACCGAATATCAACCCCAGAACAGCAATCCAGATGCCGGAAGATCCTTCGGTGTGGTTTAAAAACTGACAAATAACGAGAACACTGAAAATACGTACAGTTTGTTCTAATAATTGAGAGGATGAAGGAATTTTGGTGTCTTTTAGGCCGAGGCAGTATCCGGTAATACAGCTATGTATAGCACTGAAAGGAAAAACGTAAGAAAGCAGGACCAGGAGAGGTTCACATCTTCGGTCGCCAAGTACAGAGCCAGCCAAAAATGGCGCGAATTTTTGCAGAAAAATTGTAAAACAGCAGGAGACGGACAACGTGATGAGAAGTCCGGTATAGAGAAGCTGGCGGGCTTCTTTTTTTCTGCCCTGAACAAGACGGCTGGCAACACTGCGGGAGAGAATCGTCTGGATTCCGGCACAAGTTGCGGAATAGCCAAGAGCATAAATGGGAAAAATAAGCTGGTAAAGTCCGACCTGAACCGCTCCAAATGTATGGCTTAGGAAAATGCGATAAAAAAAACCCATAAATCTGGTGAGCAGCCCTGTAACGGTTAAAATAAATGTCCCTTTGATAAGTGGATTGTGCAACTCCATGAAAGTACCTCAAAAGATGCCTTTATTTCTTTATTATATTCGTAGGAAAAGCTTGACAGAACGGAAAATGGGTGATATTCTACTTAAAGTAAATCCCCAGTATTTTGCTAGGGATTGGAAAAGAAGGTGAAAATATTGAAACTGTCGACAAAAGGGAAATATGGTCTGCGCGCCATTATCGATTTGGCGAGATTTAGCGAGAAAGAACCGGTATCCATCGGCTGCATAGCCACGAGACAAAAATTGTCTGAGCGATATCTGGAACAGCTTTTTGCATTACTGAAAAAAGCAGGGCTTGTAAAAAGTATCCGGGGAGCGTCCGGAGGATATGTGCTTGCCCGTGATGCGTCAGAAATATCGGTAGGTGATGTACTGCGTGCCCTGGAAGGCAATCTGGAACCGGTAAGATGCGCAGCATTTTATTCAGAAGAAGGGTGTATGGCTTCCGATGAATGTGTCACAAAGTATGTATGGCAGAAAATCAACGACAGTATTAATAAAACCGTAAATGAAATCAAGCTGGATGAGCTTGTAAAAGAAAGCAAAGAACTGAATCCGGAAGGTGTTATCCACGGAGAATGCAGTCAACAATAGAGAAAGAAGGGTAATGTAAGATGTCTAAATTAATTTATCTTGATAATGCGGCAACAACAAAGACAGCTCCAGAGGTTGTAGAGGCTATGCTTCCTTATTTTACAGAATACTATGGAAATCCTTCCAGCGTATATAGCTTTGCAGCACAGAATAAAGAAGTGATCACACAGCAGAGAGAGATCATTGCAAATGCGCTCGGTGCCAAAACAGAAGAAATTTACTTTACAGCAGGTGGTTCAGAGTCTGATAACTGGGCATTGAAAGCAACTGCAGAGGCTTATGGAAATAAAGGAAAACACATCATCACAACAAAGATTGAACACCATGCAATTCTTCATAGTGCCGAGTATCTTGAAAAGAGAGGATACGAAGTAACTTATCTGGATGTAGATGAATATGGTGTAGTGAAATTAGATGACCTCAAAGCAGCAATACGTCCAGACACAATCCTGATTTCTGTGATGTTTGCAAATAACGAGATTGGTACGATCCAGCCAATCAAAGAGATTGGTGAGATTGCTCATGAGCATGGTATACTATTCCACACAGATGCAGTACAGGCATTTGGACAGGTTCCAATCAATGTTGACGAATGTCATATTGATATGTTGAGTGCCAGTGGTCACAAATTAAACGGACCTAAGGGAATTGGATTCCTTTACATCCGTAAAGGGGTTAAGATCCGCTCATTCGTTCATGGCGGAGCTCAGGAGAGAAAACGTCGTGCCGGAACAGAAAATGTACCGGGAATCGTGGGAATCGGAACAGCAATTGAGCGTGCGGTCCGCACGATGCAAGAACGTACAAAGAAAGAAACAGAAGTACGTGATTATCTGATCAAACGTGTTTTGGAGGAGATACCGTATACAAGACTGAACGGACATCCAACAAAGAGACTTCCGAACAACGCAAACTTCAGCTTCCAGTTCATCGAAGGAGAGTCACTTCTGATCAGATTGGATATGAAAGGAATCTGTGGTTCCAGTGGATCCGCATGTACATCAGGATCCTTAGATCCGTCCCATGTACTTCTGGCAATCGGACTGCCTCACGAGATCGCACACGGATCACTCAGACTGACTTTGAATGAGGAAATCACAAAAGAAGATATCGACTACGTGGTAGACAGTCTGAAAGAAATCGTGGCTTATATCCGTCAGATGTCACCACTTTATGAGGACTTCTTAAAAAAACAAAAATAGATAATAAATCACAAACATCAGGAGGAAATATAAATGTATTCAGCAAAAGTAATGGATCACTTTGAACATCCAAGAAATGTAGGAGAGATTGAGGATGCCAGTGGAGTAGGAACTGTTGGAAATGCAAAATGTGGAGATATTATGAGAATTTATCTGGACATCGACGAGAACCAGATCATTAAAGATGTAAAATTCAAGACATTTGGATGCGGAGCTGCAGTTGCAACAAGCAGTATGGCAACTGAGATGGTAAAAGGAAAGACGGTTCAGGAAGCGATGGAGGTTACGAATAAAGCGGTTATGGAAGCACTTGACGGACTTCCGCCGGTAAAGGTACACTGTTCCCTTCTTGCAGAGGAAGCAATCCATGCAGCACTGTGGGACTATGCACAGAAGAACGGTATTACAATTGAAGGACTCCAGAAACCAAAATCAGATATTCACGAAGGTGAAGAGGATGAGGCAGAAGAGTATTAAATCGCAAAGGTAGATGTGATGGAGAAGAAAAAAGTAGTAGTAGGAATGTCCGGTGGTGTGGATTCATCGGTGGCTGCCTGGCTTTTAAAGGAGCAGGGATATGATGTGATCGGTGTGACCATGCAGATCTGGCAGGATGAAGATGAATTCAAGCAGCAGGAAGAAGGCGGATGCTGTGGGCTTTCCGCTGTGGAAGATGCAAGACGGGTAGCTGCCCGTCTGGGCATTCCTTATTATGTTATGAATTTTAAAAATGAATTTAAAAAATATGTCATCGATTATTTTATCGATGACTATTTGCATGGAAGGACACCGAATCCATGTATTGCCTGTAACCGTTATGTAAAATGGGAGTCTCTGCTTACAAGAGCGATGGAGATTGGTGCAGACTATATTGCGACCGGTCATTATGCACAGGTAGAACAGCTTCCTAGTGGAAGGTATTCCATTAAGACTTCCGTGACAAGTGTGAAGGATCAGACTTATGCGCTATATAATCTGACACAGGATCAGCTTAGTAAAACACTGATGCCAGTCGGAAAGTACAGCAAAGACGAAGTACGTAAGATGGCTGAGAATATCGGACTTCTGGTTGCTCATAAACCAGACAGTCAGGATATATGTTTTGTTCCGGATGGAGACTATGCCACATATATAGAAGAAAACACTGCGGCAGGTTCAATCCGGCCGGGAAACTTCGTGACTTCCGATGGAACGATTGTAGGACAGCATAAAGGAATCATACATTATACAGTGGGGCAGAGAAAGGGTCTTGGATTATCTCTGGGACATCCGGCATTTGTACTGGAAATCCGTCCAGAGACAAATGAAGTAGTTGTGGGAACCAATGAAGAATCCATGTCCAGATATGTACGTGCTAATCATGTGAATTTCATGTCGGTTGCTGATATTGATGGAAAGAAGCGTGCGTGGGGAAAGATTCGCTACAATCATAAAGGTGCATGGTGTACAGTCGAACGTACAGGAGAAGACGAAATTTTATGTACATTCGATGAACCGGTACGTGCGATTACACCGGGACAGGCACTGGTGCTTTATGATGGAGAATATGTTCTTGGAGGAGGAACGATTCTATGAAAACAGATGCACATATGCACAGCAGCTTTTCTTATGATGCAGAGGTCTGTCCAAAGAAAATGATAGAAGCTTCCATCCAGAAGGGTTTAAAAGCCATCTGCTTTACAGATCATTATGACAAAGATGACGATCAGTGGGGCGAGGGAGAGCAGATTTTTGATGTAGATGAATATTTTACAACTATGACAAGGCTAAGGGAACAATATCGGGATCAGATAGAGGTCCGGATAGGGGTTGAACTTGGTCTCAGACCGCATCTTGCAGAATATTACAGCAGGTTCGTTCCAAAGTATCCATTTGATATGGTGATTGGATCGGTCCATTCGGTTCGCGGCGTAGACCCGGCGTCCGAAAAGCTGTTTGAAGGAAAGACTGATGCGCAAGTATACAGGATGACCTTTGAGGAGAGTCTGGAGGATATCAGACATTTTCATGATTTTGATGTTATGGGACATCTGGATTATGTGGTAAGATATGGTAAGAACAAAGAAAAAGAATATTCGTATAAGATGTTTGCAGATGAGATCGACGCTCTTTTAAGGGAACTGATCGAACATGGCAAAGGACTTGAGCTTAATATGGCAGGACTCAAATATGGACTGCCCTTCGCACATCCGCATCCGGATATTTTGAAGCGTTACAGAGAGCTTGGAGGCGAAATTGTTACAGTTGGTGCAGATGGGCACCGGCCAGAGCATATTGCATGGGAATTTGACAAGGCGTGTGACATTTTAAAAGGGTGTAATTTTAAATATTATACAGAATTTAAGGAAAGAAAGCCGATTTTTTTGACACTTCGATAGAATTCGAAAAGAGACTTGAATTTTTGTACTTTCTTTAGTACAATGAAAGAGGTTGATGAATCTTTAACAAACTTTTGTTGAAGATATCAGCATAAAATGCAAAGAACTAAATTTAAAACTTTAGGAGGAATTAATCATGGCAGTAAAAGTAGCGATTAATGGTTTTGGACGTATTGGACGTTTAGCTTTCAGACAGATGTTTGGAGCAGAGGGATATGAGGTAGTTGCAATCAACGACCTGACATCTCCTAAGATGCTTGCACACCTGTTAAAGTATGATTCTTCTCAGGGAAGATATGCTTTAGCTGATAAGGTAGAGGCTACAGAGGATTCTATCATTGTTGACGGAAAAGAGATCAAAATCTACGCAAAAGCTAATGCTGAGGAACTTCCATGGGGAGAAATCGGTGTAGACGTTGTTCTGGAGTGTACAGGATTCTATACATCTAAAGAAAAATCCATGGCACATATCAAAGCAGGAGCTAGAAAAGTTGTTATTTCCGCACCAGCTGGAAAAGACCTGCCAACAATCGTATATAATGTAAACCACAATGAGTTAAAACCAGAGGATACAGTTATTTCTGCAGCTTCTTGTACAACAAACTGTCTTGCACCTATGGCTAAGGCACTGAATGATCTTGCACCGATCAAATCTGGTATCATGAGCACAATCCATGCTTACACAGGAGATCAGATGACTCTTGATGGACCACAGAGAAAAGGTGATTTAAGAAGATCTCGTGCAGCAGCAGTTAATATCGTACCAAACAGCACAGGTGCTGCAAAAGCAATCGGTCTTGTTATTCCAGAGCTGAATGGAAAACTCATCGGTTCTGCACAGCGTGTACCAACACCTACAGGATCAACAACAATCCTGACAGCAGTTGTAGAGGGTAACGTAACAGTAGAGCAGATCAATGAGGCTATGAAAGCAGCTTCTAATGAGTCATTCGGATACAACACAGATGAGATCGTATCCAGTGATATCGTTGGAATGAGATATGGTTCACTGTTCGATGCAACACAGACAATGGTTATGCCACTTGACAACGGAACAACACAGGTTCAGGTTGTTTCCTGGTATGACAACGAGAATTCTTACACAAGCCAGATGGTAAGAACAATCAAATACTTCTCAGAGCTTGCATAAGATTTCGAGTATTTCATAAAGACTCACAAAGGGTCCGGTCTAATATGGACCGGATCCTTTTTAAGTAATAGAAATATAATTTTATTGCTTAAAAAGCATTTGGCAGAACAAGCCAGAGTATATTCATTTTGAGAATGGAGAGAATGTTATGTTAAATAAAAAATCAGTAGATGATATCAATGTAAAAGGGAAAAAGGTTCTTGTAAGATGCGATTTTAACGTACCACTTATTGATGGAAAAATCACAGACGAGAATCGTCTTGTTGCAGCACTTCCTACAATTAAAAAGCTGATTTCTGACGGAGGAAAGATCATCCTTTGCTCACACCTTGGAAAACCTAAGGGACAGCCAGTGCCGGAGTTATCTCTTGCACCAGTTGCAGTACGACTCTCAGAGCTTCTTGGACAGGAAGTAAAATTTGCAGCAGATCCTGAGGTTGTAGGAGCTAACGCAAAAGCAGCAGTAGCCAATATGAAAGACGGAGATGTCATCTTACTTGAGAATACACGTTACAGAGCAGAAGAGACAAAGAATGAAGATGCTTTCAGCAAAGACCTTGCTTCTCTTTGCGACGTATTTGTAAACGATGCATTTGGCACAGCACACCGTGCACACTGCTCTAACGTAGGTATTACAAAATATGTGGACACAGCAGTTGTAGGATATTTAATGCAGAAAGAGATTGATTTCCTCGGAAATGCAGTAAACAATCCGGAGAGACCGTTTGTAGCAATTCTCGGTGGAGCAAAGGTATCCAGCAAGATTTCTGTAATTGAGAACTTGATCGATAAAGTCGACACACTGATCATTGGTGGTGGTATGTCTTACACATTCAGTAAAGCTCAGGGCGGTACAGTTGGAAATTCACTTCTTGAGGCTGACTACTGCCAGTATGCACTTGACATGTTAAAGAAAGCACAGGAGAAAGGTGTAAAACTTCTTCTTCCTGTAGATACAGTTATTGCAGATGATTTCTCCAATGGAGCAAATAAAAAAGTTGTAAAAAGCGGTGAGATTCCGGACGGATGGCAGGGACTTGATATTGGACCTGAGACAGAGAAAATTTTCTGTGACGCAGTAAAAGATGCTAAGACAGTTGTATGGAACGGACCAATGGGCTGCTTCGAGATGCCGAACTTCGCACATGGAACAGAGGCAGTTGCAAAAGCACTTGCTGATACAGATGCAGTTACAATCATCGGTGGTGGAGATTCCGCAGCAGCAGTGAACCAGCTTGGATATGGCGACAAGATGACACACATTTCCACAGGTGGCGGAGCTTCTCTGGAATTCCTGGAAGGAAAAGAATTACCGGGTGTTGCAGCTGCTAACGATAAATAAGTGACGAAAACCAAGTATACACTCGTATCCAATGTTTTTCTTTGATTAATTTCAGAAAAATACTGAACAATAAATTTTAAATTAGGAGATAAAATCATGGCAAGAAGAAAAATTGTTGCAGGTAACTGGAAGATGAATAAAACTCCAAGCGAGGCAGTTGCTCTTGTAAATGAGTTAAAACCTTTAGTTGCAAATGACGAAGTAGATGTAGTGTTCTGTGTACCGGCAATTGATATTATTCCAGTTGCTGAGGCAGTAAAAGGGACCAACATTCAGGTTGGCGCTGAGAACATGTATTTTGAAGAGAGCGGGGCTTACACAGGCGAGATTTCACCGGCTATGTTAGTAGATGCAGGTGTCAAATATGTTGTTCTTGGACATTCTGAGAGAAGAGAGTATTTTGGTGAAACAAATGCTGATGTCAATAAGAAAATCCTGAAAGCATTTGAGCATGGTATTACACCAATTATGTGCTGTGGTGAGACACTGGAGCAGAGAGAGCAGGGTGTGACAATGGATTTCATCCGCCAGCAGGTGAAAG
>OGYX01002525.1_pt1 | contig 11611 bp, 10 predicted proteins | sample 1576601 | NCBI WGS metagenome assembly OGYX01 (sample SAMEA3541561, study PRJEB24748) | human gut metagenome | biome: human gut; feature: human-associated habitat; material: faeces | place: China | collected 2012 | reverse complement strand
ATTCCGCGTTTAAAGCTGTGCAAGACCTGCCGGGTGCCATTCGTCCCGGATGCCGCTGGGCAGATCGACGGCCAGCACGAATGCGCCGCTTTCCCGCTGACGATTCATCAGCGCACAGGCAGCCAGCCTGGCCGGGCGATGGCTGCCGTGAAACCCGGTGCCATACAAAGCATCCATGACGGCGTCAAAGGGCTGTGCTGCCAGCGCTGCCGCATCGCGGCATTTGGTGACAGGCAGGTCTGCCAGGCGTGCATAACTTTATCCGAACTTCTCCGCCACTATGGCGTCGATGTCAGTGACAAGGGAATCAGTAAATGGGAAAAAGGATACACCACTCCCAGCATCTACCAACTGGTTGCAATCTGCCACGCATTGAACATCAAGGAAGGACCTTCCTACTTTACAAAGACCTTTCAGAAACCCGCCCTTCTAAATGCCATCGGGCAAAAAAAGGTCGCTGAGTACGAAATGGACTTGATTGCATCTCGGCGCTACCAGCCAGACACAGAAGAGCCTGCGGAAATCGATTATATAATGATGCCGGTGTCGGAGTTGTCAGTATCGGCAGGTCTAGGAGCTTTTCTTGAAGGTGAAATGTTTCAGCAGATACAGGTGCCTGCCAGTAGCGTTCCGGCAGGGACTGAGTTCGGGATATACGTTAGTGGTGATAGTATGGAGCCGCGTTATCATGACGGACAAATCGTATGGGTGAAGCGTTGCGAAGAACTTGAATGCGGGGATATCGGGATATTCGTATATAATGACTGTGGATATCTGAAAAAATACGATGAACATACCCCGGATAAAACCCAAGCAGAATTCCTTACCGACAGCTATGGCGTGGTGCACAATCAACCGGTTTTGGTTTCTCTTAACACCAAATATTCACCAATCCTTATATCTCCAGAGCAAAGATTCGAGATTGTCGGAAAAGTTTTGAACTAAAAAGATGGGAGGGAATTTCGTGGATACGATCAAGCGTATTCAGGATTTGATGCAAGCGCGTGATATGAATCTGTGTGTGTTGGCAAAGAAATGCGGAATATCGTATTCCACGATTCAAACAACTGCTCGTCGGGGAGGCCAGTTGAGCGTAGTAGGTCTTTATCCTAAAGAGTCTGGGACGTCCCGGGCTTCTTGCAAATCGTGAATCATCTTTGCCAGGGCCAGCGTAACCTCCGGCTGGCGGAACGAGATCTTCAGAAGTTCCATCACCTGATCATCGGTCAGTTCTCCAGGACAGACCAGAAAACTTTCCAGCATTCCCCCGCGCGTACAGAGACGATGGGTGCGGGCCTTGCAGGTTAACTCCGGTATCCGGTGCTCCAACATTTTCTCTTGGTGCTGGTAGTAAAGGATCATTCGGATTGCAATTACTGTATGAATATGCTATGATTACGTTGAAAACCGTTTGTGTTGGGTAGCTTGAGCGAGCGACAACCACCAGCTCCGCTGGTGGAGAAGAAAATGCTTTAGCTATAAGATTCGAGCGAAGCGAGATGACAAAGAAATTGTCATCTTAGAAGATGCACTTTGCAACATAGCTCGTTAGAGCGGCAGGGCAGGTAATGCAGATGAAAGATGCTTGCTCGTGGCCCCTTAAGGGGCTTTGCTAGTATTATGCCCTTCTAGGGCTTACTCAAGCCACCGGCTCAGCCGGTGGTTTTGACTTCAACTGATCAAACAGGGAGCGTATGAACAGCCATGAAGCGTTTGCAGGATATTGCAGATCAAGTTGGTGTAAGCCGGACAACAGTGTCCAATGTGCTGCACGGCAACACCAAAAAAGTCTCCAAGGAAATGATCCGAAAAAATTTCGGAAATTCTGAACCAGGAGGGCTATGTCCCGAATACATCTTCCCGTGAGCTGACCCGCAAAGGGTCCTGCATCATTGGACTGGTGCTGGGCTACAGCTGTGTCCACGGCATCCCTTCTCTGCGCGATACCTTTGTGGCAGAACTTCTGTCTGGTGTAGAAGAGACAGCCCATCGAAACGGATATTATGTCATGCTGATCAATGGCCAGGACAAAAATACGGACCGGGTGGCAGAGATTGCCTCCCGATGGAATGTGGATGGTCTTGTCGTCCTGGGACTGGACGAAAAGAAATACAAGGAGCTGCGCAGGCAACTCAACAAATATATGGTCCTGATTGACACCTATCCCGAAGCGGAGTACCACTACGTCAACGTGGGGACTGATGATTTCGGCGGCGGCGCCATGATTGCAAAGTATCTGCTGGACAACGGGTACACCCAGGCCATCTTTGCCGCCGAGTGTGATACCGGCGCAGACCATTACCGCTGGAAAGGATTTCAGCATCAGATGCGCTCTGCCGGGATTGACTGCGGAGAAGAGCGCCATATTCTTCTCCCTGAGGATCTTTCTCTGCGCCGTGTCATGTACGGCCACTATTTGGATCGCTTTGTCCAGGCCAGGGCTGTGGCCCTGGCCTCTGACTATGATGCGGCGGAAGTGATGAATTATCTGCAGGACCACGGCATACAGGTGCCGGAGCAGGTCTCCGTCACCGGGTTTGACGACTGCATCTATGCAGAACTCATGCATCCCCCTCTGACGACAGTGCGTCAGAACGTCCCGGCCAAAGCAGAGGCCGCCGTGGAACTGCTGGTGCGTCTGATTCGGCAGGAACCGGTGGAGTGTAAAAATTACGTTCAGCCTGTTGAACTGATCCGCCGCAACTCGGTGCGCGAATCAACCCCCAACGCCGCGCCCTGGTCACAAGATCTGCACAAAACCCACAAATAATTCTTGTGGTATTTATCAGTTTCGTAGGAAACGTTGCGCAAAATCCACAAATAATTTTTGTGGTATTTATCAGTTTCGTAGGAAACGTTGCGCGAAACCCTTTTCAAATCCTCTTCGGTATTGTACAATGAGCTCGTCAAAAAGACACGCTGCGCAGCCTGTCAGAACGAGACATATACAAACTGGAAGAGGATTTGTTTTTTGTATCCTGGATGGAGCAGACAAAAAACGAATTCCGGAAAATCTGACTGAACATCGTGGAGGATTTTATCATGAGAAAGATTTCGCGCAGATCATTTTTGAAGGCTGCTACCGTTGCCTGCGCACTCACCGCACTGACCGCCTGCGGAGGCGGCGATGAATCTGCCGCCGTTTCTGTGGCTAAGGACGAAAACGGAGCCTATGTGGACACCCTGACCATCACCCTGGGCCGTTTTGCGGAGCCTTCTGCCGCTGCCCTGTTCCCGGAAGGCCAGACTTTTGAAGACAACGCCTACACCCGTTACATTGAATCCAAGCTCAACGTGGATCTGGTGGACAGCTTTGAAGCAGGCGGTGACGCTTTCACCAACCAGCTGGCCACCTGCGTCGCCTCAGGCGAACTGCCCGACATCATGACCGTCATCAGCTACGACACCTTTGTCGAGATGGTGAACAACGGCCTGACCTATGACATGACCGATGTGTACGAGGAGTACGCCTCTGACTACATCAAGAGCCTCTACGATTCCTACGATGGCCGCTGCCTGAGCATGGCAACCTTTGACGGTCGGCTGATGGGTATTCCCGGCACGAACCCCGACAACAGCGTCCCTGTCCTGTGCTGGATGCGCAAGGACTGGCTGGACAAGCTGGGCATCAACCCCGACCCCGACGGCGACCTGTGCATCACGCTGGATGACATCGCCGCTGTGGCCAAGGCCTTTGTGGACGCCAATGTAGGCGGCGGCAACAGCACCGTGGGCATGGCTTTTTCCGGCAATGATATCGGCGATGCCATGTGCATCGCCAACGCCATGGGCGGCTACATCGACCGATGGATCGAAAACCCCGACGGCACCATGAGCTGGTCCACCCTGGCGCCCGAAGTCAAAGCTGCCTGGGCCAAGATGAACGAGTGGTACGAGGAGGGCATCCTGGATCCCCAGTTCGGCACCCGCACCACCGATGACATCAACGCCATGATGATCAACAACGAGCTGGGCATCGTCTTTGGCGCATGGCATATCCCCGACTGGCGTCTGAGCAGCGTCAAGGCCCTGGTGCCGGAGGCCGAGTACATCGCCTATACGGTGGCCGATGACAACGGCATCGTCCACGCCTACCACGAAAACGCCGCCGAGCGGTTCCTGGTGGTCAGCAAGGACTGCAAGTATCCCCAGGTGGCAGTGGAAATGCTGAACATCCTCTATGACGATCTGGCCCGCGCCACCGCGGAAACCGCGCCGGAGGTCATCGCCTACATCAACGCCGGCGGACACAACGAGGGCCGTCCCTATTACATGGAAGTCCTGCCCTCCAACAATCCCTCCATTTACTACACCGAGCACATGGCCGTCATCAACGGCGAGATGACCCCTGAGGAAACCACCATTGCCGAGAACAGAGGCTCTTCCCAGGCCATTCTGGACTACCTGAAGGATCCCCAGAACGTCACTGAGGAAACCCTGGGCGGTTGGCACTTCTATGAGTCCCGCATCATCGGCCTGGGCGCATCCATCGATGCGCTGGAAAAGAACGGCAACGCCGAATGGATCACCCCCAAGTATCCCCCCACCACCCCCACCAGCGAGCAGAAAAAGGCAACCCTGGACAAGACCGAGCTGGAGGCCTATGTGGCAATCGTGACCGGCGCACAGCCCATCGATTACTTCGATACCTTTGTCAGCGAATGGAAGCGTCTGGGCGGCGACGCAATCGCCCAGGAAGTCCAGGAATACTTTGCACAGTAACAAAGGGGGTGGAAACGGATGAAAAATCAGGTCAAAAAGAGCCACGCAAACCAGGCCTATCAACTGTATTACCACGGCATGATGCTCCCTGGTTTCATCTTCCTGATTCTGTTCAACTTTGTTCCGATGTTCGGCGCCATCATGGCCTTTCAGGACTACAGACCCGCCAAAGGGTTTTTCGGTTCTGACTTTGTGGGCCTCAAACATTTCAAATACCTGTTCGAAATGCCAGACAGCTTTGAGCTGTTCCGCAACACCCTGATCATCGCCCTGGGCAAAATCGTCTTGACCACCATCATGTCCATCGCCTTTGCGATTCTGCTCAATGAGGTCAAGAACCGGACCCTGAAAAAGTCGGTTCAGACGGTGGTTTACCTGCCTCACTTCCTGTCCTGGGTTGTGCTGGCTCTGGTCGTCAAGAATCTGTTCAACCTGGACGGCTCCGTCAACGCAATGCTGCTGGGCACCTCGCTGAACTGGCTGGGCAGCAACTCCCTGTTCCAGCCCCTGCTGATCCTGACCGACACCTGGAAAGAGTTCGGTTATGGCTCCATCGTCTATCTGGCAGCCATCACTTCCATCGACTCGACCCTTTACGAGGCTGCTTCCATCGATGGCGCCACCTGGTGGAAAAAGGTCTGGCATGTCACCCTGCCCGGCATCCGCACCACCATCGTCCTGATGGCCGTCATGAATTTGGGCAACATCCTGAACGCCGGTTTCGACCAGGTCTATAACCTGTACAGCGCATCGGTCTATGCCACCGGTGATATTCTGGACACCTATGTGTACCGCGTCGGCCTGCAGGGCCTGCAGTACAGCTTCGGTACCGCCGTGGGCCTTTTGAAGTCCGTGATCGCCTTTGTTCTGATGATCGGCGCCAACAAGCTGGCTCAGAAGTACACCGACAGCAAAATTTTCTAAGGAGGTCCGTCTGGCAATGAAAGTTGATAAATTCCGCACTGTCATCATCTACATCATTATTATTCTGCTGGGCCTAGTCTGTCTGCTGCCGCTGCTGAACATTGTTGCCATCTCCTTCTCCTCCTCTGCAGCAGTGGAAGGCAACATGGTAGGGCTGATCCCGGTGGGATTCAGCACCGCAGCCTATAAGAAGATCCTGGAGGACTCCCAGTTCTGGCACTCCTTCCTGATCTCGGTGGAGCGGGTTGTGCTGGCCCTGATCATCAACTTTGTGCTGATCGTACTGATGGCTTATCCCCTCTCCAAAACCAACGCACAGTTCCGTGGCCGCAACATCTATGCAAACCTGATGATTTTTGCCATGCTTTTCAACGGCGGCATGATCCCCACCTTCCTGGTTGTCAAATCCTACGGCCTGCTCAATACCGTCTGGGCCCTGGTTTTGCCGGGAGCCGTGCCCATCTTCAATGTCATCCTGGTGATGAACTTCTTTGCTGCCGTTCCCAAAGAGCTTGAGGAAGCCGCCTTCATTGACGGTGCCAACCCGCTCCAGGTTCTGACCAAGATCTTCATCCCCATTTCCAAGCCGGTTCTGGCCACCGTATCCCTGTTCAGCATTGTGGGCAGCTGGAACGACTTCTACAGCGGCCTGATCTACATGTCCAAAGCCGCCTATTATCCTCTGATGACCTATATCCAGAGTCTGCAGATCAACGTGGAAGATCTGATCAAGCAGGGCAATCTGTCTGCCGTGGTGGATTCTGCCTCCCTGGGCAACACCAACCTCAATGCAGCCAAGATCGTTATTGCAGTTATCCCGCTGCTGCTGATCTATCCCCTGCTGCAGCGGTACTTCGTTTCCGGCATTGTGGTGGGCTCGGTTAAGGGCTAATTTATATTCTTGTTAAGGGCTAATTGATATTCTTTCAGAGCGCTCCGGAGACGGGGCGCTCTGTCTGACAAAACAACCACTCAGTCACTTTTATTTGGGAGAACGGTATGATTCAAAAGTATCTCTATGGTGTCCCCTTTGACACCGAATCGGTGGTCGCACCAATCCCTGCAAGCCAAGGCGAACCCCCTGTGGGAACGGTCAAAACCAGCGAGTCCGGCTTCTGCTTTGCCTGCCCCCTGGCGGAGGGCGACCGGGTCTACGGCCTGGGCGAAGCCAACCGCGGCATCAACAAGCGGGGCTTTGTCTACGTCAGCGACAATGTGGACGACGGCCTCCACACCGAAAACAAGCAGCGAATGTACGCCGCCCACAACTTCATCGTGATCTCTGGCCAGCAGAATCTGGGGCTGTTCTTCGACTATCCCGCCCGGATTCGGTTTGACATCGGCTTCACCCGCAGGGATTGGCTGGAAGTCACCTGTGAGCGGGCCGACCTGGCCCTTTACGTCATCACCGGCGACAGCGCCTGCGATGTGGTCAAGCAGTTCCGGGCCATCATCGGCCGCAGCTACATCCCGCCCAAATTTGCCTTTGGCTTTGGCCAGAGCCGCTACGGCTACAAGACCCAGGCCGACTTTGAAGAGGTGGTGGCCAAACACCGCCAGGCCCACATTCCCCTGGACATGGTGTACATGGACATCGACTACATGGACCACTACAAGGACTTCACCGTCAACCCGGAGAATTTCCCCGATTTTTCCGGCTTTGTATCCAAGATGAAAGAGCAGGGCGTCCGGCTGGTGCCCATCATCGACGCCGGCGTCAAGGAGGAAGCAGGCTATTCGGTCTGCGACGAGGGCAAGGAAAAGGGCTACTTCTGCAAGCGGGCCGACGGAACCGATTTTGAGGGAACCGTCTGGCCGGGGTGGAGCCACTTTCCCGACGTGCTGAACCCCGAGGCGCGGGCCTGGTTCGGCAGCCAGTACAAGGCTCTGACCGACTGCGGCATCGAGGGCTTCTGGAACGACATGAACGAGCCCGCCATCTTCTACTCCCGGGAGGGGCTGGCCGAGCGGCGGGATCATCCGCCGGTTCCCCATGAAGACGGCACCATCGATCACTTTGGCCAGGCCATCGGCTGGCTCAATCTGTCCAATGCGCCGGAAGACTACGCCCGCTTTTATCACAAGGTGGACGGCAAAATGGTCCGCCACGACCAGGTCCACAACCTCTACGGCTACAACATGACTCGGGCCGCCTCGGAGGGGCTGGCCAGCATTGCCCCGGGCAAACGGTTTCTGCTGTTCTCCCGGTCTTCCTGCATCGGGATGCACCGGTACGGCGGCGTCTGGACCGGCGACAACCACTCCTGGTGGAGCCACCTGCTGCTGAACCTCAAGATGCTGCCCTCCCTCAATATGTGCGGTTTCCTGTATGTGGGAGCCGACCTGGGTGGCTTCAACGCCGACACCAGCCGGGATCTGCTGCTGCGGTGGCTGGCGCTGGGGGTGTTCACCCCCCTGATGCGCAACCACTCTGGCAGCGACACCCGCCGGCAGGAGTTCTACCAGTTTGAGGGCCCCGAGGACTTCCGCAGCGTCATCGAGACCCGCTACCGGCTGATCCCCTACCTCTACAGCGAATACATGAAGGCAGCGCTGAACGGCGATATGCTGTTCAAGCCCCTGGCCTTCGTCTACCCCGAAGACGAGATCGCCCTTCAGACCGAGGACCAGCTGATGCTGGGCAATGAGGTGATGATTGCCCCGGTCTACACCCAGAACGCCACCGGACGGATGGTGTATCTGCCCGAGGAGATGCTGTTTGTCAAGTTCGGCCCTGAGGGCCGCATCACACAGGAAGTCCTCCCCGCCGGCACCCACTTTGTGAAGGTGGCCCTCAACGAGGTACCTCTGTTCATCCGCAAAGGCGCCTGCATCCCGGTGGCGGACCCCGCCCAGACGGTGGCCGGCATCGACCCCGCCACCATCCGGATGATCGGCTGGCCCGGAGCCAGCTATGACCGCTACGACGACGACGGGGTCACCATCCCCGCAGAAGAATAAGGAGGAATTGCCATGGACCGCAAATGGTGGAAAGAAAGCATCGTATACCAAATCTACCCCAGCAGCTTCCAGGACTCGGACGGGGACGGCATCGGGGACCTGAACGGCATCCGTTCCCGGCTGGATTACCTGAAGGATCTGGGGGTCAATGTGCTGTGGCTGTGCCCCGTCATGGACTCCCCCATGGATGACAACGGCTACGACATCTCCAACTACCGGGCCATCAACCCCCGGTTTGGCACCATGGAGGACTTCGACGCCCTGCTGGCCGAGGCCCATCAGCGGGGCATCCGCATTGTGATGGACCTGGTGGTCAACCACAGCTCGGACGAGCACCCCTGGTTCATCGAGAGCCGCAAGTCGGTGGATAACCCCTACCGAGACTACTATATCTGGAAACCGGGCAAAGACGGCCACGAGCCCAACAACTGGGGCACCAGCTTCGGCGGCTCGGCCTGGAAATACGACCCCCAGACCGATATGTATTACCTGCACCTGTTCTCCCCTAAGCAGCCCGACCTGAACTGGGAGAACCCCAAAGTCCGGGACGAAGTGTTCAACATGATGACCTGGTGGTTTGACAAGGGCATCGACGGGTTCCGGATGGACGTCATCAGTATGATTTCCAAGGACCAGCGCTTTCCGGATGGCGAGAAACACGGACTGTATGGCAATGGCGGTCCCTACTATGTCAATGGGCCCCGCATCCATGAATTTTTGCAGGAGATGAACCGGCGGGTCCTCTCGAGATACGACATTATGACGGTGGGCGAGACCCCCGGTGCCACGGTGGAAAACGCCCCCCAGTATGCGGGATTGGACGGCAAGGAGCTGAACATGGTCTTCCAATTTGATCACGTCGGCATTGGGGACGGACCCCTGGGCAAGTGGACCACCCAGCGCTACGATTTTATGCAGCTCAAGAAAATTCTCAGTCACTGGCAGACCGGCCTGGACGGCAAAGCCTGGAATAGCCTGTTCTGGGACAACCACGATCAGCCCCGGGCTGCATCCCGCTGGGGCGATGACTCGCCCCTCTCCGCCAAGATGCTGGCCACCTGCCTGCTGAGCCTGCAGGGTACTCCCTACATCTATGAGGGCGATGAACTGGGGATGACCAACGCCTATTTCAAAAATCTCAGCCAGTACCGGGATATCGAAAGTCTCAACGCCTTCAAGGAGCTGACCGGCGCAGGCTTGATTTCTGCAGACGAAATGATGGAGTGCCTGGCCCTCCGCAGCCGGGACAACGCCCGCACCCCGGTCCAGTGGGACGACTCCCCGAACGCCGGTTTTACCACCGGCACCCCCTGGATTGAGGTCAACCCCAACTATACCGCCATCAACGCCGCCGCCGAGGAAAAAGACCCGGACTCGGTGCTCAACTACTACAAGCAGATGATCGCCCTGCGCAAGAGCCATTTGGGGCTGATTTACGGCTCCTTCCAGCTTCTGGCCGAGGAGGACCCCCAGGTCTTTGCCTACCGGCGTACCCTGGCCGAGACCGGCGAGAACTACCTGATCGCTTGCAACTTCTCAGACAAGGACGCGGCCTTCACAATTCCCGCTGATTTTGCGGGGGCCCGGCGCCTGATCGGCAATTATCCTGACACCGCTCCCACCGGCGCTGTGACCCTGCGCCCCTATGAGGCCTTTGTGCTCCAGAAGTAAACCAGGTGATACCCTATGAATGACTTTTTCGACCTGGATGCCCCTCTGTTCCGTTTCTTAACCCGGGTTGCGGATATGGTGATTCTCAGCCTGCTGTGGCTAATAGGAAGCCTGCCGTTGTTTACCTTGGGCATTTCCAGCACAGCCCTCTATTATGCAGTGAACAAGTCCCTAATTGAGGACCGGGGAACGGTCAGCGAGGAATTTTTCCGGGCCTACCGCCGGAGCTTCCGACAGGCAACTTTGAGCTTTCTTGCTCTGGCAGTGCCGGAGAGCATTCTGCTGGCTGACTGCTTTATGACCCATTACCTCAAGGGGCAACAGGCAGCGACGGGTAATCCCTGGATCATTTTTACGGTGCTGAGTACCTGTGGGCTGGCCTGGATGATCTACAACGCAGCCTATGCGGCAAGATTCGACGACCCGGTCAAAAAGACGGTGTTGCAGTCCGGTGCCATGGCATTGCTCCATTTTGACAAAAGTCTGCTGCTTTTGGTGGTGCTGGCTGCGTTCGGCCTGCTGACAGCATTCTGCCCGCCGCTGATCCTTCTGGCACCTGCCGGATATGCGCTGTTTGCCCGGTGGGTCCTTGAGAAAAAGGTGTTCTATCAATATCTTCCCGATATAGACGATGGCATAGACAAGGAGAATAAAGACTGTTCCCATCAGGATTGATCGTTCCTCCAATTTGACCATTCTTTTCTAGAAACCATCGAAAGAATCTGTCTGGGCTTGGGAATCACCTTAAAAGACTTCTTTGATTCCTCATACTTGTAGTAAAAAGCCGCTCACCATGCTGGAAACTGATATGCTACCCCTAGAGTAGACAGAGAAAAAACAAAACTGAACTGGTCCGTAAAAAGTAGACAATAGACAAAAGACCTCCCCATGTAAGATAATAAAACTACATGAGGAGGCTTTGCTATGTCCAGAAAATATACAAAAATCGACCAATACGAAAAGCAGATTCTTTCCATCCTCATCGTCCGGGCAAAGCCGGAGCAGAAGGTCTACCTCCAAAGATTGAGAAAAATATTCCTCCAGTTGTTCACGTTCGCTCATCCAGTCGTTTTCATCGGAAGAGATAGGATCAGTATCAGGTCCTTGTATCAGGGAACCAGCACACAGGGCTTTGCCCGCTTGTAGGGGCAGCCTTCGCACTTGCTGGGGCCTTTGGGCGGCTCGATCAGATAGTAGCAGTTCTCTTTGCCGAGAACGCAGCCCTTCTTTCGGTTCTTCCAGAAGAAGCAGTGCCGGCAATCTGCCGGGCGGGAAGCGTGGTAGCGGATACCGTCCATCGTGACGGTCAGAACTTTTTTCATTGGTAAACCCT
>OGYX01002520.1_pt1 | contig 11632 bp, 8 predicted proteins | sample 1576601 | NCBI WGS metagenome assembly OGYX01 (sample SAMEA3541561, study PRJEB24748) | human gut metagenome | biome: human gut; feature: human-associated habitat; material: faeces | place: China | collected 2012 | reverse complement strand
TAACTTATTAACCAAAATATATGTATTTATGTATCTAAAAGATATTATACGAGGAAGTAACAGCTATGAAAAACTACAGGATCACAGTTGCAGGAACGGGATATGTGGGGCTGTCGATTGCGGTATTGCTTTCACAGCATCATAAGGTGACAGCAGTGGATGTTGTGCCTGAAAAGGTTGAGATGATCAATCATCGAAAATCCCCGATCCAGGACGAGTATATTGAAAAATATCTGGCAGAAAAGGAGTTAGATCTGACTGCCACTCTGGATGCCAGAGAAGCCTACAAGGATGCGGATTTTGTAGTGATCGCAACGCCTACCAATTATGACAGCCGCACACAGCATTTTGATACATCAGCAGTGGAAGCTGTCATAAAACTGGTTTTAGAGTATAATCCGAATGCGATTATGGTGATCAAATCTACCATTCCTGTAGGTTATACAGCTTCCATCAGGAAGAAGTTTGGCAGCAAAAACATCATTTTCAGTCCGGAATTTTTACGTGAGTCTAAAGCACTTTACGATAACCTGTATCCGTCACGTATCATTGTCGGTACAGATTTAAAAGATCCACATCTGACAGAAGCGGCCCATATTTTTGCGGGTTTGCTTCAGGAAGGAGCCATCAAAGAGGACATTTCCACCTTATTTATGGGCTTTACGGAAGCAGAGGCTGTTAAACTTTTTGCTAATACCTACCTGGCACTGCGTGTCAGTTACTTCAATGAGTTAGATACCTACGCAGAAAGCAAGGGGTTAAATACCCGCCAGATCATTGATGGTGTCTGTTTAGACCCCCGTATTGGCAGTCACTACAACAACCCGTCCTTTGGTTACGGTGGCTATTGTCTCCCTAAGGATACAAAACAACTGCTGGCTAACTATGCAGACATACCGGAAAATCTGATCGAAGCAATAGTGGCTTTTTGGTGTCCTGTACGATTGAAATATCCCAGCTGCTTACACAGAGAGGATATATGCAGATTGATGATGTGCTTACCAATACAGCAGGGGCGATGGCGGGATGGCTGATCTGGAAGATCGTCACGCTTCTGACAGGCTTTTTGAAGTCCGAATTCACTTGAATAAACCCTGACTCTCGGATATACTAGTACAGAAAGCGAGACCGGAGGTTATTAAAAAAATGGATAATGATTATCTGATTAAAAAACCGCCGTTACAGGCGTTATTTTTATTTGCGCTTCCTATGATAATAGGAAACCTGTTCCAGCAGACGTATACAATGGTGGACTCTGCCATTGTAGGCCGTTATGTCAGTGAGCAGGCCCTGGCAGCAGTAGGAGCGTCTTATGCTCTTACGAATATTTTTATCTGCGTTGCCATTGGCGGTGGAATTGGCGCGTCGGTGATCGTAAGCCGGTATTTTGGCGCGAAGGAATATGGACGGATGAAGACGGCTGTGTTTACAGCTCTTCTTTCTTTTCTTGGCATCAGTCTGTTCCTGGGAATAGCAGGACTGATCCTTGGAAAGCAGATCATGATATGGTTGAATACCCCGGCAGACTGTCTGGATATGGCGTCAGAGTATCTGCGGATCTATTTCCTGGGGCTGCCGTTTTTGTTTATGTATAATGTACTTTCTGCTATGTTTAATGCACTGGGAAAATCCAGGATCCCTCTGTATTTTCTGATCTTTTCTTCCATATTTAATGTGATCCTTGACATTATCATGGTAACGAAAATGGATATGGGAGTGGCCGGTGTTGCCTGGGCAACGCTGATCGCCCAGGGAATATCTGCGGTACTTTCCTTTGGTGTTCTCCTTAAAAATCTGAAGGGACTGGAAGGAAAGCAGAAGACCTTGTTTGACAAAATGGAACTGGCGGAAATGACGCGTATTGCCATCCCGTCTATTCTTCAGCAGTCTACGGTTTCTATTGGTATGATGTTAGTACAGTCTGTAGTTAATGGTTTTGGCTCTGAAGCCCTGGCTGGATTTTCCGCAGCCATGCGTATTGAGTCAATCTGCGTTGTACCTATGTCTGCTATTGGAAATGCCGTATCTTCTTTTACGGCCCAGAACATTGGCGCAGAAAGAAAAGACCGTGTTGTTATGGGGCTTCACGCTGCAAGCAAAATGGTCATTGTCTGCTCCGTAGTGATCTGCTTCTTCCTGGAAGTGTTCAGCCATTCTATGATCATGCTGTTCCTTGGAAATGAAGGAACCCAGATCGCTCTTTTTACAGGAATTGGTTATCTTACGTTTATGGGCTGGTTTTTCTGTTTCATTGGGTTTAAAATGGCAGTGGACGGCCTGCTTAGAGGTGCCGGTGATATGAAAATGTTCACAGTTGCAAACCTGGTAAACCTGGGGATCCGTGTGATAATTGCTGTCACCTGTGCGCCAAGATTTGGCATTGCCATGGTCTGGTATGCAGTTCCTGTAGGCTGGTTTGCAAACTGGGTTATTTCCTATGCAGAGTACCGCACAGGAAAATGGAAAACACTGTAGTGAGTGCAAAAACGGAACTTTAAGAAACTGTTATACACTATATGAAAGAGGTACAATATGGAACGTTACCTGAAATTCAGAGAAGAATATCCCCGTTTCTTTTACAGAGGTTATGATATAGAAGAAACATTAAATGAATTAAAGATCACTTATACATTTGAAATAGAAGGTCTTTCTGTTTTTACACCTACCTGGACATTTCCAAAAAATGGAAATCCAGAAGCAAAATGGATGGAAGATCCTCTTATGGAAAAAATGATCTTTTCCCTGGGAATGGTAGAGTTGGTCAGCTACTGGAAGATCACCTGCTCTCCACAGGTGGTGATCGAGGCAGGAAGTTTATCAGAAGAGCAGATCCTCTGGTGGAAAGATCTGTATTTTAATGGTCTTGGCGAATTTTTCTATGTAAATAAGATCACAGAGGCAGATCCGGAAGGATTTATGGAGATCGTCTGCCCGTTAAGTGAAGAAGAGTCTGCGGCAAACAGTTACGAAAAGAAGCAGGACACAGCAGGCGCCGAACAGGGCGTTCTTGTTCCTGTAGGTGGCGGAAAAGACTCTGCAGTTACATTAGAGTTATTAAAAGGTGCTAATGTACCGGTCTTTGCCTACATTATCAATCCAAGAGGGGCAACCATTCATACCACAAAGTCTGCGAAACTGACAGCAGACCATGTGATCAGTGTACACCGTACACTGGATAAGAGAATGCTTCAGTTAAATAAGGAAGGTTTCTTAAATGGTCATACCCCATTTTCAGCGTTAGTTGCATTTTCCAGTGTGATTGCTGCAAGAATGGCAGGTCTTTCTTATATTGCCCTGTCAAATGAGTCCAGCGCCAATGAGAGTACGGTTCAGGGAAGTACTGTAAACCATCAGTATTCCAAGAGTTTTAAGTTTGAGGAAGATTTCCATCAGTATCAGACCGATCATCTTCCAGGCAGCGCCTATTATTTCAGCATGCTGCGTCCTTTAAGTGAGTTCCAGATCGCAAAATATTTTGCAAAGCAGAAGCAGTACCATAAGATATTCAGAAGCTGCAACGCAGGAAGCAAGACAGACAGCTGGTGCGGCCATTGTCCGAAATGCCTTTTTGTATATCTGATCCTTTCTCCATTCCTTTCCAGAGAGGAAGTAAAGGAGATTTTCGGAACAGATATGTTAAATGATCCGGATATGCAGCCAACCTTAGAACAGTTAGTAGGAATTCAGGAGGAAAAGCCTTTTGAATGTGTGGGAAGCAGGGATGAGATCAACACAGCTATTGTTATGACTATAGATAATCTGGAAAGATCTGGAAAAGAGCTTCCTTATCTTTTAAAATATTACAAGACCACAGGCCTGTATGAAGCTTACAAGGCAAAGGGAGATCAGTTCTCTTCTTATTTTGATAAACAAAATTTGGTTCCGACTCCATGGGAGAAGCTGGTAGAGAAAAACTGTAAAGATGAGGCATAAAACTATGATGATCGAAAGAATAAGACCCTGGGTCCAGGGGAAAAAGGTTCTGATCCTTGGATTTGGCAGAGAGGGAAAATCTACCTGGAATGTACTGAAAAAGCTGGATTGCTGCTCTTTCGTAGATGTGGCAGATATGGCAGAACCGAAGGAAAAGCCGGAGGGGATCAGAAACTGGATCGCCGGACCGGATTATCAGAAATGTTTAAATGAATATGATGTGGTATTTAAAAGTCCTGGCGTTGTATTAGAAAAGCCGGTTCAGTCTTATTCCAGTCAGATCCTGTCCCAGACAGAACTGTTTTTCCAGTGTTTCAGGGATCAGATCATCGGAATTACAGGCACAAAGGGAAAAAGTACGATCACAACCCTGATCTATCATCTGTTAAAGGAAGCTGGGATGGATACGATCCTGGTAGGAAATATCGGTATTCCTGTGTTTGATCATATGGAAGAAGTGGGAGAGGACACAAAGATCGTATGTGAACTTTCCTGTCACCAGCTGGAATATATGACTGTTTCTCCGCATATTGGAATCCTTACCAATCTCCATGAGGAACATCTGGATCACTATGGAACACTGGAGAAATATATACAGGCAAAACGCCATATTTATTTAAACCAGAAGGAAGAAGATGTACTGATCTGTAATGTACAGTGCCTGCCTGAACCGGGTACCTGCAGATCTAAACTGATCGCAGCAAAGCCTTCTTTTGAAGAGCCTGTATTTCAGATCCCGGGAGTACCTGGTCAGGGAGCTGTTTCAGAAGAAATGGTCAATATCTGGGAAAAAATGGAAGTTATACAGGAAAATGATACTACAGAGGCCAGATATGACGGCCATTCCATTGAAATTCCTGTATCCCAGATCCGCCTTTTAGGTCAGCATAATTATTTTGATATTGGGATCGCCTGGGCAGTATGCCGCCTTTTAAATATCAGGGACGAGGTGTTCTTAGAAGGGCTTAAAACTTATAAACCGCTGCCACACCGCCTGCAGTTTTTAGGAGAAAAGAATGGGATTAAATACTATGATGACTCCATTTCTACCATTTGTGAGACAACGATCCAGGCTTTAAATACTTTAAAAGATGTGGACGCCGTTCTTATTGGTGGTATGGACCGGGGGATCGACTACAGTGAGCTGATCCATTTTCTGTCCGGTCATCCGGTACCGTATATTATATTAATGGAAGCAACAGGAAAACGCATTTTTGAGGAGATCCGGCAGGATTATCCGGATTTCCAGAAAATGGAACGTCTGATCTTAACTGATCACTTAGAAGATGCAGTAAAAGAAGCGCAAAAACTTACAAGACCGGGCCACAGCTGTTTAATGTCTCCGGCAGCTGCCAGCTATGGTATCTTCAAGAATTTTGAAGAACGTGGGGAAGTTTTTGCCCGTCTGGTATTAAAATAAGCCGGAAAACATAGAAAAATCACATTTTTTTAAGAAAATATAAGGATTTTAGGACTTGTGTACCAGAATAAAATAAGATACAATCTGTAAGAAGCTTTTGGAAACGTGAAAGGGAATAATGTGGGAACCTACGATACGCTGAATGATGTACTTGTAAATCTGTTTCGCGATATCAACAGTATAGAAGAAAATGCGATAACCAGTCAGGAATATAAAGATCTGACCAATAACGATATGCATGTGATCAATGCCATCGGGGTCGGGACAACGAAAAATATGTCATCTATTGCAAAGGAATTGTCAGTGACGGTTGGTACACTGACAATTTCCATGAACAGCCTTGTGAAAAAAGGTTATGTGACTCGCTGCCGCAGTACGCAGGATCGCCGGGTGGTTCATATTTCTCTTTCGGAAAAAGGTGTCAAAGCTTATTATCATCACAAACATTTCCATGAACAGATGATACAGGGAGTGGTTGAGGTGTTGACGGAAGAAGAATTGCAGGCTTTGATCAAGGCACTGACAAAACTGAATTCCTGGTTCAGAAGTTTTGGCAAGGATGAATAAGGAGGCAACATCAGAATGAAAAAATGGTTATTAGGTTTACTTACAGCTATGATGGCAGTTTCACTGGCTGCATGTACACCAACAACTGAAAAGAAACAGGAAACAACTACAACTGCAGCTGCAGCGAAGCAGGAGCAGATTGAAGCACAGACTACCGGCGGAGCCAGCGATAAGGTACCGGATCCAAATGTAGCACCTGTAGCGATCATTTCCGTATATCACAAGGGTGATGGTGACAGCCTGGTTCAGGATATGGATTCTTTGGACAATGATGAACTGGATCCACAGGCTCTGGTAAGTAAGATGACCGAGTATGGTATTTTTACAGAAGGCACACAGGTTTTAAATTTTAACATCACCGGAGAAGGCGATGTTAAGAAGGCAGTATTAGACCTGAACAAAGTGGAAAATGATGAAGGCGTTTCTGACAGCGTATTTCTGGTAGAAATTGGAAATACCTTTATTGAAAACTTTGAGTTATCCAGCCTGACTCTCAAGGAAAATGGAGCAGACCTGGCAGGAGCTACAGATCTTACTTATGTAGCTGATTATGAGAATGTAGATTAATAATGATTATAAATGATCGTAATAATGGATCATATAAAGACACCCTGAAAGATAAGATCTGGTTTTTCAGGGTGTTTTTGTGTTTACAGACAGACATACTTTTATACACACACTGCATACAATAAGTACTGACGTAGTAAGTCAGAACTGGCAAAAATGGGCTGTGGGAAGTGAGGAGTGGAAGTATGGCTGGTTATCGCAGGTTGATATCGTATATTTATGCATATGAAGGAGAAGAAAAAGGGAAAAACATTGGTTTCGCGAAGCTGGAAGCCAGGAACGGACAGTGCCGTCTGAGCATAAATGTAAAGAAGATCTATGCAGGGGGCAATGATATGGGAGTATATCTGCTGTCTTCTGGTCAGGAGATCTTTTTAGGAAATATTTTTATCCGCAATGGCAGCGGGGATTTCAGGACCTGCGTTAATGTGGAAAATGTAATGGGAACAGGCTGTTCTATGGACAGCTGTATTGGTCTGGTGATCCATGAAAAGGGAGAGGACTGGAGGATCTACAAAACTGTCTGGGAGGATGCAGTAGCCCAGGCTGCAGAACTGGAATTTGCAGAGGTTACTTCTGAAAAGAGGGGAGATCTCGATGAGCTTTTGAAAAAGCACATTGAAGAGCTGAACCAGGAGATCGACCAGGCGGCAGAGGAAGCAGCCAGGGAGCTTGAAAAGCAGACATTGGAACAGGAAGCAGAAGTGCAGGAAACGGAGGCTCAGGAAGCAGGGGCTCAAGAAGCAGAAACGCAGGACGTTGAGACACGGGAAACAATAGAAGCTCCTATACCATCTGCACCAGCCCCACAACCCCAGACCAGGTCCAAAACATCTCAACCAGAAGAGATCCCCTTAGGCAACCCAGAAGAATTAGAACGCTTAGATCAGGAAGAAGAAAGATGGGGGCCGGACGAGCTGTGGAACAGGTTTCGGAAACATTATCCTAAAATGCAGGCCTTTGACAGTCCGGGAACTGTAGAGATTTTGTCCATCCGGCCGCAGGATATCGGCCTTCTTCCAAGGGAGAACTGGGGATACGGAAATAACAGTTTTCTTCTTCATGGTTATTACAATTACAGATATCTTATTTTTGCCCGTGTGGGAGATGAAAAACATGCCAGATCCAGGTACATATTAGGGGTTCCGGGACATTATTACAGCAATGAAAAATATATGGCATCCATGTTCGGCTTTCCTCATTTTGTGCTGGCAAAGACCCAGCCGGCCCAGGACGGCCGTTTTGGCTACTGGTATGCAGATGTAAGAATGGAAAATGTAGAGTAGGCGTTTCTCATTTTTCAGTGTATACTAAAACCTGTGGAATAATAAATATACAGCTCTGATACCGAATTGCTACGTGCTTTGCACTTTCGCAATTCTAAAAACATGAAAGGGATAAAAGATCTATGGATGAAGCAGCACAGAAAGGTCTTGTCACCAGACAGAGGCGCTGGGAAGCGAGAAATGAAAAACGCCGTCAGAAAGCGTTGGAAGAGGAAGCGAAAGCTGCAAGAATAAAGGCAGAAGACGAAAAATACATGAAGGAAGCCATTAAACAGGCCAAAAAAGCAGCCAAAATAGGAGATGTTCCCATTGGCTGTGTTCTTGTAAAAGATGGGGAGATCATTGCAAGAGGTTATAACCGGAGAAATGCGGATAAAACAGTCCTCTCCCATGCAGAGGTCACTTCTATAAAAAGAGCCTGCAAAAAAGAAGGAGACTGGCGCTTGGAAGACTGCACTCTTTATGTGACTCTGGAGCCATGCCCTATGTGTGCAGGTGCCATTGTACAGGCAAGGATCCCCAGAGTGGTCATCGGATCTATGAACAGCAAGGCGGGCTGTGCCGGTTCTGTCCTCAATTTATTAAAAGAGCCTGGCTTTAATCACCAGGCTCAGGTCGTTACAGGTATATTAGAAGAAGAATGTTCTGAAATGATGTCAAGCTTTTTTACTGAGCTGCGAAAGAAGAAGCGTCTTCCGGAAACTCCTTAAAAATACCCCGGATCACAAACAGGGACAATATAAAAGTGGCAATGTCTGCCAGTGGCTGGGCACACTGGATACCTAAAAGTCCTATGGTATAAGTCATGATCGTAAGCAGCGGGATCAGGAAAATTCCCTGACGGGCTGTAGATACCAAAGTAGCCCTGAAACCGTATCCAATAGACTGAGGCATCATATTTCCCATGATCACAGCTCCCTGGAGAGGCAGGGTGATCAACTGCAGTCTGAGAGCCAGCGTTCCGATTTCAATAACAGTCGGGTCATTGCGTCGGAATAGTGTGATAATAGAGCGGGCTGCCGGGAAACTGATCACGCTGAGTACCAGAAGGATAATGGTGCTTACACGGATGCAGAACCAGCAGGCTTTCTTCACGCGGTCGTAAAGTCCGGCGCCGAAGCAGTAGCTGCATACCGGCTGAAAGCCCTGGCCAAAGCCGATAATGACAGAGTTGATGAAAAACATAAAACGGCTGACAATGGACATGGCCGCAATCGCAGCGTCACCATAAGGCTGACACATAAAGTTCATCAGGATCGTAGCCACACTGGCAATTCCCTGACGTCCTAAAGATGGGATGCCTCCATAGAGGACCTCGCGATAGATCGCCAGTTTCGGGCGGAATTTGCGGATGCTGATGGAAATGCAGCTGTCCTGATGATTGCACATCCATAAAAGGATACAGAAACTGATAAACTGGGAAAGTCCGGTAGCTAAAGCAGCACCTGCAGTTCCCATGTCCAGAGTAAAGATAAACAGCGGATCCAGTGCAATATTTAAAAGACCGCCGACTGTAATGCCAACCATGGCAAAAGAAGCTTTTCCCTGGAAACGCAGCAGGTTGTTCATAATAAAAGAGCAGATCATAAAGGGTGCTGCAATGAAAATATAGTGGGCATAGGCTTCTGCATAAGGTGCAATGGTTTCTGTTGCGCCTAAAAGAAGAACCACCCGGTGGATGTTAAAGGTGGCAGAAACAGTGATCACCAGTCCCATGATGATACCTGTAAAAAAGGCAATAGAAACGATCTGTTCTGCCAGTTCTCTTTTTCCGGCACCAAGGGAACGGGTCATATAGTTGCCGCTTCCCATTCCGATCATAAATGCCAGTGCCTGTATAATGGACATGGCAGAAAAGATAACGCCTACAGCACCGGAGGCGCTGGTTCCCAGCTGACTTACAAAAAATGTGTCAGCCATGTTGTAAATAGAGCTGATCAGCATACTGACAATAGTAGGCGCCGCAAGCTTTGGAATGATATGGCTGATGGGGGCGTTTGCCATTTCGTAATACTGATCATGCTTTTTTTCAGTATGACTCATATAAATTTCTCCTTAATTTTTTTGTTCGTTCTGAAATTTATTATAACAGAGGAAAAAATGAAGTACAAGTGAGCCTTGACAAATGCTGGTCTCACAGGTATACTGGATAAGCATAAATTTGTCATAAAGTTTCCACGCAGCCGGGGAGATAGCGGTGCCCTGTATCTGCAATCCGCTCCAGCAGAGGTGATGCCTTGCCTCGGATCGGTCATTGCGGAGCTGCCTTATGTAAGTGGCGTTGACGTTTGGGTCTTACGCAACGGGAACCTGTGAACCGTGTCAGGGCAGGAATGCAGCAGCACTAAGCAGGAACTCTCGTGTGCCGTAAGGCAGCCTGGACCGAGTTAACTGCATGAGTAACGTCCGTGATGCCGGTACAAAGCAAGGCGCGTGGATTAAATATATAATTGATAACGAATGACCCGTCTGCGTCAGCAGACAGTGGAGCGCGATAGCGTGGGGGTCATGAGTGACTACAAGCACAAAAATAAGCAAGCCTGAGGACTGTCATAAAAGAAATATGGCAGATTTCCCCAGGCTTTTTTGTGTCAGGACACATTCTTTTTAACTTGCCCCTTGAAAATCTTTGCGTTATAATTGCAAAATAGGTATAGTAGTATCATTCTTATGGGCAACAACGAAAAATCCTGATTTCTGATTATGGAGGAAATGCAATATGAGAAGAATTGGTATCTTAACAAGTGGTGGTGACTGCCAGGCTTTAAACGCTACAATGCGAGGCGTGGCAAAATCTTTGTACAATATGTTAGATGATGTGGAGATCATCGGATTTGAAGACGGATATAAAGGTCTTATGTATGCAGATTATCAGATTATGAAACCAGCGGATTTTTCCGGTATCCTTACTCAGGGCGGAACCATTCTTGGAACATCCCGTCAGCCATTTAAGCAGATGCGGGTCCCGGATGAAAATGGCCTTGATAAGGTAGAAGCAATGAAACATACCTATAAAAAACTGAAATTAAGCTGCCTGGTAGTCTTGGGCGGAAATGGAAGCCAGAAAACTGCCAATATGCTCAGTGAAGAAGGCTTAAATGTAGTATCCCTTCCAAAGACCATTGATAATGACCTCTGGGGAACCGATATGACCTTCGGATTTCAGAGTGCAGTGGAAGTGGCTACCAATGCCATTGACTGTATCCATACAACAGCAGCTTCCCACGGAAGAGTCTTTATTGTAGAAGTTATGGGACATAAAGTAGGTTGGCTTACTTTGTATGCAGGTCTTGCAGGCGGAGCAGATATCATTCTTCTTCCGGAAGTTCCATATGATATCCAGGTAGTATGTGATGCGATCACAAAGCGTACCAAAGCAGGAAAGCGTTTTTCCATTCTTGCAGTGGCAGAGGGAGCTATTTCCAAAGAAGACGCCGCTATGTCCAAGAAAGAATTAAAAGAAAAGAAGAAAAACGGCGTAGTTTATCCATCTGTAGCTTATGAGATCGGCGCCAAGATCCAGGAAGTGACAGGAAGTGAAGTACGTGTCACTGTTCCGGGCCATATGCAAAGAGGCGGGGAACCATGCCCTTATGACCGTGTGCTGGCAACCAGACTGGGAGCAGCTGCGGCAGAGCTTATTATAAACGAAGAATATGGCTATATGGCAGCTTTGAAAAATAATGAGATCACTAAAGTACCATTATCCGAAGTAGCTGGAAAATTAAAAACAGTAGATCCTAACTGTTCTATGATCAAAGAAGCAAAACGGATCGGTATCAGCTTTGGTGACCAGTAAAAAATAAGGAGTAAGAAAATGTCGTATACGGCATTATATAGAAAATGGCGTCCTGTCTCT
>OGYX01002517.1_pt1 | contig 11648 bp, 15 predicted proteins | sample 1576601 | NCBI WGS metagenome assembly OGYX01 (sample SAMEA3541561, study PRJEB24748) | human gut metagenome | biome: human gut; feature: human-associated habitat; material: faeces | place: China | collected 2012 | reverse complement strand
AAATAGACAAAGCATTAGAGCTTGTTCCTACTAATGCTTCAGTTTGCGCATCAGGATTTTTTACACCACATTTGTTTAAAAATCTTGTAATGTATGATCAGAACCATTTAGAACAGCCTGTTTATACAGATTATCTTGTGGTAGATGAGAGATTTGACAATGAGAAACAGAAATTTGATCAGGTTTTAAGCTCAGGCAGATATGAGATTGCATATCAGGAACAAGGACTTATTAGCATATACAAGAAAAAGTAAAATAAGGCACGCCCTTTTTATTGAAAGGGGTGTGCTTTTTTGATATACTTTTAAATGGTTTATTGTATAGTTTTACAAAGTGAGACAGTAATACTACTGAATCATGGAAAGAGGTAAATAGTGACAATATTAATTAAAAACGGACGGCTAATTAATCCGTCAGAGAATTTAGACAAAGTAATGGACATCTTTGTTGAAGATGGAATTATTAAGGAAAAGGCAGAATCAATTGAAAAGCAGGCTGACACTGTAATTGATGCAGCAGGCTGTTATGTAATGCCGGGATTAATTGATTTGCACGTACATTTCAGAGATCCGGGACTTACATACAAAGAAGATATTGAAACAGGAAGCAAGGCTGCTGCAAAAGGCGGATTTACAACTGTTTGCTGTATGCCTAACACTAAACCGGTAGTAGATAATGTAGAAACAGTTAAGTACATTATTGAAAAAGGTGAAAAAACTGGACTTACCAATGTACTTCCTGTTGGTGCAGTTACAAAGAATATGGCAGGAGTTGAAATTACTGATGTGGAAGAGCTTAAAAAGGCAGGAATTTGTGCCATAAGCGAAGACGGCAAGTCAGTAATGAACTCAGGTGTTTATAGAAAAGCAATGAAGAATGCCGCAAAGGCTAATGTGCCGGTACTTGCTCATTGTGAGGACATTAATTTAGTTGAAGGCGGTGTTATTAACTTAGGAGACAAGTCAAGTGAGCTTGGAGTTAAGGGAATAAGCAATGCAGTTGAAGACGTTATTGCAATGCGTGATATTATGTTGGCTAAGGAAACAGGGGCAACATTACATTTGTGCCATTGCTCAACTAAGGATAGTGTTGAAATGGTTAAAAGAGCAAAGGAAGAAGGCATAAAAGTAACAGCAGAAGTTTGTCCACATCATTTTTCTATGTGTTCAGATGATATAACAAGTAACGACGGTAATTTTAAAATGAATCCACCTTTACGTGCAAGAGAGGATATGGAAGCTCTTATTAAAGGATTACAGGATGACATTATGGATGTTATTTCAACAGACCATGCCCCACATAGTGCAGAGGAAAAGGCTAAAGACTTAGAACATGCACCATTTGGAATAGTAGGTCTTGAAACATCAGTAGCATTAACAGTTACCAACTTAGTTAAGAAAGGATATTTAACTCCAATGCAGATGGCTGCCAAGATGAGTTACAATCCTGCAAAAGTTTTAGGCATTCCAAAGGGAACTTTAGATGAGGGAAAGATTGCGGACATTACAATTATTGATCCTGATAAAGAATACACTATAGACGTAAACACTTTTGAATCAAAGGGTAAGAATACACCTTTTGACGGTTACAAAGTTTCAGGAGAAGTTGAATATACAATTCTTAACGGAAAAGTTGTTTACTCAAACAAATAAAATTTAGCAAATAAATATTAAAACACAAAATAGATTTTGAGAATAACAGATTAAAAATCAAAATATAACAAAAATCCAATAAGGAAGGAAGAAAGCAATGATAAACAAATTAGTAGACAAAATCAAAAAAACAAACGCACCTGTTGTAGTAGGACTTGATCCAATGATGAGTTACATTCCCGAACACATTACAAAGAAAGCTTTTGATGAGTTCGGCGAAACATTAGAGGGAGCGGCAGAGGCAATTTGGCAGTACAACAAAGGAATTATCGATAATACATATGATTTGATTCCTGCAGTAAAGCCACAGATAGTAATGTATGAACAGTTTGGAGTACCGGGACTTGTTGCTTTCGATAAGACAGTAAAATATGCAAAGGAAAAAGACCTTGTTGTAATCGGCGATGTTAAGCGTGGAGATATCGGCTCAACATCAGCAGCATATGCTACAGGTCATCTTGGAAAAGTACAGGTTGGAAGCAAGAAATATTCATTATTTGATGAAGACTTTGCAACAGTAAATCCTTATCTTGGAACAGATGGAATTAAGCCATTTATTGATGTATGTAAAGAAGAAAATAAAGGTCTTTTCATTTTAGTTAAAACATCTAATCCTTCAAGTGGAGAATTTCAGGACAGATTAATTGATGGCAGACCACTTTATGAATGGGTTGGCGAAAAAGTAGCAAAATGGGGAGAAGAACATATGGGTAACGACTACAGCTATATTGGTGCAGTAGTTGGTGCAACATATCCTGAAATGGGAAAAGTTCTTAGAAAAGTAATGCCAAAGAGCTACATTCTTGTACCTGGTTACGGTGCACAGGGTGGTACAGCAGATGGACTTAAGCCATACTTTAACGAAGACGGACTTGGTGCAATTGTTAACTCTTCAAGAGGAATTATTTGTGCATACAAGCAGGACAAATATGCTAAGTTTGGCAGCTTAAATTATGCAGATGCATCAAGACAGGCTGTAATTGACATGATTGAAGATATTAACTCAATTTTCTAAAGAAATATAGAGTTTGTTAATAAAGACAAAAAACACAATAATTAATGATGATAAAATATAAAAATGATTAAACGGATTGTTTAATTATTATGTAATCATAACAACGAGTAGGAGCGAATATGAGAAGTAAAGAACTTGCAAAAGTAATTTCACAGGAATGTATTGGAACCGGTGTGTATAGCATGTGGATTGAAACAAAAGCAGCAGACACAGCAGTTGCAGGACAGTTTATTTCAGTTTACTGTAATGACAAAACTAAATTATTGCCTAGACCTATTAGTATTTGTCAGGTAGATAAAGAGAATGGCAGATTACGTATTGTTTACAGAGTCGTAGGTGGCGGAACAACGGAAATGTCAACATATAAAGCAGGAGACAGTGTTTCTATTATAGGACCACTTGGAAACGGCTTTATGCAGAGAGAAGGAAAGAAGGCTATATTAATAGGTGGTGGAATTGGTATTCCTCCTATGGTTCAGCTTGCCACAGAATTAAAGGCTAAGGCAGAAGTTCAGATTGTGGCAGGATATCGTGATGAGTTATTCCTTACTGACGAATTAGAAAGCAATGGAAAGTTATATATTGCAACTGAAGACGGAAGTACAGGTACAAAGGGTACAGTTATTGATGCCATAAAGGAACAGGCAGTTGAGGGCGATGTGATTTATGCATGTGGTCCTACACCAATGCTTAAGGCTATTAAAGAATATGCTCTTGAAAAAGGAATTGAATGTCAGCTTTCTTTAGAAGAAAGAATGGCATGCGGAATTGGTGCCTGCCTTGCCTGTGTATGTCAGTCTAAGGAGAAAGACCATCATTCAAATGTTAATAACAAGAGAATATGCAAAGACGGACCTGTATTTTTGGCAGAGGAGGTGGAACTTTAATGAATACAAAAGTTAATATTGCAGGAGTTGAATTTAAGAATCCGGTAATGGTAGCCTCAGGAACATTTGGTTCAGGTGCAGAATACGGTGAATTTGTAGATTTAAACAGATTAGGTGCAGTTGTAACAAAAGGTGTTGCCAATGTGCCTTGGGAAGGCAATCCTACACCACGTATTGCAGAAACATACGGTGGAATGCTTAATGCAGTAGGACTTCAGAATCCGGGATATGAATTATTTGCAAAGCGTGATATTCCATATCTTCAGAATTACGATACAAACATTATTGTTAATGTTTGTGGAAGAACTACAGAAGATTATATTGATGTAGTTGAAAAGTTAGGAGATGAAAAAGTAGACATGTTAGAAATTAACATTTCATGTCCTAATGTAAAACACGGCGGAATAGCTTTCGGACAGGATCCTAAAGCAGTAGAAGCCATTACAAAAGCAGTAAAGGCAGTAGCAAAACAGCCTGTAATAATGAAGTTAAGCCCTAATGTTACAGATATAACAGAGATGGCAAAGGCTGCAGAAGCAGGTGGTGCAGATGCTTTATCACTTATAAATACGTTAACAGGTATGCAGATTGATGTGGAAAGACAGAAGTTCGTATTAGCCAACAAGACAGGCGGACTTTCAGGTCCTGCAATTAAGCCTGTGGCAGTAAGAATGGTATATCAGGTGGCTAATGCCGTAAAGGTTCCAATAATAGGAATGGGCGGAATTGCAAATGCAAGTGATGCAATGGAATTTATTCTTGCCGGAGCCACAGCAGTATCAGTGGGAACTGCAAACTTTAATAACCCTAACACGACAATAGAGGTGGTTGAAGGAATTGAGGACTACATGAGAAGACATAATGTAGAAGATATTAACAGTCTAATTGGATTAGTAAAATAAAGGAGATATTAAAAAATGGAAGCATATAAGAAGGAATTTATTGATTTTATGGTAGAAAGTGATGTTTTAAAGTTTGGAGAATTTACAGTCCGCCGGGAGACAATTGGAAATTTGGAAAATGGGAAATATAATCCGTCATTGAAACTTGCTATGGATATAGCGAAAGTGTTTGAACGTACTGTAGAGGATATCTTCTTTTTCGAAGAAGAGGAATAAGTCCGTTTTTTGGTACAATACCTTGTATAATCCACTTTAAATAACAAACTATTTTAATTCACATTCCTATTATGGTATAATTGAACCATCGGAGGTGCCAATTATGCCTAATACAATTAAAACTATTTCTTTAACAGATGATGATAAATCTTACTTAAATAAACTGCTGACAAACTTGATATTGGAATCAGTGTGGTAAAACGTTGTCTTAACAAATTTAAAGAGAACGGTGTTGAAGCTTCTTTACGTGATAACAAAGGCCGTGGAAGAAAAGCGGAAATCACCGATGACGATATCACCTGGGTAATCAGTAAAGCCTGCCAAAAACCGTAGGGATCGCAGGTCTTAACTTTGTTGGAAATGCGGTTTATGCCGAAGTGCAGGATGGCAAAGAAAATGTGGCACAGTTTGAGCTGATTCCATGGATTCTGGGGCAGTGTGCTTCCATGAAAGAGGTACATGAACTGCTGGATCGAATCAATATTGTAAATACTCCATTCAGCCCACAGTTTCCTCTGGCTCTGTTGATAAACAGAGAGGATGCTGTGAGGTGGCAGAGGGTAAATATGAGATTACCTTGTATACATCCTGCTGCAATGCCACGAAAGGTATTTATTACTACAATACCTATGAAAACCACCAGATCAGTGGAGTGGACATGCACAGAGAAAACCTTGACAGTGACCACCCGATCCGTTACCCGGCAATCCAGGGTGAAAAGATTCATTTCCAGAATTAGAACATCAAAGGCCAATAAGAAGCTTTTTGATTAGGTACGCGAGCAACGAGCCAAAGTCCGTGCGTGCACGAGACCTTGGCGACTGTCGCGATAGTGAGCTAAGATTATTTTGCAGAATCTGCGTCAATCACTGCCTTGATCTGTTTCATCAGTGCATCATAATTTTTCTGATCATCAACACCACCCATGAACTGCTCTCCAATGATATTTCCGTTCCGGTCTACCAGAACAGTGGTAGGAAATGCCATGATATTGGAAGCATATTTTCCTGCATCAGAATCGGAGGTGAGGGAAAGGTTACGATATTTTGCTCCCTGGCTTTTCAGGACCTTTTTTGCTTCCTTAATTGCAGATTCATTTCCATCAAAGGTTTCTGTATTGATACCAACAACTTCACCACCCATGGATTTGATGGCTTCGTTCATTTCATTCAGTTTGGATAATTCACCAACACACGGTTTACAACCGGTAAACCAGAAATTCAGAACAGTTACCGCATTGTTGGAAAACAGAGAGTCGTCTACTTTATTTCCGTCATAGTCGGTAGCACTGAAGTTCTTGAATGGGGTATCTGCATCAGAAGAGTCAGCTGCTGTTTCTGGGGTTCCTGCGCTTTCCAGTGCTGCAATTTTTTCTTCGATTCCACGAATAGTTTCGATATCTTTATGGAGAACTTCAAGTTCTTCCTCTGTAAATTCATCTTTGTTGGAGTCTACAAGATCAGCAAGGTAATCGCCATAGTTTCCGCTTGGGTCTGCAGAGCTTTTGTTTGCCATAGCAAATGCTTTGTTCCATTCATCCTGATGATCTGCAAACAGCTGGTTTTCCTGCTGGAATAAATCGTTGATCTCAGAACTGGATTCCAGAGTCGATGCTGCATCTGTAGTCTGTGTGTCAGTAGTGTCTTTTGTTTCCTTGCCTGTACAGGCGGTAAGTGATAAAGCTGTGCAAAGAGTAAGTACAGTGATGATATTTTTTCTTGTTTTCATGATAAAATCTCCTTTTATATATGTTATTTTGTAACTATTCTATTTTGCAATTTTAATAAAGTTAATCAGTTAATACAAACTTTACTTTGTTCCTTTATGTTTATGTATGCACATGTCTTTCCCCATAAATTGATAGTGGATTGCATCCTTTGGACATACCTTCATGCAGGCTCCGCAACGGATACATTCCGGATGGTTGGGTGTCTTGAGCACATTTACGTCCATCTTACACGCTTTTGTACACTGTTGGCAACCGATACATTTATCATTTTCGATTTTAATCCCTAAAAATGATATTTTGTTAAATAAAGAATATATTGCTCCCAGCGGGCAGATCCATTTGCAGAAAGGTCTGTAAAACAGAATGCTTAGTACCACAACCGTAATAAGGATGATGCTTTTAAAAGTAAATAGTTTGCCAAGTGCCGACCGGATAGCTGCATTGCCAAGAGAAAGTGGGATGGCACCTTCCAATACACCCTGAGGGCATATGTATTTGCAGAAGAAGGGATCGCCCATTCCAATCGAATTGGTGACCAACATTGGCAAAAGGATTACGAATACCAGAAGAATCAGGTATTTCAGATAACGCAGTGGTTTCAGCTTTTGTGTAGAGAACTTTTTGCCTGGTATCTTGTGCAGCAGATCCTGGAACCATCCGAAGGGACAGAGGAAACCGCATATAAATCGACCTAAGATTACACCAAGTAAGATGATAAATCCCGTGATGTAATAGGAAAATTTGAATTTTGAAGACCCAACCACTGCCTGAAAAGCACCGATGGGACAGGCTCCTGAAGCGGCAGGGCATGAGTAACAGTTCAAACCGGGAACACATACCGTTTTCCCATTACCCTGGTATATTTTTCCTTTAAAGAAATTCGGCAGATGTATATTTGTAAGTAATGTGGCTGCTGCCTGAACCCAGCCACGAAATCGTGCTATTTGTTTTGAGATGATACTTGTTTTCTTATCCAATTCCTACACACTCCATACATAATTTTATTGCCTTGGCAAGTACAACAGCTGCCTCGCCTCTGTATGCTCCGAATACGATCATGAGCACTCCAAAGGCAGGTAGTACAATCTGTGTGATACGTCTGTAATTCAAGATACGGATACTCCTTTCTACTGTATAATTTTATAACTGTCCGCCAGCAAACCTTTTGTTTTGGATAACGCATGTTACAGTTCACACAGCAGCCAGACACTTGCTGTCAGACTGCGTAAGAACATGATTCAGGAGTGAGCAGGCTTCTTTTGCGAAACACAATTTCAGATGAGCCTGCGAATCGTTACTGGAACAAGGTACGAGTGAACAGTAACTAACGCTTCACTGCATAAGACTTTGTTGACCTGTTGACTTGGCTATTATACAATAGAGGGTGTAAAATTTCTGTTAAGAAACGAGAATGGAGAAAAAATATTTTGAGATTATTAATTGTGGAAGATGAAAAAGAATTATGCGACACTGTAGCAAAGAGCTTATATAGTGCCGGGTATGAGGTTGATACCTGTTATGATGGTGAAGAAGCCCTGGATTATGTTCTGACGGAAGAATACGATCTGATCGTACTGGATCTGAACTTGCCGGGGATGGATGGAATGGATATTCTGAGGGAACTTCGTATGAAAAACGAGGAGACAAAGGTGCTGATTCTTTCTGCCAGAAGCCAGATTGCCGATAAGGTAGAGGGCCTGGATGCAGGTGCAAACGATTATATGGAGAAGCCTTTTCATCTCCAGGAGCTGGAAGCCAGGATTCGAAGCCTGACGAGACGAAAGTTTATACAAAAGGATGTATGTCTTAGTTATGGAGATATCAGATTCGACACGAAGAAGAGGGAAGCCTGTGCCAATGGTGAACCTGTGTCTCTGACGCGTAAAGAAAATGGGATTCTGGAATATATGCTGCTGAATCAGGGGCGTCCCGTAAGTCAGGAAGAACTTATTGAACATGTATGGGACGCATCTGTAGACAGTTTCAGCGGTTCCATTCGGGTACATGTGTCTTCTCTGAGAAGAAAACTGAAGGCAGTACTTAGTTATGATCCCATTGTGAACAAGATCGGTGAGGGATATCGGCTGGAGAGGAAGGAAAAATGAAAAAATTGTCATTACAGTGGAGACTTACCCTGATCACAACTCTTTTTATTGCGATCATCTGCGGATGCCTTACCATGTTTGTCTACGGAAGTGGAGTATATTACATGGATTCTCTCCAGGAAACTGTAGATGCCCAGAATACAGATGGTGACGACAGCCATCAAAACGAAATCTATATCAGTATACCCGACGACAAATGGGATGACTTCGCCAATGATTTTTCTGTACAGGTATACAATAATAAAGCGGATTATAAAAAGAAAAGCCTGTTTTTTTCCATCTTTCTGGCGATTCTTGGAGGAGTTGCCACTTATTATTTCAGTGGCAGGTCTTTAAAACCACTGAAAGAGTTTTCTGAAAAAATAGAAGAAGTGGAAGCCAGAAACCTGTCAGATTCCAGAATCGAAGAAAATAAAGTGAAAGAACTGAATCAGCTTAGCATTTCTTATAATAAAATGCTGGATCGTCTTTCAGAATCCTTTGAGATGCAGCGTCAATTCACAGCCAATGCAGCCCATGAGCTGCGCACACCTCTTGCAGTGATGCAGGCACAACTGGACCTATATCATACAACCGGGCATCCTGCGACAGATGCCTGTACCGAGAAAACAATACAGATGGTAACGGATCAGAACGAACGTCTCAGCAAGATGGTGAAGACACTGTTGGATATGAGTGAATTGCAGACCGTGGCCAGAGATGAAAAAATTGAAGTGGATGCACTGGTTGAAGAAGTGCTGGCAGATCTTGATCCTCTTGCCGAGGAAAAAAATGTTATTCTCGAAAGTGTTTGCGATGCAGTAACGATGATGGGAAGTGATATCCTGATCTATCGGGTCGTATATAACCTGGTGGAAAATGCCATCAAGTATAACAATCCCGGCGGTAAGGTACAGGTTACGGTTTGCAGTGATAAAGAACAGATCTGTATACAGGTTATGGATAACGGAAGCGGAATTCCTGCAGATATGAAAGAACGAGTCTTTGAACCATTTTTCCGGGTGGACAAATCCCGCAGCCGGGCTCTGGGTGGCGTAGGTCTTGGACTGGCGCTGGTCCGTGAGATCGTGAGAGTCCATGATGGAGCGATCCGTGTGCTGGATAATTCTAATGGAGGCACAACCTTTGAGATTCTCTTTCCGGAAACTGTGTAGCGTATCATTTGAAATGAAATAACGTACCTGAACAGTTATGACTACTGTAAAGGTACGTTATGTGATTGGTTTGAGAATGAACGACGATTTGTGATTATGACTACAGCAGCCAATGAATCTATAATAGCGGATTGAAGAAACTGTTTATCGACTTGAGTCCATTTTCAAAGGGAAAAGAAGGTTGATATGATGAGAATACTTTTTTGTAACATAGTCACATAATGGTAAAGATGTTAATCAAATGCGGATTGAGAATATTGCAGGCTGTGAGCTATTAAAAAAAGAAGAATCCGTAGATGATGTGCTTGTTGTGTACTGTGCAAAGCATCCGGCACATAAGTTTACGACGGTCGTGGGATGGTATAAACATGCTACAGTTTTCAGACATTATCAAGAGGCAGTGTTTGCTCCGGAAGATATACAATTTTACAATGCAATGGCAAAATCGTCTGATTGTGTACTGCTTCCTGCAGGCATCAGATCAAGAAAGGTTCAATGGGAAGTACCAAGAAAATCAAGTGGTTGGGCTTATGGATTTGGACGGGCAAATGTGTGGTATGCAAGTGAAGAGGATAGCGGGTTACAAGATTATCTTACGAGATTAGTAAAACAGATTGATGAATATAATGGCGAGAATTGGATCGAAAAGTACGCTGAGTAATGAGGTATATATATTAAGGAAAATAGGTAGGGAGGTGCTACAATGCCATTTAAGATTGTCCGAAACGATATAACAAAGGTAAAAGCAGATGTAATCGTAAATACTGCTAATCCAAATCCGATATGTGCAAGTGGCACGGACTTAGCAATATATGAGGCAGCAGGAAAAGAAAAGCTTCTCGCAGAAAGAGCAGGTATTGGCAAAATTGCAAGAGGTGATATTGCTGTTACCGGTGCATATAATCTAAAGGCAAAATATATTATTCATACAGTAGGACCGGTATGGACAGATGGAAAGCATCATGAATTTGAAATCCTTGAGAATTGTTATCGAAAATCATTACAGAAAACATTGGAACTTGAGTGTGAGAGTATAGCATTTCCACTGATTTCGACAGGAGTATATGGATTCCCGAAGGACAAAGCATTGCAGATTGCTGTGTCAGTATTCAGCCAGTTTCTTACTGAAAATGAGATTGAAATCATACTGGCAGTGTTTGATAAAAGGTCTTTTCAGCTTTCCGGTCAGATTGTGGGTGATATTGATTCCTACATAGATGCTAATTATGTCAGGGAAAGTCATAAAAAAGAATATTCAGTGCAAAGCAGAAGCGGTGCTCGCATGAGAGAATTGTCAGAGGAAGCGTTCTATGAGGAGATGCTTCAAAGAGAGGCAGAAGATAACTATCCAATTGAGGAAGATACAGGGTTAGCAGAGCCTTGTATGCTGTCAGCAGACATTTCTTTGGAAGACCAGCTTGCAAATATTGGCGTTTCATTTCATGACAAATTATTTGAACTGATCGACGAAGCACATCTTGACAATAAGGATGTGTGGAAACGGGCAAACCTTGACAGAAAGCATTTTTCCAAGATTCAATGTGACCAGAATTATCATCCAAAGAAGAAAACTGTAATGGCACTCTGTATTGCACTGCAGCTTGATTTGGAACAGTCAAGAGATTTACTTGCCAGAGCGGACTGGGCATTCAGCCCAAGCAGTAAGGTGGATTTGATCGTGCAGAAGGCTATTATAGATAAGCAGTATGATATTATGCAGCTGAATGTGACATTATTTAAGTATACGAATGAAATTCTTGGAGTATAAATGCTCATAAGTAAATATTGATTAGTAAATGTTACGTCGGTACTCACATAGTATCGGCGTTTGTTTTTTATCTTAAAAGTGTCGCCGGGACAGCGACCATATAAAGATGCCATTCAATTATACTCATATTGTAACAGTGAAAGAGAGGTGCCGGAGTAATCCGAGGATTGGAGGCATATATGTACGGAGCAATTTTAGGAGATATTATAGGAAGCCCATT
>OGYX01002515.1_pt1 | contig 11654 bp, 4 predicted proteins | sample 1576601 | NCBI WGS metagenome assembly OGYX01 (sample SAMEA3541561, study PRJEB24748) | human gut metagenome | biome: human gut; feature: human-associated habitat; material: faeces | place: China | collected 2012 | reverse complement strand
ATACCCTAAGAGCAAACCACCCTTTTTAAGGGTGGTTCTGATTTTGGTTCGCGCCATGTGGGGGTGATGGCGACGTGCATTTTTGCGAGTATTCTGCAACCGAAGGCCCCTGCATACCGACCTCGGGCAAAAAATCGGGATTTCTCGATGTTTTCTACGAATGATGGGCGGGGTTATGGGCTGACAGCGTTTGATTTGCAGGGATATTCGCGGTCTTTGGCATTTATCGTAGCGCCCGAAGCCCTTGGTTATGTTGAATACTCCTAAAAATGCACGGCGCTTAGAGGGGGACCTTCGCGAAAAAGGAAACCGCCCCGTCGAAGTATGCATTCGACGGGGCGGTTTATGCATATAGCCGATTTAGGATGCGCTGCCAAACTACTAGAACTTGACGGTCGGGGCCTGGCGGGCTGCTTCGGCGGCCTCGAAGCCCTGGCGTTCCTTAAACTGGAAGATGCCGGCAAAGATGACAGCCGGGAACGTCTGAATGGCGTTGTTGTAGCTGAGCACGCAATCGTTGTAGCTCTGGCGTGCATAGCTAATCTTGTTCTCGGTATCCTCGAGTGATGCCTGCAGCTGCGTAAAGTTGGTGTTTGCCTTAAGATCGGGATAGGCCTCGGCTACGGCAAAGAGCTGGCGCAGCGCACCGGTCAGCACGTTGTCGGCTTCCATCTTGGCCTCGGGCGTAGTGGCCTTGACGGCGGTGTTACGCGCGCTGATCACGGCGGAGAGCGTCTCCTGCTCGTGCTTGGCGTAGCCCTTGACGGTCTCGACCAGGTTGGGGATCAGGTCGTTGCGGCGCTGCAGCTGCGTATCGATGTTCTGCCAGGCGTTATCGATGCGGTTACGCTTGGTGACCATGTTGTTGTAGATGCCGGCGATGGCGCAGACAATCACAATGACAACAACGATGCCGATGATGACGGTAATCATGATGTCTCCGTTTCGAATGGCCGCGGCGGCATGCGCCAGCTGCCGTTGGTATAACGCTACTAGTATACCCGCAACGTTTTGCCGTGCCGAACTTTCCGGTAAGCGTTATGTTTTCGGTGGGGTTGGCACCGGGGCAAAGCGCGCGAGGTACAGGTGTAAGATATGCGACAGATTGACGAGTGTTGTCTTTGCCCTGAGGATGGCGATACCAGTGGACCTTCGCATCAAGAAAACCTACCGCGCCCTGTTCGATGCCTTTACCGAGCTTCTCGAGGAACATCGTTTTGAGGACCTGACGGTTGCCATGCTGTGCGACCGCGCCATGATTCGCCGCACGACGTTCTACAAGCACTTTCGCGACAAGAACGATTACTTTGCCTTTTATATCGATGAGCTCATGTCGGGCTTGCCGCAAAAACAGCCCGATGAGGCCGGCGCAGTGTCTGCCGAGGACGTGCGCGCGCTTCGACACGCGATTTTGGACGACGCCATGGATTTGATTCTGGCGCACGAGCAGCTCATGGATAACATTTTGGCTAGCAGCATGTCGGGCATGTTGACCAACGTTATTTGCGACCGCATTGCCCGCTCCATCCGCGAGCGTGTGATGAACGTGCTTGTCGAGGATGCCCTGGCCCCCGTGTCGCTTGAGACGACGTCTGAGTTCGTCGCCGGCGGTATTATTCGACTTTTCACGATATGGTGGGAATCGGGCCACGATCTTGAGCGTCGACCCGAGATGGCCGACGTGGTCGATGCGCTGTTCGAGCGGACCATGACGCCGGTGCATCACTAAAAGTGGCGGAGAGAGGGGGATTCGAACCCCCGGAACGCTCTCGCGCTCAACGGTTTTCAAGACCGCCGCATTCAACCGCTCTGCCATCTCTCCGTGAGTCGTAATGATAGCATCGTTTTGAATTTGCAACAGGGAAGGCGAACGATGACGATCACCGAAATCGACGAGAAGTTCATGCGCGAGGCGCTGGCCGAGGCGCGCGCCGCCGCTGCGGTGGGCGAGGTGCCCATCGGAGCCGTAGTGGTGCGCGACGGCGAGATCGTCGCGAGGGCGCACAATCGGCGCGAGCTCGATCAGGATCCTTCGGCTCATGCCGAGTTTGCGGCCCTATGCGCCGCCGCTCAGTCGCTTGGACGCTGGCGCCTTTCCGACTGTACGGTCTATGTGACGTTGGAACCCTGCTGCATGTGCGCAGGCCTTATGGTTAACGCGCGCGTGGGGCGCTGCGTGTATGGCGCGAGCGACGCCAAGGCGGGCGCGTTGGGATCCCTATACGATTTGAATGCCGACTCGCGCCTGAATCATCGGTTTAACGTGACGGCTGGCGTGCTGGCAGACGAGTGTCGTGAGGTGTTGAGCGGCTATTTTAGTGGGTTGCGTGGCACCGATGGTACTGGCTGCGGTTGTGGGGCCGATCTCGAGGCACATGCCGCTCATGCCGAGGCGCTCGCGTGTGCCGAAGAAATCGCCGTTGAGGTGGTCGATTTTGGTGCCGCGTGCCGCCGGCCCCGCCGTGTGCTGTTGGCGATCGACTCCTTTAAGGGTAGCGTTTCGAGCGCGCAGGCGGAGGCGGCGGTTGCCGAAGGCGTGCGCCGTGTGTGGTCCGATGCCCAGGTGGCCACGTTGCCGCTGGCAGATGGTGGTGAGGGAACGCTCGATGCCGTTGCCGCGTGCGGCGGTGAGATTGTGACCTGCGAGGTGGCAGGCCCCTTTGGCGACCGCGTGTCCGCCCGGATACTGGTGGACGGCGAGCACGAGTCGGCTGTTATTGAGATGGCCGAAGCCGCAGGCATCGGGTACTCGCCTTGCACGGAGTCGTCGGCGCTTGCGGCTTCGACCTATGGCGTGGGCGAACTGATGCTTCATGCGGTTCGCGCGGGTGCAAAGACTATCTATATTGGCTTGGGCGGCAGCGCCACCAACGACGGCGGCGCCGGCATGCTGCAGACGCTGGGCGCGCGTGTGGTCGATGATCGGGGCTGCGATGTCGCCCCCGGTCTTGCCGGCCTTGAGCAGGTGGCGAGCGTTGATTTGGCGCCAGCGCTTCGGGCGCTGAACGGCGCGCGTGTCGTGGTGCTTTCCGATGTCGAGAATCCGCTTGTGGGACGCCGAGGCGCCCTAGCGGTGTTCGGTGGGCAGAAGGGCCTGCCGACAGATGACGCCGAAGCGCTTCACAAGTGCGACAGCTGGATGGTCGGCTACGGCCGCCTGCTCGATACGGCGATTGCTAGGGCGCGGGCTCAGGGGTTGTTGTGCGCACTCGAGGGCACACGGACATTTGGCTCGGTGCTCGGCGTGCCCGGTGCAGGTGCCGCCGGCGGCCTGGGAGCAGCGCTGTTGGCGCTCGGTGCGGAGCTGCGTTCGGGCGTGGAGACGGTGCTCGATCTCGTGGGATTTGACGAGCGCGTGCGCGATGTCGACCTCGTCATAACGGGCGAGGGCAATATGGATGAGCAGTCCGCCGCCGGCAAGGCGCCGGTGGGTGTGGCCCGTCGTGCGAAGCGATATGGCAAGCCGGCAATCGCTGTCGTGGGCGGTCGCGCTGACAACCTGGATGCGGTGTACGAGCGGGGTATCGACTTGGTTTTGCCGATTTGCCGCAAGCCCATGGATCTGGAGCAGGCACTCGATCCGCAAGAAGCCACAACCAACCTCATCTGCGCCGGCGAGTCTGCCGCTCGATCCTACGACCTCGGCCGAATCTAGAAAAGTAGTCATTTTGGGACGGGGCTAGAAAATCACCCGTAAAGGCATGTGAATCTGAACAAATCAATCCTGCGCCTTGCGGCGCTCGATGGTGTTGTCTGGGGATCGGAGACTATGCACTTCAGGTGTTGACGCCGCCATTTATGTGCCATTAGTAGATTGCCTTTCGTTCAGTTGTTCGCCAATTAATCCTGCCAATTAATTACCATTTCGGGCGAAGACGTGGATTATCTCCATGATGGGCCTCTTTGGGCATAATGTTGTCTTTAAACTGTCCTAATCAATAGATCGCTCTTGGGAAGAGAAGGCGACACCAGAGGGGGAGAAGGGAATTGGAGAGGAAAGTTTTCGGGGGGGGGGCGGAGAGTCGCTGCTCTCTGCCTTGCGCTGGTTCTCGGCTTCGGATGTTTATCCGTTGGCGCGACGGCCGGTGTCGCATATGCGGCTACGGCATCGCGGACTGCGTATACTGCGGAGGAGTTTGAGATCACCCAGGACGGCGTGACCTATTCGTGCGAGACCACGGATAAAGGTACGGCGGAAATCACATGTATTGTTGCCGGCGACGGTGTAACCGCGGTGAGTGTGCCCAGCTCCATCGAGCATGGTGGCCAGACCTACAAAGTCACCGACCTTTATTTCTCGTCTGGTATCGTGGCCGAGAATGTTGAGCAGCTGACGCTTCCCGACACGCTCGAAAACGTGCGCGGATGGTATTTCCGGAAGTTCGTAAAGGTCAAGGAGCTCCATATCCCTGGCTCCATCAAGAACTTCGGTTGCTCGCTGCAAAACGCCAGCTCGCTCGAAAAGCTCTATTTTGATGAGGGCGTCGAGGAGATTAGCGCCAACATGATGGTCAATGGCTGCAGCAGCCTTTCGGAGATCAATCTCCCCCCCCCACCCTCAAAATGATTTCGGGCTCGGGCGCCTTCGAGGGGGCTACGGCCCTCACAAGCATCGAGTTTCCAAAAGATGTCGCCTTCTCCGACACCATAACGGGCGTATTCGAAGACTGCACGTCTCTGACAAGCGTGTCGTTGCCCGCTTCGGTTACCAAGATCCCCTCGCACATGTTTGACGGATGCACCTCTCTCACGTCCGTCACCGCGCTGAGCGAAATCGAGTCCATCGGGGATGGGGCGTTTCGGAATTGCTCGAGTTTAACCGGGATTGATTTCCCGGGCACATTGACGAGCATCGGATCCTCTGCTTTCCAGGGGTGTGCCAGCCTGGTGAGTGTGCCCAATCTAAGCAAGGTGACAAAGATGGGCAGCGGGGCTTTTCGCGAGTGCAAAAATCTGCGGGCGTCCGTGGACCTGTCCTCGCTTCAGAGCATTCCGGGCTATGCGTTTTGCTATACGCCGGTTAAGATCGTGGGGCTTTGCGACAACCTGAAGAGTATCGGTGACTGGGCCTTTATCCAGAGCAACGTCGCCGTCCAGCTTCCCAGGACACTTGAGACAATTGGCGACTACGCCTTCTATTACGGCACGTTGCCGGAGCAGCTTTCCATTCCGGATTCCGTGACTTCCGTTGGCAGGGCAGCCTTCTCGGGCGTAGGTGGCGTGAGGGATGTGACGATCGGGCGCGGCCTCACCAAAATACCCTTGGGCATGTTTGACGACAGCACGGTTCAGAAGATCACAATCGAAAACAGCATGGACGACATCACCGGCTCGGAGAACCTCCCGTCCTCTGGCGTCGATATCGTCTACACGCGCGAGCACATCGATGATGGCGTCGGCGGTACCGTGAGCGATGACAGCACCAAGACCCTTCAGGAGCTGGTCAACGAGGCCCCCGATGGCAAGGAAACCGTCATCACCCTGAAAAAGCACGTGAAGCTCGGCTCCACGCTCACGATTCCTGCCGGGAAGATGATTAAGATCACATCGGATAAGCCCTATACCATCTTGGCAACAAAGAATAGCGGCGTCTCCGTACTGGTCAATGTTGCCGAGAGGGCGTCCCTCGAGCTGTCGGGGAAAGCGTCTCTGAGGGGTCGCTACAACAAGGGCGCCATTATTTCTAGCAGGGGAGCAGTTGTGCTCTCTGACGAGGCCGTTGTGTACGACGGTACCACGAGCGGGGATGGCACGGGCGCCGTCGACGTGTCGGGAGAAAATGCCTCGCTTACCATGACGGGCGGCGTCATCGAGCAGTGCGAGCTGCGCCATTCGTATTGCGGTGCCGTTCGCGCGTCCAGCGGCGCTCATGTAGTTATGAAGGGTGGCGTTATCCGCAACAACGGAGTCGTTACCGGGGCCACCAATTGCTTTTGGCTTACATCTTCTGGCGTCATTTTGTGGGGCAACGCTCGCTTTGACATGAGCGGAGGCCGCATCGAGGGCAACAACGGTTATCGAGGCAGTGCGGTGCTTGCGTACGGCCAGGGTAAGGGCGAAAACCAAAGAGCCAAGTTCACGATGACTGGTGGTCAGATTTCCGGCAACAGGAGCAGTAGGCTGGAGGCGGCCTACGATCCTTCCGGAGCAGTTCATATTGAGGGCAACGCCGAGTTCACCATGACGGATGGAAAGATTGAGAACAACGTTGCGTCTGGCAAAGGCAAAGGCGGAGGAGTGTGTGTGGTCGACCCGGGCTGTCAGAATAGCGAAAAGGGGAATACTGCTTTCATCATGCAGGGCGGGTCCATATCTGGCAACTCCGCTTCCGCCGGTGGAGGTGTCTATACCTATTCGAATGACGTTACGCTCAGCGCGGGCAAGATCGAGGGTAATACTGCTTGGAGCATGGGCGGCGGCGTGTATAGCGAAGGCAACGAGTATCTTGGCTATAGTACGCTCCATATCGAAAACGCTTGCGTTGTTGATAACCATGCGGATAAACAGGGCGGCGGCATGTGGTTCTGCCCTACCGGAGATGCCAAGGTCTACGTCCAGGACGGCGGCCTGATCGCCAGGAACACGGCTGACGAGGCGGGAGACGACTTCGTCTTCACCGGCGCCAAAGACGCCAAATACAAACTGACCTTGGCCAACCGCGCTCCGGGCGGCGGAAAGGTCAGCTGGTACAGAGACGGTGGACTGTTTAACCCCGAGGGCACCACTGCGGCAACAAACCCCAAAATCCCGCGATTCTCGCCCGATGGTGACAACGGCGAGCCCCTGTCCTTTACCGACGCCACGCCGAACGTCGCGCTTAAATCTGTGATGAGCGAGGATGTGTATAACCTCGGCGGCGGCCAGACGTCGCTGACGATCTCTGGCAATACGGCGCCGTTGGGAGGCGGCATCGGCGCCAACGGCGGCGTTGTCATCGGCAAGTCCGAGAACATCAACATTCCCATCGAAAAGGTCTGGGAGAACCCCAGGATTCCCCATCCTGATAAGGTAAAAGTAAATCTCAAGAACGGCGATACCGTCATCGATTCGATCACCCTGAGCGAGTCTGACGACTGGGAGGGCGTCTTCTCCAACCTGCCGCAGCGTGATGCTTTCGGCGCCGTGATCGACTACACCGTGGCCGAGGACGCCGTCGAGGGCTACAGCTCCAAGGTCTCCGGCGACGCCGAGCGCGGCTTCACCGTGACCAACGCCTCCACGGCCAAGGTCTCGGTGCCCGTCGAGAAGAAGTGGGTCGGCCCGGCGGCCGAGAAGGCCACCGTGCGCCTGCTCGCCGACGGGAAGGCCACCGGCGATTCGATCGAGCTGTCAAAGCCCAATAACTGGAAGGGCTCCTTCGAGGGCCTGCCCAAGTACTCCAAGTCCGGCGCCGTGATCGACTACACCGTGGCCGAGGACGCCGTCGAGGGCTACAGCTCTAAGGTCACCGGCGACGCCAAGGACGGCTTCACCGTGACCAACACTGTGAAGACGGGCGAGCTCGACGTCTCCAAGACCGTCGTGGCGCGCGAGGGCCTGGCGGTCGACGCGGACAAGATATTTAAGTTTGTGGTTGAGGCCACCGATGCCATGGGCCGCAAAGTATCCGGCACCTACGGTGACGCGACGTTCGAGGACGGCAAGGCGACCCTCAAGCTCAAAGATGGCCAGACGGCGAGGGTCACGGGGCTGCCCGCGGGAACTGCCTACACGGTGACCGAACGTGCCGCCGAGGGCTACACGACCGCGGTGAACGGAGCCGAGGGCTCCAAGGCCGAGGGCTCCATCGCGGCAGACCAGGTCTCCTTCGCCGCCTTCACCAACACCTTCGACCCCGCCCCCGCCACGGCGTCCGTCTCCGAGCTCACCAAGGTGCTCGCGGGCGGCCGCAAGCCCGGCCTCCAGGAGGGGGAGTTCGTCTTTGAGCTCTCCCTCACCGACGGTGCGGGCAATGTTCTCGAGGGCTACCCAATCGAGGCGAAGAATGACAAGGACGGCAAGGTTTCCTTTGGCGAGCTCAGCTTCACCAATCTGGGCACCTACCACGCGACCGTGACCGAGAAAGCAAGCGGCGATGTCCTGATTGAGGACGATGCGCACGCCTACACCTTCGACATCACGGTGACTCAGACTGGCGCCGGCCTTAAGGCCGAGATCTCCAACGAGCGGGGCAAGAAGACTTTCACCAACACCTTCACGCCGCACGACAACACCAAGACCGTCACCAAGGCGGACGCCTCGGGCGCCAAGGTCGATGTGGATGGCAAACCGGTGGGCGTGGGCGATACCCTCACCTATACCATCGGCTGGGCCAATAACAGCGTCGACGACAGGGGCGCCGCGCAGGCGGCCGACGTGACGGTGACCGATGTCCTGCCCAAGGGCGTTAACTATGTTGAGGGTTCTGCCGACGGTGCCGCCTACGACGCCGCGACGCGCACCCTTACCTGGTCGCTCGGCGAGCAGGCTGCGGGCGCCACGGGCACGCTCAGCTTCGACGTGAAGGTCTCCGCCGAAGCCGCCGTGGTCGACGACATCGCCAACACCGCAACGGTCAAGGTGGGCGAGAACGAGTCGCAGACCAACACGACCCACAACAGCGTGCCCCGCGGGGGCAGCCTCACCGTCAAGAAGACGGTCGTCGGCGGCGACAGCCAGCGTGAGTTCGGCTTCACGGTCGCGCTGGCCGACGGGGACGGCGAGCCCGTCTCCGGCACCTTCGGCAAGGGCGAGCACGCCGTGACGTTCACGGACGGCAAGACGACCTTCACGCTTAAGGACGGCGGGGAGAAGGCCATCGACGGCCTGCCCGTGGGCGCGCGCTACACCGTGACCGAGGATGCCGCCGAGGGCTACACGACTGCTGTTAACGGGGCTGACGGCTCCAAGGCCGAAGGTGCCGTGACCGAAGACGACGCGCTCGCAGCGTTCACCAACACGTACGGAACGGCCACCGAGGGCAGGGACGTCTCCACCGTGGGACTCTTCACCAAGACGCTCGAGGGCCGCGACTGGGCGGAGGGCGATAGCTTTCAGTTCGCGCTCACGGGCGAGGGCGGCGCTCCCATGCCCGATGGCTCTGCCGACGGCTCCAAGACCGTCAGTGTGACGGCCGCCGCCGGCACCAAGGCGGGCGATAGGGTCGCCTTCGACTTCGGCCCCATCCGCTACACGCTCGATGACATCAAGGACGCCGGGTTCGCCGAGGTCGGCGGCAAGCGCGTGCGCGCCAAGACCTTCACCTACACGGTGCGCGAGGTCAGGCCCGATGACGGCTCCGCCATCGCTGGTGTGGCCTACGACGGCCACGCCGCCACGATGACGGTGACCGTGACCGACGACGGCTCCGGCAACCTCACGGCCACGACGCCCGCAATCGCGCAGGCGAGCGGCGGCGACTTCGTCAACACCTACACGACCGAGCTCGACTACTCGGCCCGCGCGGGAGTGCGCCTGTCCAAGACGCTCTCCGGCCGCGCCATGGAGGCGGGGCAGTTCGCCTTCACCGTGACCGCGGACGCCGAGACGGCCGCCAGGCTCGGCCTCAAGAACGGCAAGGACGCCTACGCCGTGGCCGCGGCCGATGACGGTGCGGCCGGCCTGGTCGACCTCATCGGCGGGACCGCGGAGAGCGACGTGAAGTTCACCGACGCCGACGCGGGCAAGGTCTATCGCTTCACCGTCACCGAGACCAAGCTCGGCGGCGAGGGCTACACCAACGACACCGCGCCGCGCACGGTGACCATCGCGCTCGCCTACGATACCGCGACGGGCAAGCTTACGGTCACGACCACAGTTGCCAAGGACGGCTTCGAGGTCGCCCGCAGCGAGGTCTCCACAGCGAATGACGTCACGGCGACGCCCGCGCCCGTGACGGTCGCGTTCCAGAACTCCTACGAGGCCACCGGAACGCTCGGCGGCGAGGGCAACGTGGCCATCAACGCCACCAAGACGCTGACGGGCCGCGCCGCGGCGGCGGGCGAGTTCTCGTTCTCCGTCCGCGATGCCCAGGGCAATGTGGTCGCGACCGCGACCAACCAGGCCTCCGGCGACGGCGAGGCCGTGGGACTTTCGTTCTCGCCCATCTCCTACACCACCGACGCTCTCGAGCAGATGGTGGCGGACGGCATCGCCACCAGGGCCGCCGACGGCTCCTGGGTCATTCCCTATACCGTTTCCGAGGACGGTACGGACCGGCTGCCTGCGGGCGTGACGGCGGCCACGTCGAGCTTCGGCATCACGGTCAAGGTGACCGATAACGGCAAGGGCGGGCTGGATGTGGCCGTGACCTACCCCGAGGGCTCCGACGGCACGCTGTCGTTTGTGAACGGCTATAGCGCCGGCGAGGCGACGGTCGACATCGCGGGTACCAAGGCGCTGGCGCTCGGCCAGGCCGGACTCGGCCTCACGCAGGCTGACATCGCGGGCAGGTACACCTTTAAGATTGAGCCGCTGGACGGCGCGCCCGCACCGGTCGACGCCTCCGGCAAGACGGTGACCGAGGCGACCAACGATGCCGCCGGCAATGTCGTGCTGGGCCGCGTCACGTTCAAGCAGCCGAGCGATCTCGATGGCGTCGAGATCGACGGCGACGGCCTGCGCACCAAGACGTTCGCCTACCGGGTGAGCGAGTCCGGCTCGGTCGACGGCGTGGCCAACGACGCGACGGCGACCAGGACCTTCACGGTCAGGGTGGTCGAGGACACCGCCGCGGGCACGCTTGTCGCGAAGGTCCTGCCCGCAGAGGGCACGCCCGAGGGCAAGGGCGCGTTCGAGTTCACCAACACCTACGTCGTGAGCCCGACGCCGAGCTCCGTCACCGACCAGATCAAGGTGAGCAAGAAGCTCGAGGGCCGTGGCCTGGCCGCGGGCGAGTTCGAGTTCCAGCTGGTCGAGATTGCCGCCGACGGCAGCGAGAGCGTCGCGGCGACGGGCAAGAACGCCGCCGACGGAACGGTCGAGCTCAGCCCCGTCACCTACACCGCGCCCGGCACGCACAGCTACGAGCTGCGCGAGGTCGCCGGCACGGCGGGCGGCGTGACGTACGACAAGACGACGTACCGCGTGCGCACGACGGTCACCGATGCCGGTAACGGCACGCTCGCCGTCAAGCACGAGCTGGCGGATGCCGAGGGCAATGCCGTGGGCGACACCTCGGTGACCTTTACCAACGGCTACGAGGCCGCACCCGTCACCCTCAAACTAGGCGCCGCCAAGGTGCTCAAGGGCGCCGAGCTCAAGGCGGGCCAGTTTAGCTTTGAGCTCAAGAGCCGGGACGGCAAGGTCATGTCGACCGCCAAGAATGCCGCCGATGGCAGCGTCACGTTCGATGCGCTGACCTTCAAGCAGGCCGGCACCTACACCTTCACGGTGAGCGAGGTCGACGACGGCCAGGCGCACGTGACCTACGACAAGGCGGTGCACAAGATCGTCGTCACGGTGAGCGACGAGGCAGCAGACGGCACCAAGACGGGCTACCTGTCGGCGAAGGTCTCCTACGAGGGCGACGCCAACGTGCCGCCGGTCTTCACCAACAGCTACGTCGAGGAGCCCGGCACCCCCGAGAACCCCGAGAACCCCGGCACGCCGGGCGGCGGCTCGGGCGGCGGTTCCGATAACGGCTCCGGCGGAGGCTCCGGCGGCGACGGCTCCAA
>OGYX01002512.1_pt1 | contig 11668 bp, 7 predicted proteins | sample 1576601 | NCBI WGS metagenome assembly OGYX01 (sample SAMEA3541561, study PRJEB24748) | human gut metagenome | biome: human gut; feature: human-associated habitat; material: faeces | place: China | collected 2012 | reverse complement strand
CCTGCATTTCTGAGGACGGCAAAAAGCTGTTTGCCCCGGAGAAGGAAGTGATCGGCGCCTGCCCCCGCTGCGGTCAGCCGGTCTATGAGGGGAAGAAAAACTTTGCCTGTTCGGATCGGTCCTGCGGCTTTGTCCTCTGGAAAAATGACCGCTTCTGGACGAGCCGTAAGAAGGAGCTGACAAAGAAGATGGCAACGGATCTTATGAAAAAGGGCCGTACCAATGTCAAGGGAATGTGGTCTGAAAAGAAACAGACCGCCTACGCCGCCGCCGTGATCCTCTGCGACACGGGCGGCAGGTACATCGATTTCAAGCTGGAATTTCCCAAAAATAAGCGAAGCTGAAGGAGGAGCGTATATGCCGGATTACAGTTACAACAAGGAGTATCCCTTTGCCGCCTTTATCACCAATCTTGGCAAGTACAACGAGGGCGAGCTTGTGGGCGAGTGGGTGAAGTTCCCCACCACCGCCGAGGAAATGAAGGAGGTATTCAAGCGTATCGGAATCGGCCAGAAGGACGACTTCGGCAATCCCTATGAGGAATGGTTCATCACGGACTATGACTGCTATGTGGACGGCCTCTATGACAAGCTGGGCGAATACGAAAATCTGGACGAGCTCAATTATCTGGCGTCGAAGCTGGATGAAATGAGCGACAGCGAATACGCGCAGTTTCAGGCCGGTATGGAAATGGGCGACCATTGCGGCAGCCTGCAGGAGATCATCAACCTGACGGAAAATCTGGACTGCTATGAGATTTACCCCAATATTGAGGATTATGACGATCTGGGACGGTATTACATCGAGGAACTGGACGCCATGCAGGTACCGGAGCATCTGCAAAACTACATCGACTATGAGGCCTACGGCCGGGACGTGGCGATGGACGAAAACGGTAGCTTTACGGATCAGGGGTATGTGCGGGATACGGGGGACCGCTTCTGCGAGTATTACGACGGCGAGCGCGGCAGCATCCCCGACGAATACCGGGTGATGGCCTTTCAGGACGATCTTCCCGAAGAAGAAAAATCCGAATGGGCCATGGATATCGCCTTTGACTTGGACGAGTTTTTCCGTCAGAACGATCCGCAGTACGCGGCGGAGCACCCGGAGGCGCACGCCGCAAAGGAAGCGATTTACGAAAATCTGATGGCCGGGCGCATCTCCGCTTTGGAGGAAAAGCTGGCGGCGCTGGGCCAGACGCAGGAGGACTATCTTCCTTCGGAGATCGAAAAGTTCAAGGACGCCACGGGATACGAGGAGTTTCTTGATTTCGACCCTGCCGAGGTCAAGGCGGCTTTGGAGGATCCGAACAGATCCCGTGTGGATGAAATGCTGGCCGCCGCGGAAAAGGCGGAACGGGAGTACGCGGCGGAGGCGGCCACCTATGCGCAGACCCCCGCCGCTATCGTGGAGCAGGCACGGGCGGTGCGGGACGAGCCGGTGGGCAGCTTCTCCATCTACCAGCTCAAGGGCGGCAGTGAAACGCTGGATTATCGCTTTGAGCCGCTGGACAGCATCCACCGCAACGGCCTTTCCGTAAAGCCGGAAAACTACGAGCTGGTCTATGAAGCGCCGCTGACGACGAAGGACAACCTTGAAAGCATTTATACCCGGTTCAACGTGGACCGCCCGGCAGACTTCACCGGGCACTCCCTGTCTGTATCGGATATCGTGGTGCTGCATCAGGGCGGGAAGGATACCGCCCATTACTGCGACCGCGCTGGTTTTTCCGAAGTGCCGGAGTTTTTGCAGCCGGCGCAGAAAAGCCGCGAGATCACCGAGCGCATCCAGACACCCAGGGGCAGCTTCTATCTCTGCGGCATGACAAGGGAGCAGATGGAGGCGGACGGATACGGTTTTCATCACGCCTCTGAGGATGGAAAATATCTCATTATGGCAAATGGGACCCAGGCGTATGCGGTCAGAGCTGATGCGCCGGAAAAGGACAATCCCCTCCGCACCGCTGAAATGACGCTGGAGGACGACTACGGCATGATCGACGGCGTTATCAACAACGGCAGGCGGGGCGAGGAGCTGGAGAAGGCCAAGGAGCACGCGGAGCGGACGCAGCCGGAGAAAAAGCCCTCCATCCGGGAACGGCTGGCGGCAGCAAAGCAGGAGTGCGCGAAGCAGCAGCCCAGGCCTGCCCCGGAGAAGAAGCCCCCGGAGTTGGGGGAGCTGTGAGCCGGGGCGTGAAGTGGCGGCTGGAATGGGCCTTCTTCCTGGGGGAGAACGGCAGGCGGCAGTACAACCGGCTCTGCAAGGGCTGTATCCATCCCTGCAAGCAGAGCTTCCGGGCGGTGGTGTTGGACTGCCCGCACTTCCAGTCCCAGCGCGTGAAAAAAGGCGTGGATAAGGGCGGGAAACGGGCAAAATAGTCCGCCGTGGCGGCGTTTTCAGACCATGCCCTTATGATTTCCCATCCGCGCTTTTCTCCGCGCTCCTGCGGCGAAAAAGCAGCGGTTCTTGACACTTTCCCATGCGCGCCCATAGCAAAAGCGGGGACGCGGCCTTCGGTATATCCGTTGGCCGCGTCCCCGCTTCTTTTTTTGCTTATTTCTCGTCCTCGTTGGGCTTGTCCGCTTCCGCCACGCCCTCGATCACATCCGTCACCACGGCGTTGAGCTGGGCGGCGTTCTCCGCTGTGACGGCGGGCCGCCCGGTGTCCGCTTCGATGGCGCGCCGCGCGTCTCCCGCCACCTTGCCGCCGCGCTGGGCGACGATCCGGCTTTCCTCAAAGCCCTCCGGCCGGTGGGCCTTGGAAAGCTCCGTGGTCGTGGTTTCGGCCAGCATGTTCAGCACGATCTCCAATGTGCTCATGTTGTCCCGGAGGTTTTCCTTTTTGAGACCTTTCAGGTTTTTGTATTGCCGGGTGGTCATGCCGGACCAGGCCTTTGTGATCTCGTCGGTGAGGATGGCGTATTCCCGGCCCTGCTCCACGCCCCGCGCCTGCCATTCGGCGGTGAGCTCGTTGCGGACGCGGATAGAGAGGATGCGCTGGTGGATCCAGTCGGCATCATAGCCCTTCTTCTGGTAGGTCTCCAGCGCCCGGTCGATGGCCTGTTCCGGGTCGATGGTCTCCTCGATGCGCTCCCGGCCTACGGCGGCGAGCCAGAGCCGGAAGGGTTCTGCCTTCGGCGAGGGGATGGATTGGATGATGCGCAGGATGCCCTCGGTATTGGCTGCAAGCACCTTTCGCTTTTTGCCTGTGGAGCCGGTCATTTCTACCTGGGGACAATTTGTCCCCAGGTAGCTTGCGAGCTGTTCATCCCGCTTGCGCATTTTTTTGAGATAATCCGTGGGATTGGCGCTGTCCGACAGTGCTGCCACCACATCCACCACGGAGAAGTACCATTCTTCCTTTTCCTCGTCCCAGGCGGTACGGATCTTTCTATCTTCAAAAAGCTGGATGGAGTTATTTTCGTCCATGGGCTTTTTCCTCCTTCGATGGGTTATCCCCATTCTACCATGAAATGATGATTTTTTCTATCAGGGAACGCGATTTTGCGGCAGCAGCAGTCGTAGGCGCTGTGGGACTGTGGGCAAACGGCCAAGCCGGGCGGCGCTGTGGGAAAGCGGTTTGCCGTCCTGTGGGAAAGGCCTGTCCTTTTCCATTAGGGGGTGAATGGCTTTTCCATCGGCAAAGCGGCCGTTTTCCACATTTCCATAGCGCGGGCTTAATCCTCGGTGATGATACACGCACAGCCCGCCGTCAGCAGGCGGTACAGCGTCAGCGGCACATACCACGCCGCCACCAGCAGCCGCCAGACAAGGACGCAGCCGCCGATAAGGCCGGCAAAGACGAAGTTCAGAAGGAACAGGGCGATCCCCGTTCCCAGGGAACCGCCGCCCGGTATGATCCAGAGCCGCAGCCGCCAGATCCCAAACGGAAGCCCGCAGAGGATCCAGAGCCAGAGATAGTCCAGATCCCCGTTCTTTACGCAGGCGGAGCGGAAGATGTAGTACAGCAGCGCGGCCAACGCCACCGGCAGAATGGTCTTGCGGAAAAAGTCCTTTAAGGCCTCGCCTCTTGTCATGGGGTTCGCCTCCTTCAAAATCGTTTGTATCTTCATTATATCTGACGTTTCGGCAAAAGCCCAGGGGAAAACGCAGATCGCGGCAAAAAGTTTGTCCCAGGGGGTCATTCCAGCTCCATATCCTTCTGCCATGCCGGCGCCTGCCGGGGCGGGGACAGGAACTCCTCCACGTTCCGGCGCACGGCGGCGTAGTCCTGCTCCTCCCGCCGCGCCTTCTGACGCTCGGCAGTCAGCGCCGCCCTCCGGGCGGTGAGCGCGTCCATTTCCGCCTGCATCCGCGCCGCGGACGGCAGAGGCACGGCGCCCAGACGCTTGCACTCCCTGGCGGCGGCCTCAAAAAGAATGATCTCCCTCTCATAGCCACGCAGGAACTTCTCCTTGTCCTTCGACGCCTGATAGCGGTCATAGATGGGCTTGAGCTGACGGTAGGCGGCGACGTGCTTCATTTTCAGCGTCAGCTCCTCGATCCGCGCCCCGGTCTCCCGCAGCTCCGCTTTCAGCCGGGCGGCGGAGGCGGCGGCCGCCTCGCAGCGCTCTGTCAGTTCCTCCATGCTGCCGATGCCGTGTTCCGTCAGGAAGTTGCTGGTCTCGGCGATGCGTTTCAGATTCTCGATGGTCGCCCAATGGCGGTAGCCCGCGCTCTGCTGGGCCTTGATGTTGTTCTGGATATCTATGAGCAGGCTGATCTTTCCGCTCTGGTGCTTCGGCTGGCGGGAGGGTCTGGCGCGTCCGGCCATCCGTGCGGTCAGGGCGTCCTCGGCGTAGTCCGCGCCCAGGGTCTTTAGCCTTGTGAACCGCTCCTGTCCCGGCGCTCTGGCGGAAATGTACTTGCCCCGCTTAATCTCATAGCCCTCCCGCTGCAACCGCACCAGTAGCTCCTCCAAGTCATGGCAGCCGGGCAGCAGCCGGTCGATGGCGGCGCGCAGCTTCGCCTTATAGCTGGTGCCGGTCCGCTCCGCCTGATGCTCGATGTAGCTTTTGCCCCTGTCCTGGCCGGGAACGATGACGGACAGGCCGTGTTCCTTGCAGATCCGGTCTGAGGTGCGGCGGATGAAGTGATAGCTACGCTTGTTGGAATGGTAGTGCTTATGATCCGCAAAGCTGACGGCATTGAAGATCAGGTGGTTATGGACGTGATCCCGGTCTATGTGAGTGGTCAGGACAAACTCATACCTGCCGCCCAGGATCTCCCTTGCCAGCTCCATGCCGATCTCATGGGCCTGCTCCGGCGTGACCTCCCCAGGCTGAAAGGCTTGGATCAGGTGGCGGCCCAGGTTCGTGCCCTTGTCGATGGCGTGGCGGCGGGTCCAGGCAAATTCGATATCCGCAGTTTCGGCGGCGCAGCCATAGGCGGAAACCAGCAGCTTCCTATCCGTCTTTTCCGGGTTGCAGATATAGTCAATGGCCGCTTTCAGCGTTGACTTGATAGGATGCGTCTTTGTAACTGCCATATCTCATCCAGCCTCTCCTGTATCTCCCGCATATCCGCTTTGTACGCGCCGCCTCCGGCGTTGACACGCTTGGCGATCTGATTGACGTTCCGACCAATGGCGGACAGGGCAGCGTTCATCCGCTTGATATCCGTGGTGTCAAGCTGGATGATATACCCGTCTATCGCCATCTTCCGAAGGTAGGCGCCGTACCGCCGTGTGGGGAGCTGCGCCATCTTTCCGTCAATGAGCCGTTTTTCCTCCTCCGTCACATAGAACTTCATCTGAATGTTCCGCTTTCGGTTTGCCATGGGCAGCCTCCGTTTCTTATAAGGGTCTGGGATATCCCAGCAAGCAATTTTGACTGTTCGGGCAAGGGACCTGAACAGCGCAAAATCCGCAAGCGGGTACTCGCTTGCTGTGCTTGCTGACTACTTCGTACCCCCGTTTTCCCCCTCTACCCATACTACAATCCGGGCGGGGCGTTTTGGCCAGTTTCGGAGAAAATTATTGCAATAATTGCACCCGTTCAAAGAAAAGATGCAAGTTGTTTTCTCTTTGTTATTGCATCCAGCCCTTTTCTGTGCTATACTAATGGTGTTTACACCACGACGGAAAGGAAGTGATCCTCATAGCCATCACAAGCGCAAGCTTACCCACGAAGAAGCGGATTCTGACCGTTTGCGTGAAGCTGTTTTTGGAAAAGGGCTACAAGCAGACCACGCTGGCGGAAATCAACGAAAAGGCCGGTGTGTCTTTCAGCCAGTTCCAGAACATTTTTCGCGCCAAGGACGGCGTATTGACGGAGCTGGTGGAGTTCATGTTTGAAAACCAGTTCGCTATGGCGCGAAGCGCGGCGGGTGCGAAGCTGCCGCCGATCTATGTCTACGCGGTCGAAACGGCAATCCAGATGACGCTGACGGAGCTGAACGAAAACCTGCGGGAGATCTACATTGAAGCCTACACGCAGAAGGAAGCGTCTGAATTTATCTTCCGGGAAACGGCGAAGGAGCTGTATCAGATCTTCGGTCCATATCAGCCGGAGTTGACTGCCCGCGATTTTTATGACATGGAGATCGGCTCAGCCAGCATCATGCGCGGCTACATGGCCCACCCCTGCGACGAGGAGCTGACGCTGGAAAAGAAGCTGCGGCTGTTTCTCACCATGAGTCTGCGGGCGTACAACGTCCCGAAGGAGGAAACGGAACAGGCAATCCGGTTCGTGGAAGGGCTGGATATCCGCACGATCTCCGAACAGGTGATGCAGGCGCTGTTCCGTGCGCTGGCGATGCGCTTTGAGTTTTCCCTCGCGGGGATCACGCTGCCAGCACAAAAATAGAAGCCAATATGTATTGCAAGGGAGTACTCCCTTGCATCGGGATATATCCCGATGCAATCCCCTCTTGCTCCAAAACGCGCTTCCCACGGGGGACGGGACGACGCGCGAGAAGAAAGTGAGGAATGACTATGAAAAAACGACTGCTCAGCATCCTGCTCCTATGCTGCATGGTGCTGACACTATTGCCGACAACTGCGTTTGCGGCAGATGAGTCTCCTGCCGTTACAAATGTGACGGTGACCTTTGATTCCGCTGGAGGCAGCCCGGTAGAGCCCCAGAGTGTTCCGCAGGGGCAGCCAGCGCAACGACCCGCTGACCCTATCAAGGACGGCTATACCTTTATCGGCTGGTATAACAAAGACGATCTGCCATACAACAATATGCCGGAGTGGAATTTCAGTTATTCTGTGACTAAGGATATGGTTCTGGTGGCGCAGTGGATGGAGCCAATGCCGATTTCCACTGAACCGATCACCTATCTGGACAAAGACGGTAATCAGCAGGTCTGTAACAAATACACCGTGCTGACGAGCAATACCGCAGGCAGCATTCTTGACCTTAAAGACAAGTGGTACGATCTGCCCGCCGGTTGGTATGTGGTGAAGGGCGACGTGACCTTCACGCCCCGCTTGGACACCCACGGCGCGGTCAATCTGATATTGACGGACGGCAGCCACCTCACAACGGAGTGGGGCATCAATGTGAAGGAGGGCGATACCTTCACCGTCTACGCCCAAAGCACCGGCGAGGACACCATGGGCAGGCTGACGGCGTGCCTCTCAGAAGATTTACTCGATACTCCATATTATGTATGGCAGAATTACGGGCTGCCCGGCATCGGCAGCAGTACGCGCTATAGAAAAGCCAACAGTTGTATCTATGAAAATGGGGGCACGATCATCATCAACGGTGGTAATATCCGTGCCAAGGGGCAGGACAAGGCCTCCGCCATCGGCGAATGCGGTTACGATACCGTTACCCAGTCACCGTCTTCGGAAAACAGGCAATGCGGCAGCATTACCATCAATGGAGGCATTGTCCGAACCGAAGCGTTAACAAGAAAAACTACTACCGGAAGTATGGGGATCGGGTCCTGCCGATCCGGTTATGGCGGCAGTGTTACCATCAATGGCGGCACGGTCATGGCTAATGCTTTCAATGATGCGATTTGCACGGGACGCGGTGGCAGCATCACCATTAACGACGGCGATATAACGGCACGAGGAGGCCTCGGCGAAATTGGCAGAGGAAATGGGATTGGGCCTTCCTGGATTACCTATGCCGACATCACCATCAACGGCGGCAACATAGATGCGTCCGCCGACGGACGCGGTGCAGCCATCGGCGGTGTTCTTTCAACAAGGGTAAAAATCACCGACGGCACCATAAAAGCTGTCGGGAATTATGCGACTGTCGCCATTGGCAGCAATGAAGGAAGAGGAGGCAGCGTCAGCATCACCGGCGGCAAGATCACCGCAATCGGAAAAGGCGATGCGGACGGCATCGGCGGCCATGCCGATGTCAGTATCACCGACGGCGAGATCGATGTTTCCGTCGAAGGATCTGGCGTAGCTATCGGCGGCAATGCTGGCGGAAGCATCAACATTCAGGGCAATGCAATCAAATCCATTTCCAGCAGGAGCGGCGCCTGCATTGGCGGCAGCGCTAAAAATATCACCATTCTTGACGCCGAGCTTCCGTTCCTTGGCGGTGAGGGCATTCTGATTGGCAATGAGGTCGGCGATAACACGGGAGGCGATCTCACCATCCGAAACTGCCGCATCCTGTCAACATACACTGAGGCAAGAGGAGGAATACAGGTTGGCAATAACGGAAAGATACAGATTGAAAACAGTGAGATCAAGCTGTCCAGAGCAAATGGCATCCGCACCGGCGATGGCGGGAGCATCGCCATCCGGGATTCCCAGCTCGTCACAAACGGCATTTATATGGTCGAAGAAGGAACGACCCAGCGGAAGCTGAAACGGCTGGAGATCACGAACAGCACCGTGGTAACGAGCGATGCCCTCGGCTCCAAAGGCAACAGCACTTCTGTCGGCGAGATTGTGATTCACGGCAGCAGCATCCGCCAGAGAAGCGCGGATTATGCCAGCAACTACAGCATTGGCTGCGGAGATTATGGCTCCTTTGACCTTATTGACATTCAGGACAGTCAGATCGATATTCTGGGCACCAAAGCGTTCGCAGCAGCCATCGGCAGCGGTGATGGTGCGAAATATCCCGGCGAAAGCGTCATTCGCATTGCGAACAGCGTGGTGTCTGCCCGCAGCAATGGCGTGTGGAGTACCGCCATCGGTGGAGGTAGAAGGTCCAGCGGAGAAGGAACGCTGCGGATCTTTATTGAAAACAGCACCGTGACCGCAAAAGGCGGCACGCAGATGTCGTATACTGATGGCGAATATAGTCCCGGCATCGGAATCGGCTATGGTTCTGGAGTGAAGAATGTCTATATTCAGGTCATGGACAGCTCGGTGGACTCCTTCCGGTGTACGAAAAGAGCACCCAAAGAAGACTCCGATTATGTCTATGACGACCTGCACACAAAGAAGCTGCCGCTTATTCCGGCAGAAAACATCTCCATCTGCGGCAGTACCGTCAACGGAACGCGCATTGACCATAGCCTTGACGCATACGGCAAATGCACGCTCTGCGGCAAGTATGATATTGGATATTGCTATAAGAACGGGCTTCTGACGATGGAGGGGCTGACGGACTGCGCCTATGACGGCAGCGAAAAGAAGCTGACGGGGCTTTCCCATAAGACGGGCGAGAACGAAACGAAGCAGCTTGCGGAGAACACAGACTACACCGCCGCCTATTCCAACAATGTATATTCCTACACCCTCAACCCGAACGACGCGGGCTTTGACCCGGAAAAAGCCCCCAAGGTGACGCTGTACGGCACGGGGAACTACTGCGGCAAGGCCGAGCACTATTTCACCATCAGCGGAGACGCGCAGCCCTCGTATACCGTAAAGTATGATACCGCCGGCGGCACGAGTATCGGCGAAAAAACCGGCGTCAGGTGGGAGCAGCGCGTGCTGGACGGTGTGGAGCCCCCCACCAGAACCGACTATGATTTCCGCGGCTGGAACTGTTCCGGAAAATCCGTGTTTCCCGGAACCACCTATGCGGAGCTTGCGGGAGATAAAAGCGTACAGAGCATCACGCTGACGGCGCAGTGGGCGGCGGCCTGGTATCCGGAGGGCGAGATCCGCATCGATAAGGACACCGCATGGCAGAGCTTCGAAAGCGTCTATTTCACACGGTTTTACAACACGGCGCAAACCGTGACCATCTCTGCTGCGGAATCCGGCGGCAATCCGGTGGAGATTGGCTATCTGATCACCGATGAGGCTCTCACGGAGGCCAAATGCACAAAACGAGACTTTACCCCTTACACCGAACCTCTCAAGCTGAACACGGACGGTCGATACGCCGTTTATGCGAAGCTCACCAATGCAGTGGGCAATGTCACCTACCTCAGCTCAGACGGCATCGTGCTGGACACCACGCCCCCTGAGATCAATGGCTTTGAGGACGGTAAAACATATTATGGAGATCGAGACATATACGCACAAGCCACCGATGAGAATCTTGCTTCCTTCTCGGTAAACGGATCGCCCATCGAGGTCAGCTTCGGGAGCCCCACCTCAGCTCGGTTTAGCTTCCCTTTGGGTAAAAACTGCACATATAAGTTTATCGCGACCGACAAGGCCGGAAACGTAACGGAGAAAACCGTCACGGTTTATGACGGCACCTATGTGGTTCCCGTCACCGGCGTATCGCTGGACGAGAGCAGCATCACCCTCGATGTGGGCGGCAATCAGACCCTGACCGCCACCGTGACGCCGGAGGACGCCACCAACAAAAAGGTGCGCTGGAGTTCCGACAACGAGGCTGTCGCCACGGTTTCCGAGGACGGCGTTGTCACCGCCGTGGCAGGCGGGACGGCTGTCATTACCGCCACCACACATGATGGATTCTTCACTGCCTCCTGCACGGTAACGGTCAATGCCCCCGATGCTCCGCCCACCATCACCACGGACACCCTGCCAGACGGCAAGGTAGGCGCGGTCTACCGCCACACCCTGACCGCCGACGGCACTACGCCCATCAGATGGAGCGTTGAAAACGGAAACGGCGTTCTGCCTGCCGGTCTGAGCCTGAACGCGGATACCGGCGAGATCAGCGGCACGCCTACTGCGGACGGCACCGCCAAATTTACCGTCAAGGCTACCAACAGCGCGGGCAGCAATACGAAGGAGCTGTCTATTACGATAGCCAAGGCCGCGCCACCCTCCCATGAGCACAGCTACGGTGACTGGCGCAAGGACGGTACGAGCCACTGGCACGAATGCACCGACGATGACTGCCCGAATAGGGAAGAAAGCATCAAGGACAAGGCCGCGCACGTCTACACCGATGACGCGGATACGACCTGCAATGTTTGCGGCTACGAGCGCACCGTCACGCCACCCTCCCATGAGCACAGCTACGGTGACTGGCGCAAGGACGGTACGAGCCACTGGCACGAATGCACCGACGATGACTGCCCGAATAGGGAAGAAAGCATCAAGGACAAGGCCGCGCACGTCTACACCGATGACGCGGATACGACCTGCAATGTTTGCGGCTACGAGCGCACCGTCACGCCTCCCTCCCACGAGCACAGCTACGGCGACTGGAGCAAGGACGGCACGAGCCACTGGCACGAATGCACCGACGATGACTGCCCGAATAGAGAAGAAAGCATCAAGGACAAGGCCGCGCACGTCTATGACGATGACGCGGATACGACCTGCAATGTTTGCGGCTACGAGCGCACCGTCACGCCT
>OGYX01002501.1_pt1 | contig 11700 bp, 5 predicted proteins | sample 1576601 | NCBI WGS metagenome assembly OGYX01 (sample SAMEA3541561, study PRJEB24748) | human gut metagenome | biome: human gut; feature: human-associated habitat; material: faeces | place: China | collected 2012 | reverse complement strand
ACGATTCCCATCTCCAAAGCCTAAAACCTTTAATGATTTGGCAGCTTTGTCTACTTCTTCCCAAAGTGTTTTCCATGTGATTTTATTTCCATAATATTCAAATGCAATTTTTGAATCATCCGGATTTTTCATTTTCAGAAATTCTTCAAGAGTGATCTTTGGAGTCTCCATGTTGTGCAGTTCTTCCGGATAATATTTTAACCACGGTTTGTCGATACTGGCTTTACCAGTAAGATTCATGTTTGTTGTTTCCATTTTTTTCTCGCTTTCATAGAAAATTATTAATTTTTTAAAAACCTCGTTGATTATAGCATGGGAAAATATAATGTACAATACGTATTGGCGTTTTGCACAATGAATCACTTGAATCATTTTCATTCAAGATTCAAGAAAATCGCTTTCGTGAGGCAAATGTGGAAAAAACGTGACGAAAGCGTACGAAAACATGGCAAGATGTTGATTAAAAAACAAATAGTGATATATTATATCTGATACACAAAGCTGTTTATAATGTACAAAAAGAGGGGGGTGTATGAAAAATGTAATGTTTTACATGCTTTTTTACAGCAACCTCGGATGATTTGTCAAAATCATTAACACATATAAATAGGGGTAGAGTATAAACAGAGAAAGAGGTGATATAGAGGAGAATAGAATTTATTTTTTCATTAAATGAAGAAACAAAGATGCTAAAGAAAGGAAGAACAGTATGAAAAAGAGAAATCAAAAGCTTCTTAGTCTTTTCCTCTCTGCAATGATGGTGGTTGGTGTTGTTCCATCGACAGTATATGCCGCACCGGAACAGGCGACTGAAATCGCAGTAGAGCAGGAAGCAGGCACGGAAGCGACTAACGAGGATACTGTAATCAACGAAAATGAAGCAGATGCGTCTGCTGATCAGGCCCAGGAAAATACAGATGAGGCCCAGGCAGATGATACAGCACAGGAAAACGAAGCTGCAGCGGAAGGGCAAACAGACGCCCAGGCTGAAGAGTCAGGAAAACAGGTTTATTCAATTGGTAAAGTCAATGTAAAATTTGAAGGCGCTAATGCGGCTGTAGCAGAAGCTCTTACAAAAGATGTAGAGATTGACGAAAATGATCCGGCAATCCAGGGACTTCGTAAAGAACTTGAGAATTTAGAAATTGTAGGCGGAGAAGCAGGTGCTTCTAATAATGAAGCAAATATCAACACTGCAGATCTTGCAGATGAAGATGGACAGGCTGCAACTCAGAAGTTAACAGATGAACAGATCGATACCGTTGTAAAGCAGTATCAGAATTATCTGAATCAGTGGAAAGATAACGCCAATCTGCTTGGTGTTCAGAATCCATTTTTCTTAGATTTTAATGATGACAAGGATGGTCTTGGAATTCTTGGAGAAATGCTTGCACTTGACGGAAAATCTGTTCAGGATGTCAGAGATGGTAAAGTGAAATATGATGATCTGACAGGTATGATTTTTACGTTCACTTATGGTGACAAGTTAGGTATCCAGTATTATGGCAAAGACGTAGAGAATGCAAGAACAGAAGCTCTTGCTGCAGTAGATGCATCCGGTGCACAGACAAAAGCACAGAAGTTGCTTGTTCTTAATGACTGGCTGGCACATAATAACACTTTTGATATGTCTTATATCATGAACTCTGGCAAAGAGACAGAGGCTGACAAGCCGATGATCGCTAAGGATCCTAAGAAACAGGAGCATGAGGATGATGTTTATAATGAGATCTATAAGGTTTATGAACCGCAGATCAAACAGAACTTCCATGATCAGATTTATGCTGGTGTGAAGCAGGAACTACTGGTGAAATTCTATAAAAATGCTATTGCTAACGTTTTGGTGCAGGGTGGACAGTCTGAAGAGGACGCTAATGCATATGTAGAAGCAAATAAAGAAGCAATCGAAAAAGATCCGGAAGCTTTTGTAAAAGAAAATCTTCCACAAGCAGCAGATTCTTTGAAAGAGGAAGCTGATAAATTTATCAAAAATGCTGAAGAAAACGGAGTTGAGGTTTCTGAAGGCGTTACAATGACAGTTGAGCAGATCACCCAGCAACAGTTAGACAGCGATGATCCGGCATTAGATATGGACGGTGACGGAACTGCTGATACAAGTTTCAAAGCAGCAATCCCGATTTATGCTCAGCAGGCTGCAACAGGTATGACTACAGGTGTTATCAACTACTGGGAAGGTTCACAGTTTGGAGCTTTCGGTATGGGAACATCAGTATGTCTTGGGTATTCTAAAGCTTTCACCTATCTGGTACAGTGTCTGGATAAAGAAGTATACCTGGTAGATAAAAACGGAAGCTACGACAGCGGAAACTGGAAGACTGCAAAAGAGCTTTACTATGGTTCGGATGGAAAGACATTAGACATCAATGCAGGTTATACAGTTGACCTTGTAAGAATTTCTTTCCAGTCTGATGTAACAATGTATGGTGAAGAACAGGAAAACTTTGGATCTGACCATTATTGGAATGCTGTAAAAGTGGATGGTCAGTGGTATTATGTTGACCCGTGTTATACTGACGTATACACAGAAGTTATGAGTCGTGACCGTGTAGAAACTGATGGCGACATGAGCCATGCATATTTTCTGTTTAGTGATACAAGTGCCAGAAAGTTATATGACGGCAACTTCAAGACTTTGAGATCACTTTATGCAGATGAAAATAAAGATAATACTTCTAGCGCTTATGAAAAAGCATGGACATCTCGTGCAGCAAGTAATGTTTACTATGCTGATGGTTATGCTTACTATATGTATGATTCTACAGATTTGTTCGAGAGAACAAACATGAATCAGAACCAGAAGTCAACAGAATATAAAATTGTTCGTCATAAATTGACAGACAATGATTCAGGAGATGGCGACAGCAATTATGAAACACTGATTAACTTCACAGATAAGGAAAACAGTGATGATAAAGATACATTTGTAAGTGTTCTTAAAGACGGCAAGATGGAGAAGAATGAGCTTCTTACAAAACTGTATGCTCAGTTTGTAGATGAGCAGAGCATCTATCCGTCAATCGGACTGACAGCAGCACTGTATACAGATGGTAAAATTTACTTCAATGTATCAAATGATATTGTAGCTTATAATCCTGCTGATGGATCTGTAGCAGTCGTAAAAGAATACAATGAAGTATCTGCAAAACGTGATACTTCAAAGTTATTTGGTGGTATGGCATTTACAACAACAAGTAAAGATAATGCAGACTTTACGGTTGAGAATCATCCGATTGCAGGTTTAACTGTTAAAGGTGATGAACTGGTTGTTTCAATTGCTACTAACTATGCATTTATCTCTGGCAAGAGTGAGCTCCTTGATCATTCAAGCTATGGTTACGAATTTGAAGAAACAGATTACAATCCGACTTATACGAACTATAAAAAGTATCAGCAGTTCATGGGAAGTCAAAGTAATGATAATGACGAGTTCATGTGGTCAGCAAACTTTGTAGATGCTGTTAATCTGAAGACATTGACAGGCTCTTCTCATGAATTTAAGGAAGTTTCTGTACCGGCAACTTGTGGACGTAATGCATTTACAGAAGAAAGATGTTCTGATTGTGGTCTGATTAAAGATGGTTCACGTGTAGAACAAAAAGATACAGCTCATGAACATCATTATATTAAGTTCCATGAAGTATACTATACAAAATCAAATGGAACCAATAATGAAGCAGACAACTACGTTTGCCCAGAGTGTAGAGCTTGTATTACAGAACCTGTTAAATCAAAATTTGAACAGGCAAATTCTACATACGAAAAGAGAAAAGCAATCTGGGATGCAGCACAGGAAAATGCTAAAGAAGGACATGCTTACACAGTAACAGATGGAGAATGGAGCGAAGATAAAACAAGCGTAACATTCCAGAATCTTGAATGTAAAGCATGCTCTGAACAGATTAATAAAATTGACTGTCTGTTGGAAAAAGATGACAACGCAACAAATAAGGCGAACCGTGATTCTATCAAAAAGACACTTGCTGAAAAAGTGACAGTTGAAGCTGAACTTGTTGATCATACAGGAACTTGTGAAACAGGAGTAAGTGCCATTTACAAAGCAACTGGAAAGACAGAAGATGGTACTCGTTATACAGCAGTTGAAACAAAAGCATCTGAAGCTGGAGAACATCAGTATACAGGCGAATTTGAATGGTCTAAGAAGAAAGATGCTGAAGGAAAAGAAACAGATGAGTATGAAGCTACTGTTAAAAATGTAAAATGTACTGTTTGTGAAGATGAACCAAAAGCTGAACAGATTACAGTAGAAGCTAAGAAAGATGCTGAAAATAGTAAAGCAGCAACTTGTGATGAAGACGGCGTAGAAGTATGGATTGCAACTGCAACTGTAAAGAGCGCAGACGGAAGCAAGGTTGTTGGTACACTCACTGATAAAAAAGAAATTAAGATTGATAAACTTGGCCATAAATATGGTAAAACAGAGTGGAAATGGGCAGAGGACAATAAGTCAGCAACAGCAACAAGAGTATGTGCAAATGATCCTACACATGTGGATACAGCTGAAGAAGTAACAGTTGAGGAAAAATCAGAGGGCGCAACCTGTACAAAAGCAGGAAAAATCACATACACAGCAACAGCTAAATATGCTGATGGCACAACGGAAAACACCAGCAAAACTGTAGATGCAGAAGCACTCGGACATGACTATGAAGAACCGACATGGAAATGGTCAAAGAACGATGATGGAGAAGGCTATACAGCAGTAGCAACATTCAAGTGTAAACGTGGTGATGATGAGAAGAAAGAAGTAGCAACAGTAACTTCTGATACAAAAGCAGCAACTTGTGAAGAAGCAGGTGCTACAACTTACACAGCAACAGTTCGTTTTAATAATAAGGATTATACAACTGGCGAAAAAGATGTAAAAGTTGTTGAAATTAAAGCCACAGGACATGCTTATGGTGAACCTGAGATGAAATGGACAGAGGGCGAAAACAACACATACACAGCAACAGCAACAAGAGTATGTGCAAATGATCCGTCACATGTAGATGAAAAGACAGCAGAAGTAACTGAGAAACCAGAAGGCGCAACTTGTACAGAAGGTGGAAAGATTACTTACACAGCAACAGCTAAATTTGATGATGGTACAGAATGCACAGATACAAAAGTTAAAGAGGATGTACCAGCTTTAGGTCACAATTACGAAGTAACATGGAAATGGGCTAAAGATAACGAGTCTGCAAAAGCAACATTTACATGTAGTCGTTGTAAAGATTCTCATGAAGTAGATGCAAAGGTTGATAAAAAAGAAGAAAACGGTCAAACTGTTTACACAGCAACAGCAGAATATGCGGGCATTACAAAAACAGATACAAAGACAATAACTCCAGCTATCTATTATCAGGTTCACTGCCAGGACTACGGTTGGGAAGTTAAATCGGAGGAAGAGGCTGATCTGACAAAATGGAAGAGCAATGGAGCTGATTCTGGAACAGTTGGAAAGTCTAAACGATTAGAGGGAATCAGAATTCAGTTACCAGAAGGTGTATCAGGTTCTGTTGAATACCGTACACACATTCAGAATACCGGATGGGAAACCAAATGGAAGAAAGATGGAGAAGTTTCCGGAACAAGCGGAAAATCTTTACGTCTGGAAGCAATTCAGGTTAAGCTCACTGGTAAAGTAGCAGACAATTATGATGTATACTACTGTGTACATGCGCAGAACGTAGGATGGCTCAACTGGGCTAAGAACGGCGAAGAAGCAGGTACAGCAGGCTATGGATACAGACTGGAAGCTATCAAGATCATGTTAGTACCGAAGGGTGAAAAAGCTCCTGCCAAAGTAGGTGATTCTGATAAGGCTATGGAAGCAAGACTTGTTGGATACCAGACACATGTACAGGACTTCGGAACACAAGCTTATGTATACGATGGAGCTGTAGCTGGAACAAGCGGACAGGCTAAACGTATGGAATCTATCCGTATTAACCTTCCATCAACAATGGCATCTGAAGGCAAGATTGAATACAGATCTCATGTTCAGAATATTGGATGGGAAAAAGACTGGAAGCAGACAAATCAGTTATCCGGTACAACAGGAAAGAGCCTTAGATTAGAGGCAATTCAGATGAAACTTTCTGGCGATATTGCGAAAGAGTATGACGTATACTACAGAGTACATGCACAGAACTTCGGATGGCTCGGATGGGCTAAGAATGGCGAAGAAGCAGGTACAGCAGGATACTCTTACAGACTGGAAGCAATTCAGGTTGTTATGGTTCCGAAAGGGACAGAAAATCCGCAGCTCCCGGGAGTTGCATCAGCAACAAAAGAAGCTTTCATTCAAAAATAGTCGGTTTTATTTTCTGACTATTTTTGAAAAACCAAAGGGTCTGGTAAAAGCCAGACCCTTTCCTATAATATTTATCGAAAAACATGGAAAAAGGTTGAAAAACAACGAAGAAAGTGTTAACATGAAAATTATAAAAATTAGCAAAAAACAAATCATATGATGAGAAAAAGAGGGCAGAAATTATTTATTCTGCTCTATGTCTGTTATAAATATATGAAACTGTTTTTTGATGTAAAGATTCCAAATCACAAAATCCACTAATTGGGGGTAGAGAGATGAAAAAGAGATTTTCAAAGTTATTGATTTTATCAATGACAACAGTACTTACAATTTCTATGGCATCTGCGAATGCATTTGCAGAAGATGATGCAAGTGAAGTAAGTGCTACGTATGCTTGTGAAGCATCCATTCCGAATGCTTCAGATTACGGTATTCCAGAATTGAATAGTGACATTGTAGCAGGATTAAAGTCTATGGGTGATCAGTTCAATGCGAATTACCAGTATGTTGACGCAGCAAAGAGCACATACATCCAGTTTTATGGAAGTCCGGTACAGCAGTTTGAATATGATGGTAATCCACACGGATTAACAGCAGGTGTGTATGCTACAATCGGAAATGCTAAAGTAGCAGAAGCGAATATCTTCTATATCGGACAGCTTTCTGATGGTACATATTATGCTTCTTCCAGTGCACCAACTGAACCGGGAGTTTATTATGTGGCAGCAAGCTATCAGGGAACCGAAGAATATTATCCGATTATTGCTTATGGTATAATCTATATTAAAGAGGCTGAAGTGACACCGCCGACACCGCCGACACCGCCGACACCGCCGACACCGCCGACACCGCCGACACCGCCGACACCAGATCCGACACCAGATCCGACACCAACACCAGATCCGACACCAACACCAGATCCAGTTGTAGATAACAAGAATAACAACAATAACAATAAACCAACTACAACATCAACAAAAACAAACACAAACGATACAACTAAATCACCAAAGACAGGTGATACAGCTAATACAATGACTTACGTAGTAACTCTTACATTAGCAGGTATCGTAGGTGTTGTTGCAGTTTTAATGAGAAGAAAAAAATACTAGGATCAATCGAATATTGATTTTGAAAAAGACTGAATGAGGGTCTGGCGAAAGCCAGACCCTTTTAATATTATATATATAAGTGTGATTATTAAGCATAAAACTCCAATAAAAATGTGAGGAGCGATTCTATGGAACGATTTATCTTAAAAAAAGTGCTGGCTTGGAAGAATTCTTCCTACCGCAAGCTTTAAATCTTAAAGGGTGTACGTCGAGTGGGTAAGACTAGGATTGTGAAAGAGTTCGGCAGACGCTATTATGAAAATACAGCTTACTTTAATCAATCCGAACTGTCGGAGCTGTTACCTTCCTGATCTCGTTCCGCAATCGGTATTACACCTATGTCCACGCTGTAGCCACGCATACGAAGTTCGTTATAAATTATATTCTCCATAGAGTGAGTCTGTTCAAACTGACGGAAATTGATTCTGGCATTGCGAAGCCCAAGATCGGAAAAGTAATATTTCTTTGGTGTTTCAATATATGCTTTTCCTTTAATGTCATATCTTTGCGCCGATTCAATTAGGAAAGAATGTTAAGAAGATCTTCCAGTCACAAATACATCCATATTATCTTTACGAAGGTAGCCATTCAAAACAGCTTCAAAATAAAAACCTTTGTGAATCTCCATCTTAAAACCTCCTTACGAAAGATTTTTGCAACATGTTGCATTTTTCTATTCTACAATTATATTATATGCGTTAATCTAGATCCTTAAATATATCATAAAAAAAGACTTGAAGGTAACGTAACGTCATCTTTTATAATAGTAATTGTAAATAATAGAACTAAATTGCTGCATACAGACAAGATCGTGTACAGAGAGGAGAATTTTAGATGAAAGGAATCATTCTTGCAGGTGGATCAGGAACAAGACTTTATCCATTAACCATGGTAACATCGAAACAGCTACTTCCGATTTATGACAAACCAATGATTTATTATCCAATGTCAGTGCTTATGAATGCGGGGATCAGAGATATTCTGATTATTTCGACACCTGCAGATACACCGAGATTTCAGGATCTGTTAGGAGATGGACACCAGTTTGGCGTAAATCTTCAGTATGCTGTACAGCCAAGTCCGGATGGACTGGCACAGGCATTTATCATAGGAGCAGACTTTATTGGTGATGAGCCGGTGGCAATGGTTTTAGGAGATAATATTTTTGCCGGACATGGCTTGAAGAAGAGATTAAAAGCCGCAGTAGAAAATGCAGAAACAGGAAAAGGGGCAACCGTTTTCGGATATTATGTAGATGATCCGGAACGTTTTGGAATTGTAGAGTTTGATAAGAATGGAAAAGCTGTCTCTATTGAAGAGAAGCCGGAACATCCAAAGAGTAATTATTGTGTAACAGGTCTTTATTTTTACGATAACCGTGTTGTTGAATACGCAAAGAACTTAAAACCAAGTGCAAGAGGAGAACTGGAAATCACGGATCTGAACCGCATTTATCTGGAAGATAACAGCTTGAATGTGGAACTTCTTGGACAGGGATTTACCTGGCTTGACACAGGAACCCATGAATCACTGGTAGATGCAACGAATTTTGTAAAGACAGTAGAGCAGCATCAGCATAGAAAAATCGCGTGTCTCGAGGAAATCGCATATCTGAACGGATGGATTTCAAAGGAAGAAGTTCTTGAGGTTTATGAAGTTTTAAAGAAAAATCAGTATGGACAGTACCTGAAAGATGTATTAGATGGAAAATATCAGGAACATTTGTATTAAGAAAGATGAGGAAATAAAAATGACGATAATTGTAACCGGAGGAGCCGGATTTATAGGAAGTAACTTTGTATTTCATATGTTGGAAAAATATCCTGACTACCGAATTGTATGTGTAGATAAGCTGACATATGCAGGAAACTTATCTACTTTGGCACCGGTCATGGATAATCCGAACTTCCGTTTCTGTAAGATTGATATCTGCGACAGAGAGGCAATTTATCAATTGTTTGAAGAAGAACATCCGGACATGGTTGTAAACTTCGCAGCAGAATCCCATGTAGACCGTTCTATTGAGAACCCGGAAGTATTCCTTGATACCAATATCAAGGGAACTGCTGTTATGATGGACGCCTGCCGTAAATATGGAATCCAGAGATATCATCAGGTAAGTACAGATGAAGTATATGGTGATCTTCCGCTGGACAGACCGGACCTTTTCTTTACAGAAGAAACACCGATCCACACAAGCTCTCCGTACAGCAGTTCCAAGGCAGGAGCAGACCTTCTGGTTCTTGCTTATCACAGAACCTATGGACTTCCTGTAACCATCAGCCGTTGCTCCAACAACTATGGCCCATATCATTTCCCGGAAAAACTGATTCCGCTGATGATCGCCAATGCATTAGCTGATAAGCCGCTTCCGGTTTATGGAGAAGGCTTAAATGTACGTGACTGGTTATATGTTGAGGATCATTGCCGTGCCATAGACCTTATTATTCATAAAGGACGTGTCGGAGAAGTGTACAATGTCGGCGGACATAATGAAATGAAGAATATCGACATCGTAAAGATCATCTGTAAAGAACTTGGAAAACCGGAAAGTCTGATCACACATGTAACCGACCGTAAAGGACATGATATGCGTTACGCCATCGATCCAACTAAGATCCACAATGAACTTGGATGGCTTCCGGAAACCAAATTTGAAGATGGAATCAAAAAGACCATTCAGTGGTACTTAGATAACAAGGAATGGTGGGAGACAATCATTTCCGGCGAATATCAGAATTACTATGAAAAAATGTATGGCAACAGATAAGAATAGTAGGAGCGATAGTCGAATGAAAGTATTTGTAACAGGTGTGGCAGGTCAGCTTGGCCATGATGTCATGAATGAATTGAAAAAAAGAGGCTATGAGGGCATCGGTTCCGATCTTGCACCGGAATATGCAGGAGTGCAGGACGGAAGTGCTGTTACCACAATGCCATATGTTCCTTTAGATATTACAGATAAAGAAGCAGTAGAAAAAGTTCTCACAGAATGCAGACCGGATGTTGTGATCCACTGTGCTGCATGGACTGCGGTAGATCTTGCAGAAGATGAGGATAAGATGGCAAAGGTTCGTGCTATCAATGCCGGAGGGACAGAAAATATTGCAAAGGTTTGCAAAAAGCTTGACTGCAAGATGGTTTACATTTCCACAGACTATGTATTTGACGGACAGGGAACAGAACCATGGCAGCCGGATTGCACTGTTTATAAGCCCCTGAATGTTTACGGACAGACAAAGCTGGAAGGTGAGCAGGCGGTCAGCAGCAATCTTGAACGCTACTTTATCGTTCGTATTGCATGGGTATTTGGAGTAAATGGAAAGAATTTCATTAAGACGATGCTGAATGTAGCAAAAACACATGATACGTTGAAAGTTGTAAATGACCAGATCGGTACCCCGACATATACCTATGATCTGGCACGTTTGCTGGTGGATATGATCGAAACCGACAAATATGGTTATTATCATGCGACAAACGAAGGCGGCTATATCAGCTGGTATGATTTTACTAAGGAAATATTCCGACAGGCCGTAGAGATGGGAAGGACAGAATATGCCGAGGATGTTGTGAAAGTGCTTCCGGTTACAACGGAAGAATACGGAGTTTCCAAGGCAAAACGACCGTTCAACAGCAGATTAGATAAGAAGAAGCTGGTGGAAAATGGTTTTGTACCTCTCCCGACATGGCAGGATGCTTTGAAGAGATATTTGAAAGAAATTGAGTTCTAGGTAAGGAGCGGAAAAAATGGGACAGATTAAAGTAGAAAAAAATGCAGGTGGAATCGAAGGACTTTGCGTGATCGAACCGACCGTACACGGTGATGCGCGCGGATATTTTATGGAGACCTACAATCAGAAAGATATGGAAGAAGCAGGACTTACAATGACCTTTGTACAGGATAATCAGTCTTCTTCTACCAAAGGAGTACTCAGAGGTCTGCATTTTCAGAAACAGTTTCCTCAGGGAAAACTGGTCCGTGTTGTAAAAGGAAGCGTTTTTGATGTCGCTGTGGACTTGAGAAGCGGATCCGAAACCTATGGGAAATGGTTTGGAGTAGAACTGACAGAAGAAAATAAAAAACAGTTCTATATTCCGGAAGGATTCGCTCACGGATTCCTGGTGTTATCTGACCTGGCAGAATTCTGCTACAAGTGTACAGATTTTTATCATCCGGGAGATGAAGGCGGACTTGCATGGAATGATCCGGAAATCGGCATCGAATGGCCGGAGCTGACGGGAGAATAT
>OGYX01002496.1_pt1 | contig 11713 bp, 8 predicted proteins | sample 1576601 | NCBI WGS metagenome assembly OGYX01 (sample SAMEA3541561, study PRJEB24748) | human gut metagenome | biome: human gut; feature: human-associated habitat; material: faeces | place: China | collected 2012 | reverse complement strand
ACAACGGCGGCATGGAGCACACCACCCTGCACCTGCTGTACAGCCGTTTCTGGCACAAGTTCCTGTATGACATCGGCGTCGTGCCCACCAAGGAGCCGTACCAGAAGCGTACCTCCCACGGCATGATCCTGGGCCTGAACCCCCATGCCTTTGAGAACCAGCCCGATGCCGAGCGCAAGCGCCTGCTGGCCGAGTACGGCGACGAGAAGGGCGCCCGCAAGGCACTGGTGGAAAAGTACGGCGAGATGGCCGAGCATCCCATCGTCAAGATGTCCAAGTCTCTGGGCAACGTTGTCAACCCTGATGACGTGGTCAACGAGTACGGCGCCGACACCCTGCGCCTGTATGAGATGTTCATCGGCGACTTTGAGAAGGCCGCGCCGTGGAACACCTCCTCCATCAAGGGCTGCAAGCGCTTCCTCGATAAGATCTGGTCGATGAGCGAGAAGCTCGTCCCCGGCGAGGGCATCCGCCCCGAGCTGGAGGCCGTTGCCAACCGCACCATCAAGAAGGTCGGCGAGGACATTGACGCGCTGAAGGCCAACACCGCCATTGCCCAGCTGATGATCTACGTCAACGCACTGAGCGATCAGGGGGGTGCGACCAAGGCCGAGTACGAGCTGCTGCTGCAGCTGCTGAACCCGTTTGCCCCCCACATGACCGAGGAGCTGTGGCAGCAGCTGGGCCACACCGAGCAGCTGGCCTACCACGCCTGGCCGACCTACGACGAGGCCAAGTGCGTCGAGCAGACGATTGAGATCGCCGTGCAGGTCAACGGCAAGGTCAAAGCCCGCATCAAGGTGCCCGCCGCCATCGAGAACGCGGACGCCATCGCCGCCGCCAAGGCCGAGCCCGCCGTAGCCGAAGCCATCGCCGGCAAGACCATTGCCAAGGAGATCTATGTCAAGGGCAAGCTGGTCAATATCGCGGTCAAAGGCTAAAATTTTATAAGCACTCTAAGGCAGAGCGAAGGCTCTGCCTTTTTTGGTGGGCGGCTGCCGCAAAGTTCCCCGGAGCGGTCAAGACCGCTCCCTACAAAGCACCCGTGAACGCGGTACTGTAGGGAGGGGTCTTGACCCCTCCGATGACGCTGCCGCTATTGCGATGCAAATATTTCGCCGCCCCTAACAAAGCGCACGTGGTTCAATAGTCCCTGTTTACAAACTCCGTCAACTACGGTATAATAAAAAATACTAAATTTCTTGACGAAAGCAGGTCACACCATGCTCATCAGTCTGATCGTACCCTGTTACAATGAAGAAGAAGCGATGCCGCTTTTTTATAAAGAAGCCTCCCGCGTGGCGGCGGAGATGAAAGCCAGCCACGGCGCGGAGTTTGAGTTTATCTTTGTAGACGACGGCTCCCGCGACGGCACGCTGCGCGTCGCGCGTGCGCTGCACGCGCAGGACCCCCGCGTGCGGTATGTCTCGTTCAGCCGCAACTTCGGCAAGGAGGCCGGTATCTACGCGGGTTTACAGGCCGCCAAGGGTGATTACGTCGCCACGATGGACGCCGATCTGCAGGACCCGCCCGCGCTGCTGCCGCAGATGCTGGACACGCTGCTGACCGGCGAGTACGACTGCGCCGCCACCCGCCGCACGACCCGCAAGGGCGAGCCGCCGCTGCGCAGCTGGTTTGCCCGCAAGTTCTACCAGATCATCAACAAGATGTCCGATACGGAAATTGTCGACGGTGCGCGGGATTTCCGCCTTATGAGCCGCAAAATGACCGACGCTGTGCTCAGTATGGCCGAGTACAACCGCTTCAGCAAGGGCATTTTCAGCTGGGTCGGCTTCAAGACCAAGTGGTTCGACTATGAGAACATCGAGCGCGTCGCCGGTACGACCAAGTGGAATTTCTGGGGCCTGTTCAAGTACTCCATCGAGGGCATCGTCGGCTTCTCCACCACGCCGCTGCTGATCGCGGCGGGGGCGGGCGTGCTGTTCTGCATTCTCGCGTTCATCGGCATCCTCTTTGTCGTCGTCCGCGCGCTGATGTTCGGCGACCCGACCTCCGGCTGGCCCAGCATGGTCTGCATCATCCTGCTGTGCAGCGGCGTCCAGCTGTTCTGCACCGGCATTGTGGGCGAGTACCTCGCCAAGACCTACCTGGAGGTCAAGCACCGCCCCATCTACATCGTCGCCGAGACCGAAGAAGATAAAAAGTAAATCATGCGTGATATGACCAAGGGTGCCCCGCTGGGGCACCTCTTTCTGTATGCGCTGCCGCTGCTGCTGGGAAACTGGCTGCAGCTGGCGTACAATGCGGTGTTGCCTAAGGCTTCCCCCGCGGGGCTGCGCCCGCAGGCGCGTGTCGAAGCGCAACCGCCGGAGGCGGCTCTTAGCGCGGAGACTGAAGCTGGCAGCGGCCCCGTCCGCTGACTGATGAGGGCAGAGTTATTGCGGCATCCCGTCAAATGGTTGATTCTGGTGATTTTGCCCTCATCCGACCCTGCGGGGCCACCGCACCCCTTCCGGCGCTGCGCGCCACCTCCCCCGTATCGGGGGAGTCTGTCCCCGAGGGAAAAGGCAAAGAACGGCGGTCAGGAAGCTGGCCGCCGCTTTTTTATTCTGTAAAATTCCCCAATATCCCGCGTTTCCGATTGTAATTTCTTCGACAAAATGCTACACTAATATTATCTATCCACAGCATAAAATCTGCCCAAGAGAGGTAACGCACCGTGCCAGAAGAACGCAAAGTCTACCGCCGCCCTGCCCGGACGGCTGCGCCCGCCCCGCAGGCCGGGCAAGCGGCCCCGCGCCCCGACGCGCCCCCGCCGCCGAAGAAAAAGAAACGTCCCGGCGCCAAACGCCGCCGCAGCCGCCTTGTGCTGGGGCTGTGTTTGCTCTGCCTGCTGATCGTGGTCATTGTGTCGGTGGTGCTGGTGCGCTGCTCGGCAGAGGAGAAAGGCCCCGCCGAGGCGGACTTCGGCACGCCCGCCGCGGCCTGGCAGAAGAACGATCTGGGCTACTACTTCAACACAAGCGGCCGGGCCATGCCCGCCGCGGTGCTCAAAGGCATGGACGTATCCAAGTTCCAGGGCGAGATCGACTGGGAAAAGGCCAAGGCTGCCGGCATCGACTTTGCCATCATCCGCTGCGGCTTCGGCGGCGAGTGGGACGGCCATGAGGAAAACTGGGCGCAGGATGACCCCCAGTGGCGGCGCAACGCCGACGAATGCACCCGGCTGGGCATCCCGTTCGGCGCGTACCTTTATTCCTACGCCACGACGGTGGAGGAGGCCCGCAGCGAGGCCGACCACGTCGCGCGGCTGCTGGGCCTGACCGCCCCGCCGCAGGAGGGGCTGGACGACTACACCGCCGCGCCCTACCGGCTGAGCTACCCGGTCTACTACGACCTCGAGGATAAGTACATCAGCGGCGTTTTCCCCTCCGAGATGGCCGAGATCACGCAGGCGTTCTTTGACCGCCTGACCGAGTACGGCTACACCGGTGCACAGGGGCTGTATGCCTCCCGCAACTGGGTACGCGCCCGCTTGACGGATCCCGCCTTTGACAAATGGCGCGATAACCTCTGGATCGCGCGGTTCTCCGACGATCTGAACTACGCGGGCACCTACGATATGTGGCAGTGCACCTTCAGCGCCCCGGGCGCGGACTACGGCGTCCAGAGTGAGACGGTGGATCTGGATTTTGTCATGAGACCGTTCAAATTTACCGGTGTGTCCGCCTGCAACGGCAAGACTGCCGCGCCGGTGCTCCTGAACGATACCTACACCGACGAGCTGCACATGGACGGCAAGGACGCCTACGCCACGCTGGCGACGAACGAGCCGGGCGAGAAGGACGGCGGACGCAGGGTCTACTGGACGACGAGCGACAAGACCGTGGCCACCGTGGACAAAAACGGCACGGTCCGCGCCCGCACCGACAGCGGGGAATGCACGATCACGGCCACGCTGGCCGACGGCACCGAGAGCCTGACCTGCCGCGTGCGGGTCGGGGACATCACGGTCCCGATCTTTGCCACGGCGGGCCTGCGCGGGGATCGCGCCACGCTGGCGGACGCCGCCGCGCTCAAGGGCGCGACCCCGGATTCCATTCTGCTGGACGCGGGCGACAGCCTGCACGGCACCGAGAGCGCCAGCCTGACCGGCGGTATGGATATGCTGTCGGCGTTCTCGGCGGCGGGGTACGACCTGCACGCCATGGCGCTGACCGACTTTGCCTACGGCACGACCCGCCTGGTCAGCGATGCCAACATGGGCAGCGGCCCGTCGCTGGCGTCCAACCTGCTGAACAACGAGGGCACCGCTGTGTTCTACCGCTCCACAAGCTGGAGCCGCAACCGCGTGACCAATGGCCGCTACACCGTCGTGGAGCGCGCGGGGTATAAAATCGGCTTCTTTGTGCTGAACGACCCGGCGCAGGCCGCGGTCATCTCGGCGTCCAACGGGGAGTTCATCACGGCCCGCGACTGGAACGACACCGCCGCCGAGCAGATCACCGCCCTGCAGAACGCCGGGTGCGATGCCATCCTTGCGATTGCCTCCACCGCCCCGGCGGGCGACTGGCAGAAGGCCCTGCTAAGCCAGGGCGTGACGGCCATTATTGACGGCACAACGGCGGAAAACGGCACGAACGTGCTGGGCGCGGATCTGGGTCTGACCGGCGTGGCGCAGCTGGACCTGGTCTTTGCCCAGGGCGGCGGCTGCCGCGTCGAGGTCCGGCAGCCTGTGGCGGCTGCCGAGATGGAGAGCCGCCGCGCCACCTGGCTGGCGATGAGCACCGCCGACGCCGCGCAGGCCGACACCGCCGCTGATGCCGCCGACCCCGGCAAGGACACCGAGGCCGTGGGCGGCAGTGACACCACCGCCCCCACCGAGACGGCAGACGAGGCCCAGCAGGCCGGTGCGGACGCCTATACCAGCGCCGCGGCGGAGATCGCCACGCTGGACGCCGACGACCAGAGCATCCTCTACACGCCGCTGTTCACCTACGCGGCGAACCCCGACGCCAACAAAACCATCAGCTTCGGCAACTATCTGGCGGCGCTCTACGCCGAGATCGTCACAAATGACCCGGCCACGGGTCTGCCGGAGGGTGCGTCCGTCGAGGCGTTCGCGGGCGGCGTGACCGAGCCGGAATACGGCGAGATCACCCGCGGGGATTTGATGGCCGCCCTGCCCGCGACAGCGCGCATTCAGCTGGTCAGCACCACCGCAGAAGCCGCCCGGGCGCTGGCCGACGGCGGCACGGTCAGCCGCGTCTACCAGAACAGTCTGACCGAGTACGCCCCCGAGGGGGATGTAGTCTACATCGTCACCGACACGGCGACTCTGGCCGGTCTGGGTGCGGAGTACACGGTCCTGCGCGATTACGGCGATGTCTTTTGGAGTGTTCGGATGAACATCAATGACCTGACCGCCAACTTTACCACAGAGTTTGTGCTGCCGGAGGCCCCGCAGTACGGGGTCGGACGCAGAGGCTGAACCGGGGACGGCAGCCTCCCGCCAACTTCCCGAACCCTTCCGGCCTGCTTCGCGGCCACCTCCCCTGATGGGGAGGCTTTCCTCGCGGGCTCCGCCCGCGCAAAAAGGCTCCCCTTTTAGGGAAGCTGGCCGAGCTTGCGAGGCCTGAAGGGTCCCGACAGGCTTTCCGTGGCCGCCCATTCCCGGTTTTTCCCCCTCGCAACATCCCCAAATAAAGGAGGTTCTCCCACATGAAGCTCACATTCTTAGGCGCTGACCGGGAAGTGACCGGCAGCTGCACACAGCTGGAGGCGGCGGGACACCGCTTTCTGATCGACTGCGGCATGGAGCAGGGCCGCGACGTGTATGAGAACGCCGACCTGCCCTGCGCGCCCGGCACCTATGAGGCACTGCTGCTGACCCATGCGCACATCGACCACTCGGGCCGCATCCCGTACCTGTACAAAAACGGCTACCGCGGCCCCATCTATACCACCGATGCGACCCGCGACCTCTGCGCCATCATGCTGGAGGATTCCGCCCACATTCAGGAGCAGGAGGCCGAGTGGAAAAACCGCAAGGCCATGCGCAGCGGCGCCGAGATGATCGAGCCGGACTACACCGTCGAGGACGCGCAGAACGTCATGAAGCAGTTTGTGCCCTGCCCCTATGAGGCGTGGCAGACGCTGTTCGACGGGCCAATCGGCAAAATCGAGATGCGCTTTACCGATGTGGGGCACCTGCTGGGCAGCGCGTCCGTCTCGCTGCGCATTGCGGAGCCGGGCCGCACGCCGGAGATCATCGTTTTCTCGGGCGACATCGGCAACACCCATCAGCCGCTCATCAAGGATCCGTCCAACCCGGGCCACGCGGATTACCTTGTCATGGAATCCACCTACGGGGACCGCAGCCACGGCCCGAAACCGGATTATATCGGCGATTTGAGCGCCGTGCTGCAATCGACGTTCGACAAGGGCGGCAATGTCGTCATCCCCAGCTTTGCCGTGGGCCGCACGCAGGAGCTTTTGTATTTTATCCGTCAGATCAAGGCCGAGGGCCGTATCAAGGGCCACGAAAACTTCCCGGTCTTTGTGGACAGCCCGCTGGCGAGCAAATCCACCACGATCTTCCGGGAAAACTTTGCCGAGTGCTACGACGACGAAGCCCTCGCCCTGGTGCAGAGCGGCCGGAACCCCCTGCAGTTCCCGGGTCTGCACGTCAGCGAGACGAAAGAGGAATCCATGGCCATCAACGGCGACCCGACGCCCAAGGTCATCATCTCCGCCGCCGGCATGTGCGACGCGGGCCGCATCCGCCACCACTTAAAATATAACCTCTGGCGGCCCGAGTGTACGGTGCTGTTCGTCGGCTACCAAAGCCCCGGCACCTTAGGCAACGCGCTGGTCAACGGTGCGCAGGAGGTCAAGCTCTTTGGCGAGCCGGTGCAGGTCAGGGCCCGCATTGCGCAGCTGGGCGGGCTTTCGGGTCACGCCGACAAGGACGGGCTGGAAGCCTGGCTACACGCCTTTGACGAAAAGCCGAAGTTCGTCTTTGTCAACCACGGCGAGGACGCCGTCGCCGAGCACTGGGCCAACCATCTGAAGGAGGAGGGCTACGAGGCCGACGCCCCCTACAACGGCTCGATCTGGATCGCCGCCGAGGGCCGCGTCGCCTGCGCCGAGGTCGGCAACACCCGGAAGATCATCAAGACGAAATCCGCCGAGACCGTGCGCACCAGTGCGGCCTATGACCGTCTGGCCAACATGGGCCAGCGCCTGCTGGAGGTCATCCGTCACAACCGGGGCGGGGCCAACAAGGACCTTGCAAAATTTGCCAGCCAGATCGCTGCGCTGTGCGACAAATGGGATCGATAACATTGACAAAAGCAAAAGGAATATGGCAGATGCTGCCCGCACCCCTGCGCGGCGCGGCGACCCTGCTGGCAGTGCTGGCGCTGGCCGCGCTGCTGACCACGGTGCGGCACAATGCCAGCGCCTACCTGACCGGCGTGTGGGATACAGGCTCCCAGACGCTCGTCTATGGCCGCATCCACCAGATGGAGCAGGGGCAGTACGCCCCCGGCGGCTTTCTGGGTGTCTACACCGACGATTGGAGCGACGACACGAACCGCGCACTGTTCCGGGACGACACCCCTACCGACGCGGCGGCGTTCCACCCCTACACCCACCAGTCGGGCTTGCAGGGCTGGCTGTTCGGCAGGGTCAACCGTCTGCTGCGGCACCGTCTGCCCGACGGTCTGGCGCGGGAGACCGCCCTTTACTGGCTGAACAGCACGCTGTTCTACGCGGCGGAGCTGCTTGTGGCGCTGGCCGTGTGGGAAGAATTCGGCCCGCTGGCGGCAGCATTCGGGTTTGCGTCGGTGCTGCTGGCCCCCTGGCTGCAGCGCGGCATGAAAGACCTGTACTGGTGCCTCTGGACCTGGCTGCTGCCGCTGCTGGCGGCGTTTTGGCTCTGCCATTGCACCCGCGTGCGCGGCAAAACGCCCCGCGGGTGCTGGCCGCTGGTGGCCGCCGCCTGCATGGTGCGCTGCATGTGCGGGTTTGAATTTATCACAACATTTTTGATCCTGTGTGAGATCCCGCTCTGCTACGCTGCCGCCAAGGCGTATTTTGTGCGGCGCGACCTGCACGGCGCGCTGGTCTGGCTGGGCCGCACCGTCGGGGCGGGTGTCTCGGCGCTGGGCGGTGTGACTGCGGCGCTGGCGCTCTGGTTCGCACAGGAATGGCTCTGCTTCGGCAGCGCGGCGGACGCCCGGCAGAACATGACCCGGGCCGTCACGGACCGCGTCAGCCTGACGGACGGCGCGGTGCGGGACGTGAACGTGCCGCAGGTGCTCGCACAGTATTTCCGTGAGAGTACAGAGCCGCTTTTGCAGCTCGGGCCCGTCAGCGTCACGGCATGGCAGCTGCTGCTGTTTGCGCTGCTGGTCGGCGCGGTGAGCGTTGTTGTCTGCCTGCGCCGCGGCACGGCGGCGCAGCTGGTGCCGCCGTGCATCGTCTGGGGGCTGGGGCTGGCGGCCCCGGCATCCTGGATGGTGCTGTCCAAGGCGCACGCTGCGATCCATACCCACCTTGTACCGATGCTGTGGCACTTTGCGTTTGTGCCGATCAGTTGTATGCTGCTGCCGGTGCTGGCAAAACTCATGATCCCGGGGAGGAAAAAAGACCTTGTGGCATCCCATTAAACACTACAAAACGATCCGCCATCACAAAATGCTGGTGATGAAAAACTGCTTCCGCTGCGGGCTGTACTGGCAGGGCCTGACCCACGATTTAAGCAAGCTGGCCCCCGTGGAGTTCTGGGCCGGGGCCAAATACTGGCAGGGGACGTGCAGCCCCAACAACGCCCAGCGCCAGGCCGAGGGCTACAGCGCCGCCTGGCTGCACCATAAGGGCCGCAACAAGCACCATCTGGAATACTGGATCGACTACGCGCCGGACGGCGACCACGCCATGGCCGGTATGCGGATGCCCGCCCGCTACGTGGCCGAGATGGTCTGTGACCGCATTGCCGCCAGCAAGAACTATAAGGGCGACAAGTACACCGACGCCGCGGCGTGGGAGTACTATGACCGCAGCAGGGACCACTACATCCTGCACCCCGAGACCCGCAAGGAGCTGGAAAACTGCCTGCTGATTCTGCGCGACGAGGGCGAGGACGCCTGCTTCCGCTACATCCGTACCGAGCTGCTCGGCAGGAAAAAGTAAATACAGAGCGCCGCCCCTGTGCAGTTTTCCACTGCGCAGGGGCGGCGTTGTTTAGAACTTATGAGAGACCGTCACTCCGTTGTTGTCTCGGTGGGCGTGTCGTCGGTGGGGGGCGGTTCTACGGTCGGCGTCGGGGGCGGCTCCTCTATGTACGGCGTGGGGGACGGGGTGGCTGTCACCTCGGGCGTCGGGGACGGGGTGGCCGTGACCTCAGGTGTCGGGGACGGGGTGGCCGTGACCTCGGGGGTCGGCGTCGGCGTGGTCTCCACATAGCTGTCACTCGTGCTCTCGCTGTTGGCGGGCTCCTCCGTCGGCTCGGGCGTGGCCGTCGCCGTGGCGGTGCTGGAGGAGCTGACCACCGGCACCGTGTAGACCACGGCGTCCTTGTCGCCGGTGTGCTTCGGAATCGTCGTCAGCGCGGGGCGGTCATCCTCGGTAATGTAGCTGTGGGTGCGGATGTAGTTGAACAGCGCGTCCATCGCCGTGCGGGTCAGATGGATGCCGTCGCTCGTCTCCACATAGCCGCTCTTGGCGTAGCCGGTGACGGAATCCTTCAGCACCTCGGCGCTGTTCAGGAACTTCCAGTCCTTCTCCTTGCACATTTCGACGAGCGCTTTGTTGTACTCGTCCACCTGGGTCTGGGTCAGGCTCTGGTTGGAGTGCTGCTGCCCGATGGGCGGGATGGCGTTGACGATGATGTCCACGCTGGGGTAGGCGGTGACGATGGCCTCGATGCCGGTCCGGTAGTTTTTGACGAAGTCCGCGGCCTTATAGCCGGGGTTCAGGTCGTTCGTGCCGAAGGTCAGGATGACCCGGCGCGGCTGCAATTTCGCCACGGCCTGGGGCATCGTGATGTAGCCGGATGAAGTGCTTACCTGCACGCAGGCAAAGGTCACCAGGCTCTTGGCGGTCATGCCCACCGAGCCGATGGCGTTGTCGTAGCTGCAATAGTCGAACATACGGTACATGCGGGCCGTGTTGCTGTCGCCCAGAAACAGCGTCTCGTCCACATAGCTGTCGCCCGCGTCGGCGGACTGCTCAAGGATCGTCGAGGTGTAGGCCTGGGTATCAATGGTGTTTTCCTCTTTATTATAGCCGCTCTCGACGACCATGGACGCGCTGTCCACGGTGGAGACGCTCTGGGCGTCCGCGCCGCCGAGGTCGATGCCGCCGATGAGCACCAGCGAGATGCCGACGCTGACCAGCAGCATGACGCTGCACAGAGCCAGCACCAGATACATCTTGCTGCGCATATCCAGCGCTTTTTTCTTTTGTGATTTGGTTTTGCCTGCCATGAAAGGCTCCTTTCGCGTGGGAGCATGGAGTGTTTACACAATATATAAATTCATTTTACACCATTTTCCACCGGAACGCCAGTCTTTTCGCAATTTTTACATAATTTGCCGCAAAACAAAAACCCCGCCGAAGCGGGGGTAAACAGAAATGAGGATAGCTGTGTTAAAAGGCTTCCCCCTCATCCGGCCCTGCGGGGCCACCTTCCCCCCAAGGGGAAGGCTTTGGGAGAATCACTCCTTCGGCAGCAGATGTGCCTTCTCCAGGGCGGGGCGCAGGGCGATGTACAGGACAACGGCGCAGACGGTGGAGAGCAGGGAGTTGACCAGCGTCACACCGCTGGCGATCTTGGTCACGACGGAGACGAACTCCGCGGGCTGGCCAAAGATGTACAGGTTGCGGAAGTAGCCGATGAACGGGTCGGTGAACACGTTGACCAGCAGGCCGCTGAAGGCCGACGCCGTGACGGCGGCCACGTACTTGAGCTTGTTGCCGGTGGGGAAGGTCCTGAGGTGGATGACCTTGTGGGACACCGCGCCGCAGACCAGACCGATGATGAATTTCAGAATAAAGGTCGTGATGGCGTAGCCCGGGTCACCGGCGACAACGTCGGCCAGCGCCAGGCCGATGGCACCGGCCAGACCGCCGGACACACCGTCCAGCAGCATGGCGGTCAGCGCCGTGAAGGTGTTGCCCAGATGGAAGCTGGACCCCGTGCCAAAGACGTTCGGGATGCGGAAGAACTCATACGCGACAAAGCTCAGCGCGGCCATGATGCCGATGATGCTGATTTTCTGCACGGTGAATTTCGTTTTGGTCAGCGCTGCGATCAGCAGTGCCAGGGCTGCTACGACGAACAGCAGCAGCCACATCGTTGCGGTAGACATAGTTTCGTACACCTCTATTGACATTTTCCTTCCGGGAAGGTATGTTTTTATTATACTGATTTCTGGCTCTGAATAAATGCTCAGTTTTTAAATTTTTTATGGGGCCAGTATGGAGGACTGTCATGATAGAGTTGGATGCCGGCCAAAAAACGCCGCTGTATGAGCAGCTGTACGCCGCCCTGGCGGATGAGATCCGCACCGGCCAGCGCGCACCCGGAACGCCGCTGCCGGGCCGCCGCACGATGGCTGCGCAGCAGGGCGTCAGCGTCAACACGGTGGACGCCGCCTACCAGATGCTGGCCGCCGAGGGTCTGGCCGATGCATCCCGCTCAGCAGACCCCGACGGCAGTCCTCAAATTCATCGTCGGTGATGG
>OGYX01002488.1_pt1 | contig 11737 bp, 9 predicted proteins | sample 1576601 | NCBI WGS metagenome assembly OGYX01 (sample SAMEA3541561, study PRJEB24748) | human gut metagenome | biome: human gut; feature: human-associated habitat; material: faeces | place: China | collected 2012 | reverse complement strand
TTCTTCGGATGCGATGGTATGGATGGTATCTTACAGGTTGAGAACTTTGATGTAAAGCTGGCAGAAGGACTGATGCTGTTAACTCCATTTGCTGCAGATGCTACCGATGATCTGACAGTAAACTTTGTAAAGAGCTACGAAGAAGCATATGGCGAGACTCCAATCCAGTTCGCTGCAGATGCTTATGATGCAGTTTACATCATCAAGGCTGCTATGGAAGAAGCAAATGTAACTCCTGATATGTCCGCAAGTGATATCTGCGACGCTATGGAAGGCGTTATGACCCAGATCAAGGTAGACGGTCTGACCGGTTCCAACATGAGCTGGACTGAAGACGGCGAGCCTGAGAAGGATCCTAAGGCTGTTCAGGTTGTAGACGGCGCTTACAAGGCAATGGAATAATCAATTTCAGAAGGTTTAAAATCTGATCAATAACCCAAAGGAGGGTTGTCGTTAAGACAACCCTCTTGGTTTTATAGGGGAATTTAAACTTTCAATATTTAATGAAGAGGTGTATGTATGAGCTTTATCAACTATTTGATCAATGGCGTCAGCCTGGGCAGTGTATATGCGATCATCGCACTGGGATATACCATGGTTTATGGTATTGCGAAGATGCTGAATTTCGCTCACGGTGATATTATTATGATAGGAAGCTATGTTGTGTTCGTCACAGTCAGCTCCATGGGGCTTCCGCCTATGTTAGGCGTCCTGCTGGCAGTAGCAGCATGCACATTGTTAGGTGTTGTCATTGAGCGGGTGGCATATAAGCCATTACGTAGTGCGTCACCTCTTGCTGTACTGATCACAGCCATCGGTGTCAGCTACCTGCTCCAGAACGTAGCACTGCTGATCTTTGGCGCGGATACAAAATCATTTACTTCTGTTGTAAAGATCCCGGCATTAAAGCTGGCAGACGGCCAGTTAAATATTACCGGCGAGACCATTGCAACCATTCTTTCCTGTATCGTGATCATGGTATGCCTGATGGCATTTATTAACCGTACAAGAGCAGGACAGGCTATGTTAGCTGTTTCAGAAGATAAGGGTGCGGCAACCTTAATGGGTATCAATGTAAACGGAACCATTGCTTTAACTTTCGCTATCGGTTCTGCACTGGCAGCCATTGCAGGTGTGCTGTTATGCTCCGCTTATCCGTCCTTAACCCCATATACAGGTTCCATGCCAGGTATCAAGGCATTCGTGGCAGCAGTATTTGGCGGTATCGGATCCATCCCAGGCGCTTTTATCGGAGGCGTTCTCTTAGGTGTGATCGAGATCCTTTCCAAGGCGTATATTTCTTCCCAGCTTTCAGATGCCATCGTGTTCTCAGTACTGATCATTGTACTGTTAGTAAAACCCACCGGTATTCTTGGCAAGAAGATCAGTGAGAAAGTGTAGGTGCGGGTATGAAAAGTAAAGCAAAGCAGAAGACATTTATCAACAATATGATCACATATGCCATTGTGGTTGTGGCATATATCGTTGTTCAGATCTTAATGGGCACCGGACATATGTCCAGCTTGATGAAAGGACTTTTAGTTCCTTTCTGTATCTATGTTATTATGGCAGTTTCCTTAAACCTGACAGTAGGTATCCTGGGTGAGTTAAGCCTTGGACACGCAGGTTTTATGTGCGTAGGCGCTTTCGCCGGAGCGTTGTTCTCCAAGTGCATGAAGGGCTCTATGGATCCAACGGTTTCTCTGATCATTGCAGTAATCATCGGAGCGGTAGTAGCAGCTGTTTTCGGTATTCTCATCGGTATCCCGGTACTCCGATTAAAAGGTGACTACCTGGCTATCGTAACTCTGGCGTTTGGTGAGATCATTAAAAATATCATCAATGCTGTATATCTGGGAAGAGATGGTTCCGGCTTCCATATTTCTTTAAAAGACTCCATGTCCTTAAATATGGATGCAGACGGCGAAGTGCTGATCAAGGGTGCCCAGGGTATTACCGGTACACCTCAGGCAGCAACTTTTACCATTGGTGTGATCCTGGTACTGATCACTTTATTTATTGTAATGAACCTGGTCAATTCCCGTACAGGCCGCGCTATCATGGCTATCCGCGATAACCGTATTGCAGCAGAGTCTATTGGTATCAACATCACAAAATATAAACTGATGGCATTCAGTATTTCCGCAGGTCTTGCTGGCGTGGCAGGTGTTCTCTATGCACACAACCTGACAACACTGACCGCTCTGCCAAAGAACTTTGGTTATAACATGTCCATTATGATCCTGGTTTATGTAGTTCTTGGCGGTATCGGAAGCATCCGCGGTTCTGTGATCGCTACCGTTATCCTGTATCTCCTTCCAGAGATGCTCCGAGGACTGAGCAATTACCGTATGCTGATGTACGCCATCGTGCTGATCTTAGCGATGCTGTTTAACTCTGCACCTCAGTTTGTAGTGCTCCGTGAGAGGCTGTTTGCAGCATTAAAGGGAAATAAGAAACCGGCAAAGGAGGCAAAATAATATGGCATTACTGGAAGTAAAGAATTTAAGTATATCCTTTGGCGGCTTAAAGGCAGTTGATAATTTCCATATCAACATTGAAAAGGGACAGCTGTATGGACTGATCGGACCAAACGGTGCCGGAAAGACCACCATTTTCAACCTTCTTACAGGTGTATATAAGCCAAATGCAGGAAGTATCGTTTTAGACGATGTAAATATTACCGGAAAAAGTACCATTGAGATTAATCAGGCCGGTATTGCAAGAACCTTCCAGAATATCCGTCTTTTCAAGGATATGTCCGTTCTTGATAATGTAAAGGCAGGACTTCACAATCATCATAAATATTCTACAGTAGAAGGTATTTTCCGTCTTCCGAGATATTTTAAGATTGAAAAAGAGATGGACGAAGAGGCCATGAACCTGTTAAAGGTATTTGACCTGGATAAGGAATGTGATTTTAAGGCTTCCAACTTACCTTATGGTAAGCAGAGAAAGTTAGAGATCGCAAGAGCCCTGGCAACAGAGCCAAAGCTCCTTCTGTTAGATGAGCCGGCAGCGGGCATGAACCCTAACGAGACAGCAGAACTGATGGATACCATCCGTTTTGTACGTGACAATTTTAACATGACTGTACTTCTTATTGAGCATGATATGAAGCTGGTAAGCGGTATCTGCGAGAAGCTGACCGTTTTAAACTTCGGACAGGTCTTAAGAGAAGGCGCTACCAGTGATGTACTGCATGATCCGGAAGTTATCAAGGCATATCTGGGTGAATAAGGAGGAGAGATAGTATGGCAATGCTTGAAGTAAAAGACCTGGAAGTATACTATGGTGTGATCCAGGCTTTAAAGGGAATCTCCTTTGATGTAGACCAGGGAGACATTGTAGCGCTGATCGGTGCCAATGGTGCAGGAAAGACCACCACTTTGCATACCATTACCGGCCTGTTAAACGCAAAAGCAGGAAAGATCATTTACGAGGGAAAAGACATTACCCACATTCCGGGCTATAAGCTGGTAAGTATGGGAATTGCCCATGTTCCGGAAGGACGCCGTGTATTTGCGACCCTTTCTGTTTTACAGAACCTGATGATGGGCGCTTATACCCGTAGGGATAAAAATGAGATCGAAGAAACATTAAAGATGATCTATAAACGTTTCCCACGTCTGGAAGAGAGAAAGAATCAGTTAGCAGGAACCTTATCCGGCGGCGAGCAGCAGATGCTTGCTATGGGCCGTGCTCTTATGAGCCATCCGAAGGTAATGGTATTAGATGAGCCGTCTATGGGACTTTCACCTATTTATGTAAATGAGATCTTTGATATTATCCAGCAGATCAACAAAGACGGCACTACGGTCCTTTTAGTAGAGCAGAACGCAAAGAAAGCACTTTCTATTGCTAACAAGGCATATGTTCTGGAAACAGGAACCATTGCCCTTTCCGGCGATGCAAAAGAACTGATGAATAACGACCGTGTAAAGAAGGCTTATTTAAGCGAATAAAGATCATACCCTCTTGCATATGTTATATAAACGTGCAAGGGGGTATTTTTATGGACAATTTTAATGTATACAAGGATATTCAGGCCAGAACAAAGGGAGAGATCTACATCGGTGTGGTGGGACCGGTGCGTACAGGAAAGTCTACCTTTATCAAGCGTTTTATGGAGCTGGCTGTGCTTCCGGCTATGGAAGATGAAAGTCTAAAGGCAGTAAGTACCGATGAACTTCCCCAGAGCGCAGGGGGAAAAACGGTGATGACAACGGAACCGAAATTTATCCCCAAAGAGGCGGTGCAGATCACTTTGGGAGACGGGATCCAGGCGAAAGTGCGCCTCATCGACTGTGTAGGCTATATGGTAGACGGGGCTGCAGGCCATGTGGAAAATGGGGAAGAGCGGATGGTGAAAACGCCCTGGTCTGAAAAAGAAATCCCCTTTACCCAGGCGGCCCAGATCGGCACCAGGAAAGTCATAGGGGATCATTCTACCATTGGCATTGTAGTGACTACGGACGGCTCTGTTGGGGAATTAAAGCGCTCTGCCTATATAGATGCGGAAAAACAGACTGTAGATGAATTGAAAAAGCTGGGGAAGCCATTTATCCTTCTTTTAAATTCTACGAAACCCTATTCAGATGAAACCTTAAAGCTGGCAGAACAGCTGGCAGCTGATTATGGGGTGACAGTTCTTCCCGTCAGCTGCGAGCAGCTGAAAAAAGAAGATATTTTCCATATTCTGGAAAGTGTTTTAAAAGAATTTCCTGTTACGCAACTGGATTTTCATATTCCCAAATGGCTGGAAGTCCTTCCGGCTACCCACTGGCTTAAAACCCAGGTGATCGATATGGCAAGGGAACTTTTAAAGAAAGTCAGCCACATGAAAGATGCAGCTTCTCAGATAAAGACATTTGGCGGCTCATCAGGACCTGTGGAAAAGATCACGATCGAAAAAATGGAAATGGCAGACGGTACCGTATCCTTACAGGTACAGATGGATGACAGCTATTATTATCAGATATTAAGCGACTATGTAGGACTGCCTATAGAAGGTGAGTACCAGCTGATGCAGACTTTAAGCACTTTAGCAGGTATGCAGAAAGAGTATGATAAAGTAAAAGAGGCCCTGGCCCAGGCCAGATTAAAGGGATATGGGGTCATGATGCCTCAGAAAGATGAGATATTATTAGATGAACCGGAAGTGATACGTCATGGAAATAAGTACGGCGTGAAAATGAAGGCCCAGGCGCCCTCTGTAAACCTGATCCGGGCCCAGATCGAGACCGAGATCGCTCCTATTGTGGGAAGCGAGCAGCAGGCAAAGGACCTGATCGCATACATAAAATCCAGTTCCAAAGACAGTGAAGAAGGCATCTGGAATGCCAATATCTTCGGCAAATCCATTGAACAGATCGTAGAAGACGGCATCCAGGCCAAGATCTCCCAGATGACCGATGAGTGCCAGCAGAAATTGCAGGATACACTGCAGAAGATCATTAATGACAGTAATGGGGGGATGATCTGTATTATCATATGACACACCAGGGGACAAAACTCAAAAATCCGATGCAAGCTTGCTTGCAAGAGGATTTTCGAGCTTGGGACCCGGTGGCATATGCGTAGTAAGCGACATTATCAGAAAACTTGTCTAATTTATGCAAAATAACTGAAAAAGTTTGCAAATAAACATGCAAATGTGCTATACTAGAGTCAGCAAAAACGAGACCCTTATAATAACAATAAAAAGGGGCAACAGAGGGGAGAATGCTTATGAAACTGACCTTTATCGGAGCAGACCATGAAGTTACAGGCAGCTGTCATTTTCTGGAAGTAGGAGATACAAAAGTCCTTATTGACTGTGGTATGGAGCAGGGGAACAATCCTTACCAGAATGCGGAACTTCCGGTCAGTTACAGCGACATTGACTACGTATTTCTGACCCACGCCCACATTGACCATGCAGGCATGCTTCCCTGGATCTATGCCAGAGGATTTAAGGGGCAGATCATAACCACCTATGCGACTGCAGACCTGTGTGGCATTATGCTTCGGGACAGTGCCCACATTCAGGAGATGGAGGCAGAGTGGCGCAATCGTAAAGCACGCAGAGCCGGCAAAACAGAGGTAGAAGCCCTTTATACCATGCAGGATGCAGAAGGAGTTCTGGGCCATTTTGAAGGTGTGGCTTATGGACAGAAGTTTAAATTAAACGAAAACATCACCCTGCGTTTTACGGATGTAGGCCATCTTCTTGGTTCAGCCTCTATTGAGATCTGGGCGACAGAAGGGGATGAACAGCGAAAGATCGTCTTTTCCGGTGATATCGGAAACAAGAATAAACCGCTGATCCGGGATCCCCAGTATATTTCTGACGGCGATTATGTAGTGATGGAGTCCACCTATGGAAACCGCTATCACAAAAAGGGCGAAGACCATGTAGTAGGTCTGGCCCGTATCATCCAGCAGACCTTAGACCGCCAGGGCAATGTAGTGATCCCGGCCTTTGCAGTAGGCAGGACCCAGGAACTTCTTTATATGATCCGCCATATTAAGGAAGAAAAGCTGGTTACCGGTCACGATGGCTTCCAGGTATATGTGGATAGCCCGTTGGCAGTAGAAGCTACCCATGTATTTAAGCAGAATATGGTGGAATGCTATGACGAGGAGACAAAGGCGTTGGTAGAACGGGGTATCAACCCAATTGATTTCCCGGGATTAAAGCTTTCCGTTACCAGTGAAGAGTCAAAAAATATCAACTTTGATATGACCCCGAAGGTGATCATTTCCGCAGCAGGTATGTGTGATGCCGGCCGTATCCGCCACCACTTAAAACATAATCTGTGGAGGGAAGAATGCAGTGTGGTATTTGCCGGATACCAGGCAGAAGGAACCTTAGGCCGTCTGCTTCAGGATGGTGCCCCTGCTGTAAAGATCTTTGGTGAAGAGATCGATGTGAAGGCGCATATTGAGACTTTGGATGGTATCAGCGGCCATGCAGACAGAGACGGCCTTCTTACCTGGGCTGCAGCCTTTGAACAAAAGCCCAAATATGTATTTGTAGTACATGGAAATGACGAGTCCTGTGAGTCTCTTACGGATGCTTTAAATACCCAGCTTGGCCTTACAGCAAAAGCACCTTATTCCGGTTCGGAATTTGACCTGATAAAGGGTGTATGGATCAAGGAGACCGAGCCTGTTCCGGTAGAGGCAGAAACTCAGGCAACCAGAAAGGCAACAGGCGTTTACACCAGACTGGTGGATGCAGGACAGATGCTTATGGATGTGATCGCACGCAACCAGGGCGGGGCAAATCAGGATCTGACCCGTTTTACAGAGCAGATATTAGCTCTTTGCGAAAAATGGAACCGATAAACAACAGGAGTACAGAGAAAAATGACAGAAGTAAAGATCTACACAGATGGATCAGCAAGAGGAAATCCAGACGGACCGGGAGGTTATGGAGTGGTCATGCATTATGTGGATAAAAATGGCCAGTTACATGAAAAGACCTTATCTGCAGGTTACAAAAAGACCACCAATAACCGTATGGAGTTAATGGCAGCCATAGCAGGCTTGGAAGCTTTAAATCGCCCCTGTAAGATCGAGCTGTATTCAGACTCGAAATATCTTACAGATGCCTTTAACAAAAACTGGATCAGCGGCTGGATCGCCAAAGGCTGGAACCGGGGCAAAAGCGGACCGGTGAAAAACATTGACCTGTGGAAGCGCCTTTTAAAGGCAAAAGAGCAGCATCAGGTCACATTCATCTGGGTAAAAGGCCATGCCGGACATCCACAGAATGAGCGGTGTGACCAGCTGGCTACTACAGCGGCAGACGGAAATAATTTAATAGAAGATGAGGGCTTATCCTTATGATCCATGGGGCTGTTTCAACACAGCCCCAATTTTTACGCAAATCTTACAAAATATTACTCCTTTCGAATTTGTATTCACAAGCACCTGATTTTGTGGTACTGTATGACTGGAAAACATTACTCTTTATCAGGGATGTGAAAGAATGAAAGACAGAAGGATATGGGTCATCATCGGTTGTATCCTGGTAGTAGGGATCGCCATTACTAGCTATACAAGTTCCGTTGTAAAAAAAGTCCCACAGGAACAGAAAATACAGGTTCTTTCTGAGACCACGGCTGAAACAGCAGTGGATAGTGACTCTGCGCCTTTGCAGGCAGTCCCCCGGGAAGCACAGGCAAAAATGAAAGCAGGTGATCCGGAACAGACAGAGGCAGCGGGTGCCGGGATACGTTCTGAGAAAGAAACAGAAGCCAGGACGGCAGAGGAAACAGAAGAAAGCAATTCCTCAGAAGATCAGGTGCAGGTCCAGGCGGCAGATCCTCCGGATGAAGGTTTGGAGCCGGTTTTACATGATGCAGAACCGGAACAGGAAAGCTATACAGACCGCCTGAGAAACTTAGACAGCCAGATCCAGAAAATGCAGGAACAGGAAACAGACTCCAATGTTTATTCCGCTAAAACTTCTGCAGAAACCCAGTTGAAAATGTGGGATGGGGAATTAAGCACTGTATACAATGCATTATTAGAAGCCCTTCCCCAGGAAGAGGCCCAAAGCCTTGCAAATGAGGAAAGAGACTGGCTGAAAAAAAGAGAGTCAGACGCAGCTGACAGCTCCGGAAAAAGCGGAAACAGTTTAAGTTATGCCTCAAGCATGGTCAATCAGACCAGAGAGAGGGCCTATGAGCTGGCAAAACGGTGTGATGCACTGGCAGAAGAAAATTAAATAGAGATCTGTTACAATGAAAAAATGACTCTGGACATAGTTCCGGAGTCATTTTCTCTTGCTAATTCAGCGCTTATATGGTAAAATTCCGATTATGAGTTTATATACATGGTTTGTTTTAGGAGGGCATTCACAGGCGAAGTCTGTTCTGCCCGGATTTTTGCTGTCCTGAAATATTTACTGAAAAACCCTAAATCAAATTTATATAATGGAGGAAGAAAAAAGTGAAACAACCACAGTACCGCGGAGTGAACGAGCTGCGCCGTATGTTCCTTGAGTTCTTTGAGAGCAAGGGTCATCTGGCTATGAAGAGCTTTTCACTTGTACCGCATAATGATAACAGCCTTCTGCTGATCAACTCCGGTATGGCACCTTTAAAGCCTTACTTTACCGGACAGGAGATCCCGCCGAGAAGAAGAGTGACTACCTGCCAGAAATGTATCCGTACAGGTGATATTGAAAATATCGGAAAGACTGCACGTCACGGTACTTTCTTTGAAATGTTAGGAAACTTCTCTTTCGGTGATTACTTCAAGACAGAAGCGATCCACTGGTCCTGGGAATTCTTAACAGAAGTAGTTGGCTTAGATCCTGATCGTCTGTATCCTTCTATTTATCAGGATGATGATGAAGCATTTGATATCTGGAACAAGGAGATTGGTATTGCACCAGAGAGAATTTTCCGTTTTGGTAAGGAAGACAACTTCTGGGAGCATGGTTCCGGTCCTTGCGGCCCATGTTCTGAGATCTACTACGACAGAGGTGAGAAGTACGGCTGCGGTAAGCCAGGATGTACCGTAGGCTGCGAGTGCGACCGTTACATCGAAGTATGGAACAACGTATTCAGCCAGTTTGATAATGACGGTCATGGCCATTATTCCGAACTGAAGCAGAAGAACATTGATACAGGTATGGGGCTGGAGCGTCTGGCAGTTGTTGTCCAGGATGTAGACTCCCTGTTTACTGTAGATACCAACAAGGCTCTGTTAGACAGAGTATGTGCTCTTTCTAACAAGGAATACCAGAAAGACCATGAGACCGATGTTTCTCTTCGTATTGTTACAGACCATATCAAGTCCTGTACCTTCATGATCTCTGACGGTATCATGCCTTCTAATGAAGGAAGAGGCTATGTTCTGCGCCGTCTGCTGCGTCGTGCGGCACGCCACGGAAGAAAGCTTGGCATCGAAGGCAAGTTCCTTGCAGAGCTTTCCAAGACTGTTATCGAACTTTCCAAGGACGGATATCCGGAACTGGAAGAGAAACAGTCCATGATCTTTAAGGTACTGACGGAAGAAGAAGATAAGTTCAACAAGACCATTGACCAGGGTCTTGCTATCTTAGCTGAAATGGAAGATGCTATGGCAGCTGCCGGTGAGAAGACTCTTTCCGGTGAGAATGCATTTAAGCTGTATGATACTTATGGTTTCCCTGTAGACCTGACCAAGGAGATCCTGGAAGAAAAGGGCTGCACCGTTGATGAAGAAGGCTTCGCAGCAGCTATGAAGGAGCAGAAGGACAAGGCTCGTAAGGCTCGTAAGACTACCAACTACATGGGCGCAGATGTAACTGTATATCAGTCTATTGACGCTGCGATCACCTCTGAGTTTGTAGGATATGATAAATTAGATGTAGACTCCAAGATCTCTGTTCTGACTACAGAAGATGAGATCGTAGAAGCTTTAACAGATGGCCAGAGAGGAACCATTATCGCAGACCAGACCACATTCTACGGAACCATGGGCGGCCAGCAGGGCGATAAGGGTACCATCCACAGTGCAAACGGTGAATTCAAGGTAGAAGAGACCATTCATTTACAGGGCGGAAAGATCGGCCATGTAGGTGTTATGACTAAGGGAATGTTAAGCATTGGCGAGACAGTTACCTTATCTGTATGCCCGAAGAACCGTGCACTGACCAGCAAGAACCATAGTGCTACCCACCTGCTGCAGAAAGCACTGCGTACTGTATTAGGAAGCCATGTAGAACAGGCTGGTTCCTATGTAGATGCAGGACGTCTCCGTTTTGATTTTACCCATTTCTCTGCTATGACTCCAGAGGAGATCAAAAAGGTAGAGGATATTGTAAATGAAGAGATCCAGGCTGCGCTTCCAGTTGTAACAGAAGTTATGACTTTAGATGAAGCAAAGAAGACCGGTGCTATGGCACTGTTTGGTGAGAAGTACGGCGAAAAGGTACGCGTTGTAAAGATGGGAGATTTCTCCACAGAGCTTTGCGGTGGTACCCATGTAGCAAATACAAGCACCATCGGATACTTCAAGATCCTTTCTGAGGCAGGTATCGCAGCCGGCGTAAGACGTATTGAGGCTCTTACCTCTGACGGTCTGATGAAGCATTATGCAGAAGTTGAAGCAGAGCTTCACGAAGCAGCTAAGGCAGCTAAGACAACTCCTGCAGCTCTTACAGCTAAGATCCAGTCCCTGTTAGACGAGATCAAGGCATTAAACTCTGAAAATGAGAAGTTAAAGAGCAAAATGGCAAATGACTCCTTAGGCGATGTATTAAGCCAGGTAAAAGAAGTAAATGGCGTTAAGGTACTTGCTTCCAAAGTAGCTGATGTAGATATGAACGGTCTTAGAAATCTGGGTGATCAGTTAAAGGATAAGATCGGTGAAGGTGTGGTTGTGATTGCTTCCGTTATGGACGGAAAAGTAAGTCTGATGGCAACTGCAACAGATGAGGCTCAGAAGAAGGGCGCTCATGCAGGCAACCTGATCAAGGCTATTGCTGGTCTTGTAGGTGGTGGCGGCGGCGGCCGTCCAAACATGGCTCAGGCAGGCGGAAAGAACCCGGCTGGTATTGAAGAAGCCTTAAAGAAAGCCGTAGAAGTAGTAGAAGAACAGACCAAATAAGCCTGTTTGAATAAAAAGTGCAAAAAACGCAGAAAAATATAAAATTTTTCTTGACGTATGGGAATTTTATGCTATAATCATAGCAGTGCTAAAAATACCCAAACAGTTGTATTATGCACAATTACACAACTGGAGGGAGGTTAGG
>OGYX01002487.1_pt1 | contig 11740 bp, 9 predicted proteins | sample 1576601 | NCBI WGS metagenome assembly OGYX01 (sample SAMEA3541561, study PRJEB24748) | human gut metagenome | biome: human gut; feature: human-associated habitat; material: faeces | place: China | collected 2012 | reverse complement strand
AGGCAGGGTGGCGTTGGAGGAGGAGGTGGAGAAGGGCACCAGCGCGATACGGCTGTACTTTTTGAGGAAGCGGCCATAGCTCAGACCGGTGAAGATCTTCAGCATCAGGCCGTAGACGATCAGGCCGAACAGGAAGAGCAGGAAGATCTCGGAGGCGCAGTACTTGGCCAGCGTCACAATGATCGTGAAGCCCAGATTGGCAACGGTCTTAGCCATCAAAGCGCACACGCCATAGGGAGTCAGCTGCATGACGATATTGACGATCTTCAGCATGGTATTTGCCAGAGACTCGTTGAAAGCCTTCACCGCCGCCGCTTTTTCGCCGATAAGGCTCAGGGCAATGCCAAAGAACACGGCAAAGACCACAATGTGGATCATTTTACCCTTCGCAAAGGATTCTACAATATTCGTGGGGATAAAATCAAGGATAACGCTGGCAAACGAGGTGTTGACGTTCTCGTAGGTGTTGGACAGGTCAAAAGAGCCGAGATCTACGCCTACGCCGGGCTTGAGGATCATGCCGCCCAAAATGCCGAAGGCGGAGGCGATTACTGTGGTAGCTACATAGATGATCAGGATCTTGCCGCCGATACGTCCCACCTGCTTGATATCGGTAGCACTGGAGATGCCCATGACCAGGGATGCAAAAACAAAGGGGATGATGGTCATCTTGATCAGATTCAGATATCCGTTACCGACAATGTTCAGTATGGTATTGATGACGATATCATCACGGATATAGCCGTTCGGGACAAAGCACAGGATCGCGCCCAGCGCCAGGCCAAGGATCATGCCGATAATGGATCTCTTTCCCAGAGTAGCGGCTTTTTTGCTTTCGAGGGTTGCCATAGTGATTCCTTCCTTCTTTTTTTGATTTTTAGGACATGTGCACTGTTATTCTTGTGTGATCTCCTCCTTATTCGCCTTCTCTCCTGATATATTTCCACGCGTGCAGCAGGGTATCTTCATCCCCGAATGCACCAGATTTTGTGACGACCGGTATCCCCCGGAGCGGACCATCAGCCAACAGTCCGGCAGGGGTTCCGCTCTGTACCTCCTCTAACAGCAGGAGCTGCGTGGTATGCAAGCTGCGGCACACCGCCACGGCGGTGTCACCGCCAACTAAGATCAGTCCATCATACAGCGTGTGATCGGTACGCTCCAGCACCTCACCCAGCTTGGCTGCCAGACTCTTTCCCACCTTCCGTGCGGCGACATCGTCGCCCGCAAACCCGGTCTGGCTGCAAAACAGGCTGTCAAAAGCCAATATCGCACCGTCCTCCCGCCGCAGCAGCTCTGTTAGTCTCTGTGCAGCGTGGGAAATCTCTTCCGGAGCAGGCTCGTGCAGTAAGCGCGCTGAATCCAGTAAAACCTTGTGCAGTCCACAGACAGCCTCCAAGCGCCGGACCTGTGCCGCCGTCTCCTTCTTCTGGGAGCCGGTAACGACCAAAACACGCTTGGCAGCCTGTCGGCACGCTACATCGGGCTGCTCTCCTCTCACCGGCAGCGCCTCTGCCAGTGCCGCACTGCCGCAGTACACGGGAGGCGTATCCAGCGCCTGCCCGATCTCCGCCGCCAGCGACAGATCCTCCTCTGTCATGGCATCGATCAGGCACAGAAGCGGTGCTTCCCTCCGGACGAGGTCGGCAGCCAGGCCAGCCCCTTCCTCCCGCAGGCGTGCCAGCGGGATGTGACAGACCGCCATGTGTGCGCGATCCCTGAACAGGGCCAGCAGGTCTTTCGCAGAACCATCCGGCAGACGGAGTACGCCACCGTCTACGGTACGCCCCATCCTCGGAAAGCTGGGCGCTGCCAACGCGATCCGGCGGCCGGAAGCCTCCAGCGCAGCCTCCAACTCCTCCACAGGATTTCCCCGCATAAGCGAGTCGACCTTCTTAAACAATGTATCCTGATCGCGCAGGACCATGCGCCGCAGGACTTCCTGTGTGCGGTCCCTTGCCTCCTGCGGGCACAGCTCCCGGGAGCTTGCATTGATAGACAACGCAGTGCGCTCACCCAGGCAGGCCGGTGTCTCCCTCGGCGGCTCCACCAGCACTGTGGTGGCAATACCGCGCTTTTGGAACTGAATTCCCGTATCGGTTGCGCCGGTCAGATCATCGGCGATGATGAAATACATATAGGCCCCTCACTTCACGGCGGATGCGTTTTTTTTGGCATTTGCCATACGGATGGCGTAATCCATGGCATTTACAAGACTCAGTTCATTTGCAACTCCGGTTCCGGCGTGTCCAAAAGCGGTCCCATGGTCCACGCTGGCCCTGATAATGGGCAGTCCCAACGTTACATTCACGCCTGCCACCGCATCCCAGCGGCCCAGTTCTTTGTTATATACAAAGCCCACGACCTTCAAAGGGATATGCCCCTGATCGTGGTACATGCAGACCACGATGTCATACCAGCCGCCCAGCGCCTTGGAAAAGGCGGTGTCCGGCGGGAGGGGCCCAAGGGCTTGGATCCCCTCAGCCTTCGCCTGTTCGATAGCAGGAGCGATCTCCTCGATCTCCTCCCGCCCAAACATACCGTCCTCACCTGCGTGGGGGTTCAGACCGCATACGCCCACCCTGGGCGCCTCGATACCCAGCTCCAGACAGGCCTTGTGGGCGATACGGATGACATCCAGCACCCGCTCCTTTTTTACCAGATCACAGGCCTGCCGCAGGGATACATGGGTGGATACGTGTACCACCCGCAGGTCATCGTGTGCCAGCATCATGGTGTACTTGTCCGTTCCGGTGTAATGGGCATAGATCTCGGTATGCCCGTTGAAATGGTGTCCGGCAAGATTCATGGCCTCCTTGTTCAGCGCGTTCGTAACGGTAGCGTCTACCTCGCCCGCCATAGCCAGCTCGATGACCTTTTTCACGCACTGAAAAGCGGCATTTCCACACATGGGATCTACCTTGCCATAGGAAAACCTGTCCCAGTCCACCAGCTCCAGATGCAGCACATCTATGGTGCCGAATTCATACAGTCCCTGACTGGGTCTGTCCACCTGATGGAGCTTCAGCTCCGAGTGGTTCGTCACCCGCAGCGCATCGCGGATGCACTTGATGTCGCCTATCACCAACGGCCGGCACCGCTGGTACACCGCGGCATCGGACAAAGCCCGGACGGTGATCTCCGGACCGCAGCCGGCGGGATCTCCCATGGTGATCCCCAAAATCGGACGATTCATATGGTTAACGCCTCCTTGTGATTCTTCTGCGGCCCTTACAGGACGCTTTGATAAATAGCCCGGATCTCCTCCAGCGTCAGTTCCTTGCGATTGTTGTCCAGCAGGCGCCGCTGCTGGCTGCCGGAGGTGACCAGGAAATCAATGTCCGACGGCTGCACACCGTAGGGCTTGAGATCCGTGGGGATATCCGTGCGGCGGATAATATCCTCGATGGCCGCAATGACACGCAGAGATTTTTCCTCGGCGCTCTGCCCATGGCACTCGGGATACACCGCGTCGCACAACTGCGCCAGCTCCTTTTCGCAGGCGGGACGGTTGCAGCGCATCACCGGTGCAAACAGGATCGCATTGGATACGCCGTGGGCAATATGGAATTTGCCGCCCAGAGGATAGCTCAGCGCATGTACGGCGGTGGTACCGCTGGCGGTAATGGCCACGCCTCCGTAAAACGCCCCCAGCATCATGGCTGTCTTGGCTTCCATATCGTCCGGGTCCTCATAGGCGCGTACCAGATTTTCAAAAATCAGCTTGGCGCCGGTCAGGGCAAACATATTGCTGAAATCCGTAGCCTTCAGCGAGGTATAGCACTCCACCACATGGGCCAGCGCATCTACACCGGTGGCGGCTACAATGGCTTTCGGCAAATGGCGGATCGTCAGCGGATCCAAAACCGCATAGTCCGGGATCATGGCATCGTTGACGATGCCCTTTTTCACACTCTCCTCCGGGATGGCTACAATGGCATTGCAGGTAGCCTCCGACCCAGTGCCGCAGGTGGTGGGCAGGAACACTGTCTTTACCTGCTTGCGTCCCTGTGTGGGGTCCTGCAGCAGATCTCGGACGGTATAGGGCGCGCCCTTGAGGATGGAACACAGCTTCGCCGTGTCCATCACACTGCCGCCGCCTATCGCCACGATCAGGTCGCACGCCACTGCCTCCAGCTGCGCGGCGATTTTCTCTACGTCCAAGTAGCTGGGCTCCCGCGGTATATCGTCCAGCACCTCATAGGAAACATCTGTCAGTTCACGAAGCAGCACGTCGCATACGCCGGACTGCCGCACGCCCTGATCGGTGAACACGACAACCTTTTTCGCGTTCTCCCTGCGAATGATTTCCGGAACAGTTTTCACACTGCCCTCCCCCAAGTGGGTACACGCAGGCAGCTTCAGACTAATCATATCTCCGCACCTCCTTGTCAGCGTTTGTAGGCCGCATAGTATCGGTCAATGGTATCCAGAATGGCGTTGTCTGTCTCTTCGCTCACCATTCCGAAGGGCTTGCGGCACGGACCCAGAGGCTGCCCGATCAGGTTGGCTGCCCGCTTAACGATAGAGTTGGGGTTGCCGTACTTGAAGCAGTCACGGATAGGCTGAATACCCTGCTGGGCAGCTTCAGCGGCAGCCATGTCGCCCTTCTTCCAGTTCTGGTAGATACTCACCATCATTTCCGGCAGAATATTGGCAACTGCGGTAATTCCGCCCTTACCTCCGTTCTGCAGCGTTTTCAGGATCAGCGCATCGTTGCCGGAAAGGACGGAAAAGTGCTCCGGATCTGTGCCGTGTATGTATGCCAGGATGTTTTCAAACTTTCCGCTGGAATCCTTTACGCCCCGGATATTAGAAAAGTCCTTCGCCAGCCGGGATACCGTTTCCGGCTCAATGGCACAGCCGGTACGCATGGGGATGTTGTACATCACGATGGGCAGCGTCACCGCGGCGGCAATATCCGCATAGTGGCGGTACAGCTCCTCTTGGCTCAGCGCCGCGAAATACGGGGTGATAATGGACAGCACATCTACGCCGATCTCCTGCGCCGCCAGCGACAGGTCAATGGTGTCCTGCGTACCCACACAGCCGGTCCCCGCATAGACGGGCACCCGCCCCCGTGCCTCATCCACGCAGATGCGCATGACCCGCTTTTTCTCCTCCGTGCTGAGGATGTAGAACTCTCCATTGGTACCCAGGCAGAAGATGCCGTCAACACCGGCCCGAATATGCCGATTCACCTGATTGCGGATTTCGGACTCATTGATACTGCCATCCTCATACATGGCGGTAGCCATAGCGGCAATGATACCTTTGATCTCCATATATACCTCCCTCGGGGTCTGCGCCCCGCATTTTTTTACTTTCTATTCCTTTTTTATCATAGAGATCTCATCAAATCAATGGTGAAGCCAAAAAAGTAAGTTTCATATTGCAACACTTTTATAATTGATGTAAAATAAATCCTGAAACACGAAAAATGTGTTTCAAAATAAGACAGGCGGTGAATCGCATGATCCCGTGCAGGATTCTGGTCATAGCGCCCTATGAAAGCATGAAGAATATTCTGCTGTTTATCTGCAAGGACAGGCCGGAGGTCCGTCTGACAGTGATGGTCGGCGACCTCGGCGAGGGAGCGCGTCTGGTGCAGGAGATCGACGAGGAGGAGTTTGATATCGTCATCTCCCGCGGCGGCACAGCGGAGGTGCTGCGGTCCGTTGTTTCCATCCCGGTGGTGGAGATCCAGCTATCCAGCTATGATGTACTGTCCGCCTTAAAGCTGGCGGAAAACTACACCGGCCGTTATGCTCTGGTCGCCTATCCCAACATTGCCCGCATGGCGACACTTCTGTGCAGCGTGCTGCAATATGATGTACCAATTTATCCGATCGCGCAGGGAGATACGCTGGAAAAGACGGTAGATGAGCTAATTCAGCGGGACGTCACCCTGATCATAGGCGATATGGTGACAACGCAGTATGCCAAGCAGCATTCGCTGGACGCTATTCTGATCACCTCCGGCGTAGAAAGTCTGGAAAACTCGATCCGTCAAGCGCTGCAGCTGCATCAGCTAATGACCGCAGTCCGTGTCCGGGACGCACTGCTGGAGCGTCAAGCCCGTCAGCACCAATGGGAACTGGCTGTTCTGCAGGAGGATCAAACGGTATTTTGGGAAAGCCCCTCTCTCGCCCGAAAGCCCCGGCTGCGCAAAATGATGCAGAAAATCGCCGCACGTGCGGACGCCGCAGAGGGCGGTGTGCAGATCCGGCGGATCCAGGAACAGCCGTGGAAGATTTCCTGTCAGCGAGTATTTCTGGAGGGCTCCCCCTATTTCTTTCTGCAGGCCGAGCCTCTGCCGGAAGACATGACCCGCAGCGATGTCGTGAGCTTTTTTAGCTGCGAAGATATTTCGCCGCAGTATTTCAAGAAGTACATCAACTCCGCCCTTCACCAAAATCTCCAGCGCTATGCGGCTTCCCATTCTCCTGTGCTGATCCTTGGCGAGATCAGCACGCACAAGGATCGGGCCGCCAACGTTCTATATACCAACGGGCTGCATCGTGACCACCCTCTTTGCGTGGTGGATTGCGACCGGGCGGACAGCAGATTCTGGCAGAGCTTTGTCACGCGAACGGACTCCCCGCTATACGATACCGGCTGCACCTTCTATTTTAAGAACAGCAACTGCCTCACTGGGAAGCAGGCGGATTCTCTGGCTCGGCATATTCTATCGGGAAGGAACAACCGTTTTCTGTTTTCGGTCGTCACAGACACTCCTCAAGCGGAGGACTGTCCCATCTGTCGGGTCCTGCGCCAGCAGTGCTCCTGTCTGACGCTGCGGATGCCTCCTCTGCGGGAACGCGTTTTTGAGATCCCTGCCCTGTGCAGTCTGTACCTCAACGAGTTTAATGCCGAAAGCACCCATCAAGTCATCGGTTTTGTGCCGGAGGCGATGGAGCTTCTGCAAAGCTATCCGTGGCCCGGAAATATGGACCAGCTAAAACGAATCATACGACAACTGACGCTGACGGCGGAACGGTCCTATATTTCCGCCGAAAGTGTCCGCCAGCAATTGCTGTTAGAGTCTCCTCAGCCCATGTCCGAGGCCCCGGCGTTTGACACAAATCGTACTCTGGAGGAGATGACCCGTGAACTGGTAGAGATCGCCCTGCGCCGAGTCCACGGCAATCAAAGTCAGGCGGCGGTCCAACTTGGCGTGAGCCGCTCTACTCTGTGGCGGATGCTGCACAAGGAAAAGTAAATGTCCGTCTCGCTGTAAGCTGCGGCAGCTTCGGGATGAGCTGCTGTGCGGTGTCTTTGGGGCAAGGGAGGTCGACCAACTTTTGGGCAGGCGAAAGGGGCTGCGCCTTGCTGCATGTACCCCTTTTCTTTCGAGGACTTGCCTGCACACAGCACAAAAGGCAGGCACCCTTTGGGCGCCTGCCTCAGCGTGTCGAAAAAGTCCAGCCCAGCTGGGCTTTTTTGCGTTTATATGATAAAATGGTTCTGGGTGATGAAAGATGCTGGAACGAGGGAAACGGGACCGAGACCTGGTGGAGTTTGTTGTGATAGACCAACTGGTACCGGCGGAGCATTTACTGCGGAAAATAGATGCGGCGGTGGACTTTGATCGCATTTATGAGATGGTGGATATCCTGTACAGCGAAGATAACGGGCGGCCCAGTGTGGACCCTGTTGTGCTGTTCAAAGTGGTGTTGATTCAGCATCTGTACGGCCTGCCGTCCTTGCGGAGGACAGCGGATGAGATCAGCGCAAATATCTGCTACCGTTGGTTTTTGGGATATACGCTGCAAGAGGAAACGCCGCATTTTTCCACGGTGAGTTATAATTTCCGTCATCGGTTTACCGCAGAAACCGTGGACCAGGTCTTTGCGTGGATACTGGAAGAGGTGGCGGAAGCGGGATATCTGTCCCCCAAGGCAGTTTTTATAGACGGGACCCACATCAAGGCCAACGCCAACACGAAAAAGCGAGTAAAGGCTGCGATACCGGCAGCATCCAAGCACTACGCGAAGGAACTGATGGAGGAAGTCAACGCAGACCGGGAAGCCCGAGGGAAGAAGCCTTTTGAAGACGACGATGAGCCTCCATATCCACCGAAAAAATGCAGAGATAACACATCCAAGAAGGAACTGGCGAGACGAAAGAAAGAGAAAACACGGATCGTCACCCAGAGCGTGACCGACCCGGACTGTGGCTTGTTCGTAAAGGGCAGCCATGAGCGGCAGTTTGCATATGAGGCCCATACGGCCTGCGACAAGAACGGTTTCGTGCTTGAGACGGTGGTAACGCCCGGAAATGTCCACGACAGCGTTGCCTTTGACGAGGTGTACGACAAGGTAACGAAGACATTTCCTGAAACAGAGACCATTGTTGCCGATTCTGCCTATAAGACGCCCCATATCTGCAAGAAAGTATTTGATGACGGAAGAGTTTTATCCACAGCGTACAAGCGGCCGCAGACGACGAAGGGCGGACATGAGTGGTGGAGATACGTCTACGACGAGTTCTATGACTGTGTGATCTGCCCGGAATACCAGATCCTCAAATATGCGACAACAAACCGGGACGGCTGCCGTGAATACAAGAGCTTCGTGGGTGTTCTTCACCACGAACCGTTCACTCTCAGGGCGCTCCACACGCTGCTTGTTTTTGTAGGAGATCGTAGTGGTGCGAAGCCCAACCGAGTGTCCGAGGTAGACCTCATTGTTCAGAATACTATAACAGATGAGATGCTCTGGCGGAAGCCTCCCCGGGGGATATTTTTTCATCTTTTATCGCTCAAAGTCGTTCTTTTTCCATACGCTGCGCAGTGGGCTTTTCTGCTGTGCTGCCTGCCGCTGCATACTCATCTGCCGCGCCTGCCGTTCTTCTGCATTCTCTCCGATCAGGCGGGATGCTTCCTGCTTAGCGCTGAGCAGCATACGGAGTGATGGCTTATGCTGAGAGGTTTCTTCCAACTGTGCTTCGACTGCCTTCTCCTGTGCGGGCCGGATAGCCTGCCGCGCTTTATACAACTCCACCGGATCAAAATCCGATGCCTGCGCTTTCAGATCAGCGTACTCAGACAGCGCCTTATCCAACTCGGCAGAGTATCTTTGCTCCTGCGCCTCCAGCTTTTTCAGTCCAGCCTCCATGGTGGCAATATCCTTGCGGAATTCCTCTGCGCCTGCATCCTCCGCATACTCAAGTTTTTGAAAAAGAAGCGCCTTTTCGGAACGCAGTTCCTCTAAATCTTCCGTCAGCTCTGCAATGCGGACAGCCAGCGCCTTGTGACGTTTCACATGGTATATTGGCAATGCCTTTTTCTCGACAACCAATGTTTTGCGTTCCTTGCTCTTTTCCTTGATTTGCTGCACCAGACCGGTGTAACGCTCCAGCTCCGGCTTCCATACGGCAAGGGATTTTTGAATATGCGATTTGCCGTTGCGAATATGAGAGAGCTGATAGCAGAAGATCAGCACACGGCTGCGCAGCTTTTCCAGCCCTTCCGCAATGGCGGGGACAGTACGAGCGACTAGTGCGGCCAGCTTCTTGATTTCGGCTTTCAGCTCCCGCAGCAGCGCATTGTCTGCCCTGATCTGCCGGTTCAGCTCGCAGCGGTCAGAGATAATTCTCTTGCGCTCCAACGCCTGCGCTGTTACGCCCTCGTGGATGGTGGGAATCTCATCCAGACCCCGTGCAGCGTTGCTTCGGTGGTCAATGCGTTCCTCCCGCCCGGCGCGTTCCAGATAGCGGTTGGAAACGTCAGCCCACGCCGCCCGCCATGCCGCAAGCTGTTCCTCGCTGTTCCAGCGCTCGGAGATGGGATTCTGCCTGCCGTAACGGGTGCTTTTGGGATGCTTGTCAGCCCGGACAAGCCCTTGTGCTTCGGCGGCAGAGGGAGCCATATACACCTTTTTCTTACCGACTTTGTACTGATACTGTTTCTCCCAACCATCGGTTTGTGCCGCCTTAAACTCGGCAGCGGTGAAGCCACGTTCCTCACCGTTTTTCATGCAGAGATATTCCTTCTCGGTCTTGTACTGCCACTTGCCCTGCTCGTCCAGTGGGCGCACCGTCAGCAGAATGTGGGCATGAGGGTTGTGACCGTCGGTGTCGTGGATGGCTGCGTCGGCGCACATTCCATCGGCCACAAACTGCTCCCGGATAAAGTCTTGCAGAAGCTCGATCTGCTGCTCCCGGCTCAGCTCGATGGGCAGAGCCACGACGAACTCACGGGCAAGTCTGCTGTCCTTGGCCGTCTCGACTTCTTCCACGGCGTTCCAGAGCTTTTCCCGATCTTGCCATTCCTGTGAAGCGTACTCCGGCAGAAATATCTGCTGCCAGACAAGCCCTTGTTTTTTTGTGTAGTCATGCTGTATCCCGTCGTAATCGTTGTAGAGACGGGAACAGCTCAGATAAGCGGAGGCGGCCACAGCAGAGCGCCCTGCGCCCCGGCTGACCACCTTCGCTTCCAAATGATAAATCGCCATATCTTCTTCACCTCATTCTTTTTCTGTTTCTCTTTCGTAAAAGAGAAAATGGACGGTGCGAGCGCACTGTCCATCTCTGCGGCAAAGCTGCCGGTGGCAGGTTTGCGCAGGCAGGCGGCAGTGGGGGTAGAGAATTTCTACCCCATGATTTACTGCGCTCGACGCAGGAAATTTGCCGTCTGCACAGACGATGACAGCAGCACTCGCAGGTGCTGTGGCATTGTCTGGAGGCTGCCGCAGCAGCCGCAATCCCCCCTCGGAGAGCGCACGATGCCGCAGGCATACCACCGCCTGTTTTGCAGGTGGTGAGTAAGTGCGCCCTTACGGGAGAAAAAAGAGGAAGCCCCCGGTTCCCCGGAGACCTCCCATTCGTATCTCAGTCTTGTTTTTCCAGCTGTCGTGAAAGATACCCCTCCAGTTCAGACAACTCAACAGACTGAACCTCCGGCAGCATTTTCTCCAAAATCGCCCCCTCCTGAATGAGCCTGCGGGTACGGGCCTTTCGTTCCTTGACCCGATTCCGTGCCTGCACTTCCTCTAAACGATGCTGCGCTTGCAACAACTTCTTTTCTGCCTCTGTCATAAAAATCCCTCCTCACTTTCGCTTTCGCCAGACAATCTCATACCCCAGCGCATCCGCAAGCTGGACGGCCTCCGTGTAGCGCAAGGATTCCCGCTGGAGCTTGTTGGACAGGTTGGATACGCTGTCGCTCCAACCATGCTCGTCATGCAGCAGATCGACCACTTCCTGCATGGTCATTCCCTGACGGACAATGTACGACTTGATTTCATTTCTCAGATTGGATTTCATCAACTTTTTACCTCCATATTTTCGTGATATTGGTTTTTGAGTAAGTGAACTGTGTGCGCTTTGCGGTGAAAAATCTGCCGTGCAACAAATCTGCTCAGATTTCCGTCCGTGATAACCTATTCGTAACAGCACCCTACCGGCTTCACTGTTCTGCGTGAGAGCATACGGAATGGCAGAATATGCCGCCGTCAGGTGCATCGGCTTCACGCTCCGGTAAATCACCGGATGGTGCAGTGCGTTCAATCTGCGGCAAAAATCTTCACGGATTTCACAAGCACTGATTTTGAAGCCGCTAAATTGAGCCGCCAGTGTACGGCTCGGTACGGCAAAGTCTCTTTGTGTACACTTCTGTACGCCTGTTTTGCGTACCAGCCGCCGATTCAGCGGCAGATTTTACACGCTGCCGTGAAATGCTTCACGGTGCGCACAAGCAAAAGCGGTTTTTTAGGATGGAATCAAAAACAGCCGTACA
>OGYX01002486.1_pt1 | contig 11745 bp, 17 predicted proteins | sample 1576601 | NCBI WGS metagenome assembly OGYX01 (sample SAMEA3541561, study PRJEB24748) | human gut metagenome | biome: human gut; feature: human-associated habitat; material: faeces | place: China | collected 2012 | reverse complement strand
ATAACGCCATCAACGCCGAGATTCTGCAAATGCTGCTGGAAACAAAAGGCGCAAGGATGGAATACAGTGTTGTGCGGCGTGTGTCGAGGACTGCAATATCAGGTGCGGGTGGCTGGAGGAGCAGACAGAGAAAACGCCAGCTGCCGATGAAACAGAAAACGCTGCCGAAAAGCAGCAGGGAGAAGACATCGTGAAGCCAATCGAATATGATCGTAATACGCTGGAGGGTATGATCCAAAGTGAAAAAGAAATTCTTGATGTGATGCGTGATTACTGGATAAAAAGTCAACCATACACGTATGTAAAACACAGTATGATGCTTAAAGCGTATGAGTTGTTTCTCCAGACACATGAAGGCAAGATTACGTGATTTTGGACATATAAAAAGCACCTAATGTTTAGGTGCATTGTATCCAATAGTGGGACTCGAACCCACGACCTTGCCCTTCTAAGAGGCGCGCTCTATCCACTGAGCTATATTGCTAAAATTAGGTTTTCATATTAGCAGATTTTTTCAAAAAATGCAAGGCATATAGAAAAATAATGAAATTAAGGTGGTAAAGGTAAATGAATTGTATAACGAACAACTTGAGATTCACCAGGGATATGAAACTGAGTGATTATAATATATCTCGTGCGAAGTACAATGAGTTGAAATACTTTTGCATACAATACGCAGAGAAAAAACAGAAGCTTCAGAATGCGTATGGTTTGAAGGCAGTGGTGAATGATGGGATGCCGAAGGGTAATCTTTCTGGTGATGCCACGGCCCAGGAAGCGGTTAGAAATACTATGATGCAGGAAGATATTCACCTCATAGAAGAAACCGCCAGGAAAGCGGCACCAGAGATTTACAAGTGGATTTTGAAGAATGTCACGGAAGGAATCCCGTATGAATGGTTGGATGTTCCGGTGGGACGCAGACAGTTTTATGAGTATCGGAGGTATTTTTTCTATCTTTTGGCACAGAAAAGATAGTTTATAAAAATTTTATAATTAGATTTTTTGTGAACGGAATAATAATTGGATATGGTTTACATAACACAAAAACTAAACTAGTTAAAAATTTCAATTTTGAAAGAGACTCAGACTATTGTTTGGTGTAAAAAAGAGAATTCGCATGAGCTTGGGAGGGGATTTACAAGTTGTGATGGTTGTGGTAAGGTGCAGGAAAGAGACGGTGTTTTGGGATGTCAATACTATTGACACCTGAATTTAAAACAAGAAAAAGCCGCCTACTTAGGGGCGGCTGGCCTGTAAACAGCCCGGATCCGTTTCTTTGGAATCGCAGAAGTGACTTTTTTATCTTTGAGAAATTGCTTTCGCAAAAGCATTAGTTCTTCTTCAACAATCAAAAGTAAAGCTTTTGACCACAGATCCCAATCATCAGAATAACCGACTTTTTGTGAGTCATCCCATAATTCCAAATCAGATATGGGTGTTAACGAGTCATTGCTTTCATCGTTGAAATTTTTAAAATGTGTCGCTGAAAAGCAGATATAGTCGGTTATGTGCTCGAGAAGCTCACAGCCTGGTTCGAAGAGCATGTTTAAAATTCTAAGTTTTTGAACCATATGTGCATTGTGGTGTTTTTCAGCAATGTCATGATATGAATGTAATGCGACAATGGATCGTTCGGTAAGTCCTAAATAATTTGCTATGGATGCGATATTTGCGTCAGCGGATTTTACATCTGTAAGACCAAGTAAATAATCAGCTGATACATTAAAATAATTAGCAATTTTTATAAAGGTTTCGTTACTGGGTTCATTTTTATCTTGTTCATAAGCGGCTAAAGTTGTTTTTGCAATGCCCAACGCATGAGCAAGTGCTGCTTGAGTGAGATTTCGTTCTGTGCGCAAGATCTTAATGCGTTCACCAATCATAAGATTACCTCCTTTATAGGTAGTATAAAACATTTTTTAAAGAAAGTACAGAAAAAATGTAATTCATAATTGACAATACATCAAACATGTACTATGATTATTGATGTACAGAAAAAATGTACCGGAAGGAGATGAGTACATGAAACAGGTCACAATAAAATTGGATGATGAATTGCATAAGTCAGCTAAAATTAAAGCAGTCATGGAAGATAAATCATTCATACAGTATGTTGTGGATCTAATCAAAAAAGATTTAGGTAACAAAAAAGAGCAGTCACGCTGAGTTTGGCGACCTACGTGATTGCTCCAAAACCTGAAACCTGTAAACCCAGGAATCACCTTGTATTGTAAGGGATTCCACCAGAAATTGCAAGGAGGAATTTGCAATGCAGAATTTAATGGTCTTTGAAGGACACGATGTAGAAGTATTTGAACTGAATGGACAGGTATTATTTAATCCGTATCACGTAGGAGCTTGCCTGGAGTTGGGTAACAGTGCAGTGAAAATGGCTGTTGCAAAATGAATGAGAAGCAGGTTGTTAAGCTGACAAATTCTAAAGTCAATAAAGTTGACTTTAGAAAATTACATAACACAGGCGAGAATTTTCTCACCGAAAGCGGCGTTTATAAGCTGGTATTCAAGAGCCACAAGCCAAATGCAGAAGCTTTCACAGACTGGATCGCAGATGAGGTTCTCCCGAATCTTCGTAAGACTGGTTCTTACGAGATGCCAAAACAGGACAAGCCGAAGAAAGAGAAACTGCCTTCCGTAAACATGATGGTGAAGAACATCAAGGAAGCCTTACATGATGCTGGAGTAGATTCTAAGTACATAGCTGCTGAGGTGGTGCGGATCTATTCAGATTCCGGTTATCCTGTGAAAACTCCAGTGATCTCCGATGTGCCGAACCTGTGGGATTGCACATCAATCGCAAAAGAACTGGGAATCCTTTCAGAGTCTGGCAGACCGCATGATAAAGCAGTAAGTGCCATTGTCCAGAAGTTAGACATCTTTGCAGATGAAGTTGTCCGGACTGCGTACAGCAGAAATGGCCATGATGGGGTTACTGTTCAGTACAAGGACAGTGTGCTTGAAAAGGTGAGAGAATGGCTGAGTGATAATGGTTATCCAACGGTGATTGAGTTTATGTTATCCAACGGCAACAGCAATAAGTGTAAAGTTGTTTATGGGGAGGTAGCATGATGACATATCATGAGTTTTGTGGTTTGATTGCTCCGTCAGTTTTAGAATTGGAGAATGAATGCAGAAAAATGAATCAGGAGGAGTTTATTCAGTATCGCGATGATGTGATGCAGGAAGCTGAAAAGCAGGAAAAGAGTAAAAAATTTATGACTGCGATTCTGGATATGGTTTATAAAGATTTATTTGCAGTGGATGCCAATGTGACTCAGGAGGTGGCGTAAGGATGGTATATGAGAAGTTAAGTAATCAGCAATTACAGCAATTCAAATACCCTAATTTGATTGCAGAATTAATTGAGAGTGGGTATAGCATCTGCACTTGCGGTGAGCATATGGGGCTGGGACGCAGGCAAGAGAATGACCGTGAGATATTAGATAAGCTCACGGGGAAAGAACCCATACTTTTTTCGGAAGGCTTTGGATTAACAAGACTTTTCGGAGCTAAAGTTGATTATTTATTTGCAGCAGATTTACTGGCCATAGATGAGAAACCATACGCATATTTTCGGTGGTATGAGAAAAATAAGGGATTGAAAGAGGAATGCCAATTAAGAGAGGAGTTAAATTTAATACAATTTGAATTAACTCAGAAGCCATATTTGTTAGAATTTATCAAAGCAATTAAAGATTGCGATGAGACAGAATGTGGTGAAATGTTAAAGGAATTTCAAAAAAGACACATTGCTTAAAAAAGTGGGTAACTACGAGGGGGTACTTCCGTGATATTCTGGTAGCATGGATTAAGCTAAAGGAATATAGCTTATGACTTTCCCACAAGCGGCGGGTCAGCAGAAGCCCGCCGCCAACCCCTTTCGGAACGTAGCTCAGTCGGTCAGAGCAGCTGGCTTATATCCAGCGTGGCGGGGGTTCGAGTCCTTCCGTTCCGATTTGCCTGGTTTAAGGGTTCTCCACCCGGACGTTCCAGGTGCATGAAAGACATCCTTGTGAGAGGGTGTCTTTTTAGGTTGTAAATGAATATTATTTGATATAAAATAAAAGAAAAATGTTAAAATGGAGAAATAAAATGAAATCTGATATCATTTTTATAATTGCAGTTATTGTTCTTGCTGTGCTTATGTATATATTACTCTCTTGGCTGATTATAGATACATTTGAGACAAGACGGTATAAGAGTGAGTATAAATCAACAGTTGGGGCTATAAAAAGCATATTGCAAACTTATTTTAGAACACGGAATTACGATGAATGTATTTTAGAAATTGATATTCTTTTTAGAAATCACATTATGAAGAATGAAAGATTGAAAAAGGAATTCAATAATGTTGTAGTGCTATTAGAATGTCATATATTAGACATAAATTCAGGCAAGATAAAAATAGAATGTGGGAATATTGACGATTATAAAATTGCTACTAGTGAATTCTTGGCTGAGTATCAACTACGAAATCCCTTGGAGCAAATCAAGGGCACTGATTTTTTAATATTAAAACAATTGATAGACTGTTTGGAAAGCCAAAAAGTGGATGAGGGAAAAACAGTTGTTAATCGTATTGCAGTAGAATTAAAAACGCTAAAAGATAGCAATTTAGAGAATGAAAAAAATAGTAAGAAGCAAGACGCAATGACTAAAGTGGGATTAGTTTTATCAGTTGTGTTTGGATTAATGACTTTTATACAGTTTTTTACATAAAACGCATGCAGTTATATATGGAGCCACCACCGCGTGGCTCCTTTCTTATGCCCAAAAGTGAGTTTTTAGCTCCCTATTTTTCGATTATAATAGGTATTGTGAAAAAAATTAAGAAAGCGAGGTGAGTCCAAATGACAGAAAAACAGAGAATCTTTGCAGATGAATATTTAATTGATTTGAATGCCACGAGGGCTTACAAGATCGCTTATCCAAGGGTAAAAAACGATGAGGTGGCAAGGGCAAACAGTAGCAGGATGCTAACAAATGCTAACGTTGCATCTTATATTGCAGAGCGGATGGAAGCACGTCAGAAACGCACGGAGGTTACTCAGGACAGGGTGATCGAGGAACTGGCAGCCATTGCCTTTGCCAGAGCTACGGATTTTGCACAGATCGTAAACGGCAACGTGGTCTTGACGGATACAGCAGATCTGACCGAAAGCCAGACCAAAGCCATCGCCGGGATTAAAGAGGGAAAGTTCGGTATCGAGCTGAAGCTGAACGATAAAGAGAAAGCCCTGGAACTTCTGGGACGGCATCTGGGCATGTTTAAGGATAAACTGGAGGTTTCCGGTCTGGATGAAGAGAAGAACAAGCTGGATGACATCCTGCAGCAGATGCGAGGTGGCGGATAGTGAGTACAGAACGTCTGCTATTGTCAGAGAAATACAAAGCCTTCCTTCGCTGTGATGCTCCTGTGGAGTTCTTAGAGGGAACCACGGCAGCAGGCAAGACCACAGTGGGACTCTTTAAGTTCATGCTGAAGGTAGCAGAATCACCGAAGAAGCTGCATATCATCGCTGCCAAGGACACAGGTACCGCAGAAAAGAACATTATCAACAAAGACCTGGGAATTGTGGATGATTTCGGCATGCTGGTCGAATATAACGGCAATGGTACCAAGGACGATAAGATCCCCCATATTCTGTTTCATACATCCAGTGGAGATAAGGTCATTTATGTGATGGGCTATGGTGATAAGAAGAAGTGGCAGAAGGCTCTTGGCGGTCAGTATGGCTGCCTGTACATCGATGAGATCAACACGGCCGATATTGACTTTGTGCGGGAAGCTGCCATGCGATGTGATTATCTCATGGCTACACTGAATCCGGATGATCCGTCACTGGCTGTTTATAAAGAGTATATCAACTGCAGCAGGCCGCTTCCAGAATGGGAGCAGGAGACACCGCAGGAAATTAAAGATGAACTGAGAGAAGAGCCAAAAGCCGGCTGGGTGCATTGGTTCTTTTCTTTTGCGCATAACCTGGGACTTCCGAAAGAAAAATTGGATAAGATCCTGGCAAAAACTCCGAAAGGAACGAAAATCTGGAAGAACAAGATCCTGGGGCTGCGTGGTAAGGCAACCGGCCTGGTGTTTCCAAACTTTGACCGGAAAAAGCATGTTGTTACTGCGGCATGGGTGAGATCAGAAGTGGAAGCGGGACGGATCCAGTGGAAGAAGTTTACCTGCGGAATGGATACGGCATATTCCAGTAAGTCTCCGGATACGATCGCGATGCTTTTCCAGGGAATCACAACGGACCGACGCCTGATTACGCTGGCTGAAAGGGTTTATAACAATGCAGACCTGAAAAATCCGATCGCGCCCAGTGACACGGTGGTAAAACTCATTGATTTTCTGGAGCAGTGCCGGAAGAAGTGGGGCTTTGCCAAGGATGTCTATGTAGACAATGCCGACCAGGCAACTATGACGGAGCTGAAAAAGTATAAGCGGCTGCATAGCTGTCTTTACAATTTTTGGGATGCGTATAAGAAATTGACTATTCTGGATCGAATCAAGCTGCAGCTTGGCTGGATCCAGCAGGGCTGCTATCTGGTGGTTGATGAGTGCCCGGAGCATCTGGCTGAGCTTGATAAGTACAGTTGGAAAGAAGATAAGGACGAACCGGAAGACCGGAACGACCATACGATAAACGCAAATCAGTATGCATGGATCCCGTACCGGTCCATGATAGGTTTTGAGGAGGATAAGCAGAAATGAGGTGGTTGGAAAAGATGGGTGACAATATTCGCCGAGGCGTAAAAAGCTGGCTGCAGATAGATTCAGCGGCGCCGTACAGCATCCAGATCAAGGAGATGATGGATTTTGAGACCAATGCCATTCGCAACCGGATCTGGTATCGAGGTGACGGTAATGAGCTGGAACAGCTTTACGGGACTCTGAAGGATTATGCAGATAAATACAAATTCTGGGCCTGCAAGAGTACGCCTGGCATTGAGATGCGCAAGATCCATACGGGACTCCCACAGCTTATCGTGAAGGTTCTGACGGCTATTGTGTTGTCGGACATGAATGACTTCGATTTTGACAGTGGCAAACAGGGCAAGATCTGGGAAGCCATCGAGGAGCAGAATGGATTCAGAAAAAAGATGGAAAAGGCGCTGAAAGAAATCCTGTACATCGGAGACGGAGCTTTCAAGGTGACGATTGACACTGCAGTGAGCGAGTACCCGATCCTGGAATGGTATCCGGGAGACCGGATTGAAATACTCTATCAGCGTGACCGGTTGCGTGAGGTGATTTTTAAGACACCGTACAATGCAAAAGGTAAGCGGTATGTGCTCAATGAGCGCTATGGCTATGGTTACATCATCAATGAGTTATATCTGGATGAAAAACCGGTGGATCTGAAGGCCCTGGATCAGACCAGAAACTTGCAGGACTGGCGGTTTGATGAGAAGACCATTCTTGCTGTACCGATCCATGTGTACGAATCCACGAAGTACGAGGGCCGTGGCGGATCTATTTACGACGGTAAGCTGGACAGTTTCGATGCATTTGATGAGGTGTGGTCCCAGTGGATGGATGCTCTTCGGGCAGGCAGGGCAAAAACGTATGTGCCGGACTGCCTGGTACCGAAAGACCCGATGACTGGTGAGCCAATGAGGCCGAATCCATTTGATAACCGCTTCTTCGCCGGAGATAACAATATGGATGAAAAGGGAGAAAATAAAGTCCAGACCGATCAACCGGTTATCCCACATGACAGTTACCTGGCATCTTATGTGACGGCGCTAGATTTGTGCTTGCAGGGCATCATAAGTCCAAGCACGCTTGGTATTGATACGAAGAAGCTGGATAATGCGGAAGCACAGCGGGAAAAAGAAAAGACCACGCTTTATACCCGGAACGCCATCGTGGAAGCGATGCAGGAGACACTGCCGAATGTGGTCAGTGCGGCGGTCAATGCTTACAACATTCTGATCGGGCAGCAAGTCGAAGATGTAAAGGTGGATATCCCATTCGGCGAGTACGCAAACCCTTCTTTCGAGAGTCAGGTGGAAACCTTGGCGAAAGCAAGACCTGGAGTGGCGCTGATGAGTGTGGAAGCACAGGTGGAAGAATTGTATGGTGATTCCAGAGATGACGAATGGAAGCGGGAAGAGATTGCACGTCTGAAAGCAGAACAGGGCATTGCAGAAGTAGCAGAACCGGGAGTCAATATGGCTGCCGGTATTTTTGACGTTAATCTGGGAGGTAATGCAAATGCAGGTCAAGGTAATGAACCGGATGTACAGAATGAGCCAAGCGGAGTATCAGGGACTGCTGAAGGTGGCGAGTGAGCAGGTTCCGTTCGGCGTGTACGCCATTGAGAAAAAGGGGTATGCGGAACTAAGAAATGATCATTGCAAGAGCACGACCCAGTTAAAAGCTCTGGTTCGTGGTTTTAAGGCTCAGGGTTTCAAAGTACTGTCAAATAATGGGCAGATGCTGAAATCTACGGGAAGGGATGCTGCGGAAGGGGCGCTGATGAGTGCAACATAACGAATATGACCTTGCGGAAGCTTTCCAGCGCATCGAGAATGAACTGATGGCATCCATGATCCGGAATATGGACCGACACCGGGCGGAAGAGACTGCAGAAGGCTATAACTGGTCCATGTGGCAGGCAGAGCAGCTGAAAGCTCTGGAGAAGTACAAGCGAAAGAACTGGAAAAAGTATCAAAAACAGTTTAAGAGTATCAACAGTCAGATCGAGCAGCTGATCCGACAGGCCCGTCTGAAAGGTGGCATGAAGCAGGAACTTAAGATTCTGCAGGCTATCCGGAAAGGTTGGAAGACCCACGGCACGAACGGGACGCCGGCGCATGATGCCATGACAGCAGAGTTTTTCCGACAGAATGATCGCAAGTTGGACGCCTTGGTGGAGGCTACCATGCACGATATGGAAGTAGCAGAAACGGCAGTGCTTCGGAAAGCGAACGATGATTATCGGAAGGCAATCTACAACGCCCAGATTTATGCCAATACCGGTGCGGGCACTTATGAAAAGGCTGTTGATATGGCTACGAAGGATATGCTGTCCCGTGGCCTTAATTGTGTGATGTACGCCAACGGTGCACGCCACACACTGTCTGATTATGCTGATATGGCGATCAGGACGGCCAGCAAGCGGGCATACCTGCAGGGAGAAGGCGAGAAGCGGCAGGAATGGGGTATAGCCACTGTTATTATGGTAAAGCGCGGGAATCCGTGCCCTAAGTGCCTTCCCTTCGTCGGCAAGGTACTTATCGATGATGTGTGGAGCGGCGGCAGTAAGGACGGCGTGGATCCAGAGACCGGGAAACGCTATCCGCTTATGAGCTACGCCATCAGCAAAGGTCTTTACCACCCACGATGTAAGGACTCACACACTACATATTTTCCGGGCATTTCCACAGCAGACGATAGCTGGACTGCAGAAGAACTGGAAGCAATCGAGCAGCAGAGCAAGGCTGAAGCCAGACAGCAGTATGTAGCCAGACAGATACAAAAATATGACAGGCTGGCAAAGTATTCGCTGGATGCGGATAATAAGCAGACTTACAGCGACAAGGTGGCAGAATTAAAAACTGTTGCAAAAGAGTCGGAAGATGATACAATGGATCTATCATTAGATGATCAAAGAGTGATTTTATCATATAAAAGTTTTGAGTCATTTACAATCAATGATGTTCTGAGGAGAATGACGAGCATGGATGATTTGACTCAGGAACAGAAGAAATTTGTATCTGATTTAGACAACGCTTTGAATAAAGTACCAACATATGAAGGGACATTGATACGGACAGTTGATTTTTCTGATTATCAGGATGCTGCCGATCGAGAACTCGAATTTGTGTCTGAATTTGTTCCAGGAAAGAAAATTGAAATCCCACAGTACTGGAGCACATCGAAACGAGAAGGCTATAACGATGATGCAAAGATAAGGATCTACATTGAAGATTCTCGAAAAGGTAGAGATATTAGTTCAATTGGCTTGGATGAGAGCGAAGTGCTTTATGAGAGAAAAAATAAATTTACTGTTATTGCAAAAGTATTTCAGGATAACATGTGGCAAATATTGCTGAGGGAGGAATGATTGTGGCATACGAGGATATTTACAAAGGATTAACGGAAGAAGAACGACTTCGAATGCTTAAAGCGGATATTCCTAAACCGGTAGTAATTGGAGAAGCGAATTTGACACAAGAAGAGATTAAAGCAGGAGAGGAAACGCTGAAAAAGCTTGTAAGACTTTCCAAGCGGGCTAAAAGAGAAAAAAGAGATATCTTATTGACGAAAGAAGAAATAGATAAGGAATAATACCACCAGTCAGTAGGCCGGTGGTATTTTTGTACTCATTTTTAGAAAGGGATGAATGATATGAAAAATAAAATTTTAGCTTTTATGGTAGCTTTTTGTGTGGCCCTGGGGGCATCTGGCTGTTCTTCTTCTACCGCATCCACGGTAAATCACAACCTGTCCAAAGATGCAAATGAATTTAACGTATATCGTAGAATAACAGTCACAAATGCAAGAACCGATACGGTTATGCTCCAGGCTGAGGGTTACATGGCACTCAGCAACAATAGCTCCAATGAACTGGTTGTAACGATTAAAACAGGACAGGATCAGTATTACAAAGATTATATTTATTTGAATGACTGGACCTGTTATGTAATGGAGCAAACAGAGCCAAAAGGAACAGATAAATATCATTATGAACTGGTATTTTACCCGGAAAGACTGATTCCGAGCGTTGAAATTAAATAAGGATGCGTTGCGACGTCGCAACAGATGCGAAAAGTCATTGAAAAGCTATAAATAGTCATAGCACTTAGTCATAAGCACGCAGAAATGCGTGTTATTTTTATGCCCAAACGCGAGTATGGCATTAAACTCTACGCGGCCGGTGACACCGATGACAATGGATCAGCAGTAAGAGTGACACTCTCAAAATGGAAAGGAGGCCATTATTATGGCAGAAGGAAATCAGAACCAGGGACAGCAGGGAGCAGGACAGCAGAATCAGCAGACAGGAGCAGCAGGGGCATCGGCGGCACAGCAGAATCAGAGCAATCAGCAGGGAACAGCTCCGGCGATTGACTACGGAAAGATTCAGCAGATGCTTGATGGCACCCTGGAAGCCAAGGAAAACACTGCACTGAAAGCCTATTTCAAGCAGCAGGGACTCAGCCAGGACGAGGTTGAGCAGGCCATTGCAGTCTTTAAGCAGCTGAAGGCGGCCAATACTCCGGATGTTGGCGCTATGCAGGCGCAGGTAACACAGGCGCAGACAGCAGCACGGCAGGTGCAGATCAACAGTGCGGCAACTATGGCGGCTCCATGAGCAGCGGCACGACGGCCGCGGCGGCGCGCTGCCTGGGATAGCGCTTATCTTCCGTGCTGACCGAAGTAAAGGCCAAATGACGCACTCCCTTTTCTTCGGCCAGGCTCAGGCTCTTCCTGTAGCAAGACAGCAGCTCTTCTTCTTCGCCGCGCTTGCCGCCGACCCAGATAGGCCCTACGGCATGAATCACATATTTCGCAGGCAGCTTGTAGCCAAAGGTTATCTTAGCGTCGCCTGTGCGGCAGCCCTTCAGGGAACGGCACGCCGCTGTCAGCGAAATGCCGCCGGCCTTATGGACGGCCCTGTCGACGGCGCCGCTCAGGCCCAACAGGCTGGAGCTGGCCGAATTGACGATGGCGTCGGCCGGCCATTTCGTTATATCTCCCACTAA